>SL_4KL_010_BRINEDRAFT_10000140_pt1 | contig 32647 bp, 29 predicted proteins | sample SodLak_010_BRINE_2_FD_10664 | JGI IMG/M metagenome (IMG submission 10664) | reverse complement strand
CCGCCCGGCAGTGAGCTTTCCGGATGCGTTGTCGAGCCGCCAACAGTGGCTCGAGCCATTCGAGTGGTACCGGCAGATGCGTGCGGACTCGCCGGTTCGGTACGACCCACAACGAGACCTCTGGGATGTGTTTCGGTACGACGATGTCAAATACGTACTCGATACCGACAGCGTGTTTTCGGCCGATCCGACGACCATGCCAGGGTTCGAAACACAGGTTGCCGACGCCGGCGACGAACCCCCGGCAGTGTTCGAGACGATGTTGTTCGCAGACCCACCGGAACACGCCCGACTCCGTGGGCTTGTCCAGGAGTTCTTCCAACCGCGAGCCATCGCCGAGCAAGCCGGCCAGATCCGCGAGTTGACCGACAGCTATCTCGAGGGTCTTGAAAACGAGTTCGATCTGGTCTCGGAGGTAGCCTATCCGATACCGGTCGATGTGATCGCGATGATGCTGGGTGTTCCAACCGACGACCGCAGACAGTTCAAACAGTGGTCTGACACACTCATCGAGCGGCCGAGTGCCCAAACCGAAGCCGCACTGCAAGCATATCAACAACGCCAACAGGCAGTCCAACAGGAGATGAGTGCGTACTTTTCAGCACTCATCGAAGCCCGGCGCGCTGAGCCACAGGACGATCTGATCTCGGCGGTTATCGACGCTGATATCGAACGCCAGCGGCTCAGCCACCGAGAGCTGATTGGGTTTTGCACCCTGCTTTTGGTCGCCGGCAACATCACGACGACGAACCTCATCACCAACGCGATGCGGTGTTTCACCAGTCAGCCGAGAGTAATCGACGAACTGAACGCAGGTGAGTTGTCCATCTCGAGTGCAATCGAAGAGGCCCTTCGGTATCGCTCGCCTGTCCAAGCGGTGTTCCGGGTGGCAACTGAGCCAACCGAACTCGGGGGCCGAACTATACCCGAAGGTACGGGCGTGGTCGCTTGGCTCGGGTCGGCCAACCGCGACGAGCGCATTTTCGATGCCGCCGACGAGTTCGTTGCGGATCGCCAGCCAAACCAGCATCTGTCTTTTGGCTACGGCACCCACTACTGTCTGGGCGCACCGCTGGCCCGGCTGGAAGCACAAATCGCACTCCAGTCACTTCTCGAACGTTTCGAGACGTTCGAGCCACTCGAGACGGAGCTGCAACCGATTCGAAGCTCGTTCATTTACGGCGTCGAAGCCTATCCAGTGTTGGTCTCGTAGTGACCAAAATCAAACGGGTATGTACTCATAGCGGGCCGAAACGACTCGAGTCGGCCTCTGGCAGTTTAGTTGTCCTCGAGCAATCCCGGATTGGTCACCGCACCTTTGGCCGCCGAGCCGAAGTCTCGAGCGTACTTGCCGAGTACACCACTGGTGTACGGTGGTTCGCGTGGCTCCCAGTTGTCTCGGCGGGCCTCGAGGTCGTCGTCTGCGAGATCCACAGAGAGTTCACGCTCTGGGATGTCGATTGTTACTGTATCGCCGTCTTCGAGCAGCGCGATAGGCCCGCCGTCGGCAGCCTCTGGGGCGACGTGGCCGATCATCGGCCCGCGGGTTGCACCTGAGAACCGACCGTCAGTCAGCAGTGCCACGTCGTCTTCGTGGCCCGCACCAACGACAGCGGCAGTCACGCCGAGCATCTCGCGCATTCCTGGCCCGCCGCTGGGGCCTTCGTTGCGGATGACGAGCACGTCGCCCGATTCGATATGGCCCTCCTGGACGTAGGCCATCGCGTCTTCTTCGTTTTCAAAGACGCGGGCCGGCCCTTCGTGGTGGAATTTGTCGTCGCCGGTCACTTTCAGGACGCCACCGTCGGGCGCGAGGTTGCCGGTGAGGATCTTGATCGCACCCTCCTCCGAGTAGGGCTCGTCGACGGTGTACAGATAGTCGGCCTCGATCGTATCGTCGTCAGGGAGGATGCCCTCGTTTTCGAGATGGGTAATCTCCTCGGCAATAGTGCGGCCAGTGACGGTCATCGCATCGCCGTGGAGTAAGTCAGCCTCAAGCAGGCGACGCAGGACGACTGGGACACCGCCGAGTTCGAACAGGTCGTTCATTACGCGGGTGCCGCCGGGCTGGAGATTGATGATTTTGGGTGTGCGGCGAGATATTTCGTCGAACTCCGTGATCTCGAGTTCGACGCCTGCCTCCGCGGCGAGTGCAAGCAAATGGAGTACTGCATTGGTCGACCCGCCGGTGGCAACTTGCAGGGCGATGGCGTTCTCGAAGCTCTCTTTGGAGAGGATATCCGAGGGTTTGCGATCGTTTTTGATGACGTCGAGGGCGATCTCGCCGGAGCGTTCGGCGATCTCATAGCGGTCGTCGTCTTCGGCAGGGGCAGCAGCCGAACCGAGTGGTGCGAGCCCAAGCGTTTCGCTGATCGAAGCCATCGTGTTGGCCGTAAACATTCCGCCGCAAGACCCCGCTCCAGGGCAGGCATGCCGTTCCATCTCGTCGAGTTCGTCTTCGCTCATCTCGCCGCTGGCGACCGCACCAACCCCCTCGAAGACGTTCTGGATCGTGATCTCCCGTCCGTCGTGTTCGCCCGGCATGATTGAGCCACCGTAGACGAAAACGCTGGGCAGATCCGTTCGGATCATCGCCATCATCATCCCTGGCATGTTCTTGTCACAGCCACCGATGGTGACCAGTCCATCCATGCGCTCGCCAAAAGAAACTAGTTCGACCGAATCGGCGATGATCTCTCGGCTGATTAGCGAGGCTTTCATGCCCTCTGTGCCCATCGAGATCGCATCCGAGATCGTGATCGTGTTGAACTCGATTGGCATGCCGCCAGCAGCGTCGACACCCGCGTAGGCCGCCTCGGCAACATCATCGAGATGAACGTTACACGGGGTGATGTCGGCTGCACAGTTGGCGACGCCGACCATCGGCGACGACAGGTCGTCATCGTCGTACCCCATCGCCCGGAACATGGCCCGCGAGGGAGCCTGGTCGGTGCCTTCGGTGACTTCACTGCTGCGTAGCTTCGGGTCTTTGCCCGACCGCTCGGGCGATTCCTGCTTGCTCATAGCACTGTGTTGCCGCCCGGTCGGTTAAAACTGCTCGAATACGCCGAACCACCGGTCGCTGTGGTTCGAAACCGTGAGGGCTTTGAGCGTCACCCGATAACAGTCGACAGTGAGTTCCGAGACCAGCGAGACGCCTGGAAGCGATGGCCCACTCGAGGCTGATGACACCGAGACCGACGGCTACGTCCACAACCCCGAGAGTAGTTCCGAGGCCTCGAGCGAACCCTACACCGGCAAAGCCGAAGGCGAAGGCTTCGGCAGCCAGGGGTGGATTCTCGTCGCTGGCGTTGTCGTCTGCTTTTTGCTAATCCCCGGATACATTTATTTGAACCCAGCTGCACCAGCCGAAATCGGCTGGACGTTTTTTATGACGTTTCTGGTTTTGCCGTTTATTCCAGCACTTCTGTTGGGGCTGCTCGCGGTGTGGTCGATGCAGGCTGCCGCCTGAGCGATCTGATAATCGGGACGCGACCTTTAGATACTCCGCTGGCCAATATTATCCGAACAGATGACTGGTCGGGAGACACACCAGGAGCCGGAATACGAGATCCTCACCGAACTTCACCGCACGCTCACCGAAGCCGCTGGATCGTTCACTGAAAAACTCGAGACACTGCTGGCGGTCGGCCAGTCGTATCTCAGCATGGACGCCGGTCTCGTTGCTTCCATCAGTGGCGACCAGTATTCGGTCGAAGTAATCCACAGCGACCACCCCTGCTTTGATACGGTGGCTGCCGGACTGACCGTGCCGCTTTCAGAGACCGTCTGTGAACGCACCTTACAACGCGGCGAGACGTACGCGATCGACGATATCGTCGTCGAAACACCCGAGCTAACCGAGCGGGCAGCGGTCGCCGAGTACGGCGGCGCTCGATACATCGGGACGCCGATCACTATCGCCGAGGAATCCTACGGCACGCTCTGTTTTTATGATACAGAAACACATGACAACGTGCTCAGCGAGCGTGACCGGATGGTCGTCGAGTTCATGGGACAGTTGGTGACCTACGAACTCGAACATCATCTTCAACAAGAGCGGATTCGGACAACGAAAAACGAACTCGAGTCGGTGTTCGAACGGATCGACGATGCCGTGTTTGCGGTCGACTCGGAGCTACAAATCACCTATGTCAACGACCGAGCCGAATCAGTCTTCGGCGTCGAACGGTCACAACTCGTCGATCGCCGCCTTTTTGAGCAGTTTCCCGCAGCCAAAGACACTGTTTTCGAACAGCAGTTCAGACGCGCACTCGACGAGCAGTCGACAGTCACATTTGAAGCACCCTACGAACCGCTGGATGCATGGTTCGAGGTTACCGCCTATCCGACCGAAACAGGGCTGTCGATCTATTTTACAGAGATCACCGCCCGCAAACAGCGTCGAACCGAACTCGAGCGGTACGAACAGATTCTAGATACGGTCTCGGACGGCGTCTATGCACTTGATGAACACGAACGGTTTAAATATGTCAACGAGGGTCTCGCTGAACTCACCGGCTTTGACCGCCAGGAGCTAGTCGGGTCACATATCGGGATGTTCAAAAGCGACGAAACGATTGCGGCCGCCCGCAGTGCAGTCAACGAAGAGATCGACCGCATCAATGCGGGCAACGGCACCGGTGAAATCGAAATCGATCTCATCGTCGAGACTGCCGACAACCGACAGGTGCCGTGTCAAGACCACATCGCGCTGTTACCGTTCGATGATCGGTTCCGGGGCAGCGTCGGGACGCTCCGGGATATCAGCGATCGAGTCGAACGCGAGCGGACGCTCAGTGGGCTCTTGGAGTCCACGCGGGCGCTGATGGTCGCCGAAACACGAAAGACAGTTGCCGATGAGATCGTCGAAACCGTACAGAACGTCCTGGGCTTCGAGCGAGCGGCCGTCCGCTGGTACGACGAGGAAGCCGACCAACTCGTTCCAATAAGCCTTTCGTCGACTCTCGAGGCCGAACTCGAGACACCAACGCCGGTACAACCAGGCGAAGGGCTGGTCGGGTCGGCCTTCGAGGCCGGTGAGGCGGCGATCTGTGAGCCTGTCGAACCCTCGAGCGGTACTGATGCCGGAGCAACCGGCTTGCTGGCAGTTGTTCCGCTGGGAGAACACGGAACGCTCACAGTTGGGTTCGAAGACGAATCTGGCTGTGATAACTCGGATCGTCAACTAATCGAACTGCTGGCGGCCAACGCGGAGGCTGCTTTCGAGCGAACTGACCGTCAACAGGAGTTGCGACGCTACGAGACGCTTTTCGAAACCGCCCAAGAGATGCTGTGTGTTCTCGACAGCGATGGGCGATTCCAGTTGGTGACCGAACCGCTGGCCGACTTTGTCGGCCACTCTCGGGAGACGCTGGTCGAGACACCTATCCGGACACTCCTGACAGCCGACTCGGCGAAGGCGCTGTCGGATGCGCTCGAGTCTCACGCTGAGACCGACCAGACGACCATCTCGATAGCCGCAGACCTCGAGACAGCCGAGTGCCGAACGGTTCCGATTCAACTCGAGGTCTCGAAGCTTCCGCAGGCCCTCGACCAAGAGTTCATTATTTCAGTGCACGACCGCTCGGAACTCGTCTCGGCAAAACAGGCTGCTGCTGCCGAGCGTGATCGGTTTAGCTATCTGTTCGAAAACCTCACTGATCCGATCAACGAGATCGAACACACTGGCAGAGACTCCTCTGTACACAGCTACAACCGCGCCTTTCAGCGGTTGTTCGGCGAGCCGACAGTGGATGATACAGCCGACACAGGCGATGTACCAGATCCCCTTGCAGTCGGAGACAACCGGATTCTCGAGGCCAACACCGCAGACCAATCCGAGCACGACGACCGCGAACTGAAACTCCAGACTGCCGAGGGAATCAAATACTTCTTTTACCGACAGATTGCCTACGAACTCAACGGCAGCCGCCGGCGCTTCGAGATCTACACCGATGTGACCACGCTCAAACAACGCGAAATTCAACTGCAAGTGCTCCACCGCCTGTTGCGCCACAATCTACGAAACGATCTCAACGTCGTCTCCGGCTTTGCGGATCTGTTGGTCGAAGAACTTGAGACCGACCGCCTCGTTGATTTTGCCGAACGAATCGCCTCGAACGTCACTGATCTTATCGAACTCAGCGACACGGCCAAAACGATTGAGGATGTTGCGAGCCGCCAGTCACTTGATAGAGATCCACTTGCGGTCGATTCGATGCTTTCGTCGCTTGTTGTGTCTACTCGAGCTAAGCATCCTGAGGTCTCAGTATCGTTTACCTCTGACAGCTCGCCAGTCGTTGCAGCAGGCCCACACCTCCGAACCGCGGTCAACGAACTCCTCGAAAACGCGATTGAACACAACACGGCCGACCAGCCCGCAGTTTCGCTCAGCGTTCAGCAGGCCGACGGGCTGGTCTCGATTACCGTCTCCGACAACGGTGAGGGCATACCCGATACCGAGTGGAAAGTCGTCACTGGTAGTTCGAAAATCTCACAGCTCGAACACGGCAGCGGCCTCGGGCTCTGGTTGGTTCGGTGGGTAACCGAAGCCTACGGCGGCACCCTCGAGCGTGATTCGAAGACCGAAGGTGGAACCGTCAGCATCCTGCTGCCCGCGGTCGATACCAGCAACTGATTGATACAGCAGTATCCACGAGAGACAGCGGCGACAGACAGCCGACAGCCACATAAGACAACAGCAATGCTGATACTCCGCGATTCTCGAGTACAAAGAATACCGCTACGACTGTGTTGTTCGCGCGCTACTCGGTGATCTGGTGGATCATACCGTTCCGACTAATATGGAGGTCTCGGCCCATCTCGTAGCCAAAGGCGTTGGCCGTATCGATGTACCCCGACAGCCCTTTGAGGTTCTGGTGGGCCGGAATGAGTTCTTTCGGCTGGAGGGCATCCAGCATCTGGTAGTGGCCTTCCTGGCTGAGGTGGCCCGAAACGTGGATGTCGTCATAGATGCGTGCACCCTGCATTTTGAGGAGTCGTTCGGACTGATAGCGGTTGCCCTCGTTTGTCGGTTCGGGAATAATGCCAGCCGAAAAGATGACTTTGTCACCAGTATCGAAATCGTAGTTCGTCTCACCACGGCCCATTCGGGTCAGCAGGGCGCGTGGTTCGCCCTGGTGGCCCGTCACGATCGGCAGGAAGTTCTCCTTGCCGTCTTCCATAATTCGGTTGAGACTCTGGTCGATGGCGCGGCGGTGACCGTACATCTCGATATCCTGCGGAAGATCGACATCGAGATGCCTTGCGGTGCCGGTGTATTTTTCCATCGAGCGACCCAGCAAGATGGGCTTGCGACCGATCTCTTTGGCGAACTCCAGTAGTGAGGAAACACGGGCAATGTGGCTTGCGAACGTCGTCGCAACCATCCCGCCAGGGTAGTCCTCGAGGCTCAACATCGTATCGTGGAGTTCTTTACGAGCAACCGACTCCGAAGGGGTTCGGCCCTTGCGGTTGGCGTTCGTACAGTCTTCGATGTAACACAGCACGCCTTCGCCCTCGCGGCCGATCTCACGGAACCGCTTCATATCGAACGGGTCGGCCAACACAGGGTCGTGGTCGATGCGTTTGTCGAGTCCGTAGACGATTGCGCCCTCTGGGGTGTGGAGCACTGGGTTGATCGCATCGATTGTCGAGTGGGTGACGTTGACAAACTCCAATTCAACGTTGTTGCCGATACGCATTGTTTCGCCTGCGTTCATTACTTGCAGGTCGTTTTCGACGTTGAATTTGTCCTCATCGCGGATCTGCTCGCGGACGAGTTCGATTGTAAACGGTGTGGCAACAATCGGTGCATCATACCGGTGGGCGAGTTTGGGGATCGCCCCGATGTGATCGAGGTGTCCGTGGGTAGGAACGATGGCTTTGATTTCGCCGTCGAGTTCGGACATGATCCGGTCGTCCGGGATCGCACCCATATCGATCAGATCCAGACTGTGCATCCGCTCTGTCTGGACGTTGTCGTGAATCAGTACCTGCGAGAGGTTCAGTCCCATATCGAAGACGACGATATCGTCGTCCATTCGGACTGCTGTCATCTGTCGACCGACCTCTTCGTAGCCGCCTACTGTCGCAATTTCTATTTCCATAGGTATGCCGAACGGAAGCGGTTCTCACGTACACCAACCGAAACCAGACAGCCAAAAACAACGACAAACGTTGGAGAGCCTGATCCGATTTCTGTGTCGGCTGCACGGGAACCGCGCGTTGGATACCCGTATAGCTAACGCGGAGACATAAATAGACGGTGACTCGGTGTCGTCCTGACGGCCAGCTACTACCCGTTGTGCTCGATTGGCATAAACCGGCCGTTGATATCCCACTCGTGAATACAGTAGATGCTCCCGTGTGCGTTCTCACCAATTTCCCAGCTTTCGGTCTTGGCATTCCACTGTTCGTGTCTGCCACACCGCTCGCAGGTTCGGTCGGTCGGTCGGCGGAGCGTTGCGTTCATACAAAACGAGGAGACAGCCAGCGATAAAAACGTATCTTGTCCGATTTCATCCCGACCTGTCATTCTTGCGGTGTGGTGACTCACTGAACACGAGAAAATAAATTGAACTATGTTTACTATCTGTTCGTATTAGTTCCGATCATGACCTTAAATGCGTACAAAGAATACTATGATGGGCTGTTATACTGGCGAAACGGTTTATATGTCTCATAGCCATTACTGTGGTAGATGATGCCAACCAGTGCGAATGTCGATCCCTACTCACCGGAGGTGGGCTACTTTGAATGCCTCGAGTGTAGCCGCCGAACGACCAGCGACAACCGACTCACCACGTGCACAGACTGTGGCGGCCAACTCCGGAATATTGCTGTGCCCCGAGAATAACGGCTTAGACTGGCTGCGAACGGTTGGTTTCGATTCCTCCTGCCAGCCGATCGACGACAACGACCGCCGCCGCGCCCACAACCCCAAAGGCCACAAATAATCCGACTGTTTCACTGCTCCATGTTGCACCAGCCGCAGTCAACTCGAGGCTCGTCTGTTCGACCGGTGCCCGAAGCGCCCCAACAATCAGGCTCACCAGAAACGCTACGGTTGCCTCTCGGTAGTTTGCGAGTGCCCATCGCACGGTGTGAGCAATCGTAAACAGTCCAACGACCGCCCCGGTCATGAACGTCACCACTGGTGTTGCGGTCTCGACGAGCGGATCAACACCTGCTCCAGTGCGCAGGCCGACCACCGCATCAGTAAACTGGCTGAGTGCGGCCGACATGTAGTCATATTGGCCGAGCATGAGCAACAGCAGTGACCCCGAGACGCCGGGCAGAATCATCGCACTCACCGCAACTGCGCCTGCCAGAAAAATCACCGGCAGCGACGACCCAAGCGCAGACGCCGCATATCCAGACAAGACAAAGGCGAAAAGAAAGCCCGCGAGTGCGGCGGCCTGTCGGCCACGTGTGGCGAGTGAGACCTCACTGTAGAGGACAACAGCCGAGGCTCCGATGAGCCCGAAAAAAAAGCCGTAGGTTTCGACCGGATTTGTCTCGAGTAAGACGTTGACAATACGAAGCACCGTAATAACCGCAGTGGCAATGCCAGCACCGAGTGCGAGCAGAAACCCAGCATCCATCGCCCGAAACGCCTCGAGGGCTTCGGGTCGGCCATCGGTACGGACGCCGCCCAGAATATCACAGAGCCGACTGGGTTCGACGGCCGTAACCGCGGCGATCAGCCGTTCGTAGATACCGGTGATCAGCGCGATGGTGCCGCCAGAGACGCCAGGGACGGCATCGGCCGCACCCATTGCCAGCCCACGGAGATACACACCAAGGAGGTCACGACCCGTCGTCATTACCCGTAGTGGTGTGCGAACCACATTGGTCGTTTGGGTTCTTGTGACCTCCTAGCGCGCTTACTGTTGTCGTGGTTCGTCTTCGGTTGTCTCGCCGGCAAACGGGTCTTTGATATTCGGCTCGTCGTCTCCACTGGCTGATTCGTTTGTGGTCTCCTCAGCAATGGACGATTCGTTTGTGGTCTTCTCAGCCGTGGCTGTGTCGGTTGGCTCGTCTGCGGTATTGGCTGATGGTGTCTCTGTGGTCGTCTCGTCGTTTTCGATCCACGCGTCAGTGGTCGCTGAGTTGTCGTCCTCGAAGCGAAACCCGTGTTCGTCAGTCTGGTCTGTTTCGTTGCTCTCGGTAGCCGAATCTGTGTTTTCTCCCGAATCAACTGCATCAGTGGCGACTAGCTGTTCGTCGAACGGTCGTGCTGTGTGGATATCGTCGGCGATCTCGTCTTCGACGGTATGGTCTGTCTCGATGATCGCTGACTGAAGGGCCTTTTTCGTTTGATAGGCAATCGCTCGCCGTTGGAGCGCCTCGATTCGCGGGACGTCGGTTACGTTCGACAACAACAGAGTGACACTCACTGCGGTTGCTGCACTGTCGGGGTTGTCGCCGGCCAAAATTTCGACTGTGCCTGTTTCGTCTTCGAGCAGTGACCGACCAACCTCGAATCCTTTCCGCGAGAGTTCTCGAGGTGGCCCGGACAAAATCAGTAACACTCGGTCGGTACTCGAGATCTCGCACGGAAGGCTAAAGTCCGATTCAACTGCGCATTCGACAAGCGATTTAATCGTTGTTGCATCGCTTTGGGCGGGCTGTCTCGAGGCTTCCATTCCGAGCAGTTTTCGGAGTCGAGTAATCCACCCTTCGGGCTCGACGTCGAGTTCCGTCTCCACATGGGCGAGTGTTGAGACCCCACCGACAGCGAGCGTTCGTTCGATATCGTTCGGGTCAACACAGAGTTCTGGCAGTGGCTCGGTGGTCGCTTCTCGTGTCTCGAACAGCGAGAGAATCCGTTCGGTTACCATCTCGTTGACCGCCGTATAGTCGTCTCCAGGATCGTGCCACGTCTCGTTGTCAATCGGGAAGACGGCATCTGCCATCGGTACAACTGTTCGGATACCTCGAGCCGCCGTCCAGGCTCGCTTGTCGGATTCAGCCTCCGACGGCAAGACCCCAAGGACGTATATCGGAATCTCGTAAATCGAGGTGAGTTCCTCGAGCAACACCGAACCCACACCACAGCCCGTCCCACCGCCAAGGCCAGCGACGACGAGTGCGGCGTCTACTTCGGTGTCGTCTACGACATCGAGTGCGCGGCGAATCTCTGGAAGCTCTTGGCGGGCAACTGCTGCCCCGAGTTCTGGATCTCCGCCAACTCCCTCTCGAGTAGGGCTTTCGGTGTCGCTGTCTGTGTCTTCATCACTACCGCTGTCCACATCTTCGTCGCTGCCACTGTTTGTGTTTGCGTCGGCTGTCGGCTGCTGGACGTCCGGGTGTGTATCTCCGATCAGTAGCTGCTGGTGGTCGGCGATATGGTCAGTCTCAGCAAACGCCGATGGTGTCGTATTAATGACCAGAACGTTGTCTCCAGAGATTGGACTGTCCGATCCCTCCGCACCGTGTAGCTGTTCGACGAGCCGAACGCCCGCGTTGCCGACACCAAGCAAAGCGAGTCTCATTCGTCGTTCTCCATCGGTGACTGTGGCTGCCTGAGCCTACACGATCGGATCGAGTTCATTATCATCGTCGGTGATTAGCGACGTAATTTCTTCTTCGCGGACGGCATCTAGCTCTCTGATCTTGTTTTGGGCATCAACGGCTTGTGTCTGGATTTCTTTGATCCGGGGGGCATCAGTCACATTCGAGAGCAACACGACTGCTGCAAGCGTATCCGAATCCTCGCGTGGGTCATCACCGGCTAGTACCTCGACGGTGTCGGCTTCGTTTTCGAGCCACTCGCGAGCCGATTCGATTCCTTTTCGCGAGATCATCGACGACGGTCCTGCAAAGACGATCAGCGCACGGTCGGCACTCGAGACCTCACACGGAATGGTGAGCCGGGAGTTGACCGCCCGTCGGACCAGCCCCTTGATTTTGGCCGCATCCATTGAGTTGAGATCGTCGTCTTTGTTTTTGTATTTGTACTTCGAAAGCAGCCCATCGGCTTTCTCGAGGTCACTCGAGGCGTAGCCAATCGAAGAGACGCCACCGGTATCGAGCGTCCGCATGATGTCACTCGAGTCCATCGCGTTTTCACCGACTTCAGTTTCGTCGACTTCACCGGCCGCCAGCAGGGTGACAATCCGCGTTGCGAGTTCACGGTTCATCTCCTCGTAGCCTTCTTCGACCGTCTGTCCTCGAGAGCGCCAGGCGTCGTTATCAAAGGCGATGAAGTTATCGACTTTCGTGACAAACGACTGCAACGATCGGGCTGCATTGAGTGCGGGCCGGCCGCCTTCGTACTCACCGGGTAGCACGCCAAGCCCGTAGATGGGCTCGTCGTACATTTTCTGGAGTTCATCGATCACAACCGGTCCTGCTCCGCTGCCGGTGCCGCCGCCCAGCCCTGCGGCAACCAAAATGGCATCGACTTCGTGGATTTCGACGTCGTCGAACACGCGGCGAATCTCGTCGATATCGTTTTTGGCGACCTCTGCGCCGACCTCACCGTCGCCGCCGACACCGTGGCCTTTTGCTTTCTGGTGGGTATCGCCGATCAGGATCCGGCGGTCTTTGGGGACGTATTTGGGTTTTGCAAGATCCGTTCGGGCCGTGTTAATCACGAGTACGTGCCGACACAGGTTCCGGCCGGTCTGTTTTTCGAACTCTAACATCCGGTCGATAAGTTTGCTGCCAGCGTTGCCGACACCAATAGTTGCGAGTTTCATGAGTGGAGTCTCCGAATGCCGACATTCAGGGTTGCCGACTGAAATACTTCGCGCTGAACGTGAGTCACCCGGAACCGTTGGAGTGCGGACATAGCTATGGGCTTTCGTTATGAACCCACATATATGAATTTGTGTCAGACATGCCGACATCTAGTCCGGCCAGACTGCCATCCAACCCGGCAAGACTGACACCTCACTCCAGTCAGACTGACTCTTAATCCGGACAGCCATGCTTCCGGCTGAGGCCAACTACTTTGGGTCGTCCCGACAACAGTCCGTATGAATCCGGATTTGTCCCGACTTGATCGGCACCTCGAGACACTGGCTGTCGATGGCTACCTGATTGATGCTGCTGGCAGCGATGCGACCCAGCGGTATCTCTCGGGGTTCGATGCACCCGACCCGTTTGTCACCTGCTATACACCGTCGGCGCTTTCACTGTTGGTCTCGGGCCTCGAGTTCGGCCGGGCGAAAACCGAAAGCTGTGCCGACCGAATTAGCCGCCCTGTTGAGTACAACAGACGCGAGTTGGTCGAGACCTACGGCCCCATTGAGGCGGCCCACCGCGTGACGGCAGCGTTTCTGGACGACTGTGGTGTCGAAAGCGTAGCCGTTCCCGAACGGTTTCCGGTGGGGGCTGCCGACGGTCTCCGCGAGCAGGGTATTTCGGTTGTCGTCGATACTGATGACGTCTTGATCGATATTCGCGCAGTCAAAACGCCGACCGAACTCGAGTACATCCGCGAGACCCAACAGGCCAACGAGGCAGCGATGGCTGCCGCCGAGAACGCGATTCAGACGGCCACAGTCGACAGCGACGGCCGATTGGTGCTTGCGGGCGATCTCCTGACCAGCGAACGCCTCAAGACACGCATCGAGACCACTCTGTTAGAACATGGCTGTGGACTCGACGAGACGATCGTCGCCTGCGGCCGGCAGGCTGCCGACCCGCACAACCGCGGCAGCGGCCCGCTTGCTGCTGGCGAGCCCATCATCATCGATATCTTCCCGCGGGATAAGACGACGGGCTACCACTCGGATATGACCCGTACGTTCTCTAAAGGCGACCCCAGCGAGAAGCTTGCCACGTGGTATGAGCTCACTGAAAAAGCTTTGTCTGCGGCACTCGAGGCCGTCGAGCCGGGCAACACTGGCGCGGACGTGCATGCGGCCGCCTGTGAGGTCTATGAGTCTGCTGGCTTGCCGACGCTTCGGGCCGACCCTACAACCGAGGTCGGCTTTATTCACAGCACCGGCCACGGTGTCGGCCTCGAGGTTCACGAACGGCCGCGTCTACACACCGAGGGTGGAGATCTCGTCGCCGGCCAGGTACTCACTGTCGAGCCGGGGCTATACGATCCCACAGTTGGTGGGGTTCGGATCGAAGACATCGTGATCGTCACCGAAGATGGCTACGAAAACATCACTGCGTATCCTATCGAACTCATCGTCGACTAAGCCAACAGCCAGACCGTTCTGTCACGACTGCTATTAAAAAGGCTGCGAACCAGCCGAAATGGGAGTCATAGCGTGTATGTGAGCCGCTGGGTATCAAGTTGCCCACGGAACGTCACCGTATGGACGACTTTTGCGACGTCGACCGAGTGGGGTAGTTGTTCGACCGGCGTGATCACTCGTCCTCGAGAGCCCGGCTCGAGTTCGACCTGTGAGGGAAAACAGCCTGCTCCCAACTGTGCCGGATCGAGCGAGATGTGGGCTCGGTTGTACGTATAGCGATCTGTGCCGATGAATTTTGTTTGTCTGCTCGTCCAGTTGAGTGGGACGCGTCCCGTGTTTTCGATATCGAACAGCGCACAGGCGCGTACGGACTCGTCGAGCCGCGCGCGGTGGTGAGCATAGACCAAATCATCAACCCGTACTTGCGGAACACCAACGAGCGTTGCCCGCACGGCTCCTGTGTCGATTGTGAGCGGCTCGCCCGCCTGAGCCTGGATTCGATCAGTAACGCGGTCACTTGCTGTCTCCGGGTTACGACGAACTACTTTTGTCGAAAGATCTCGCCACACAACAGATTCGGACGAGTCGCTTTCGGCTGTCGGTTCAGCAGCCTGTTGGCGGTCGGCAGTATCTAATCGGCTGAGCGAACGATCCATATTGTTTTCTCATTGTAGTCTGTAATAAATACTATGTTAGTGAGTAACAAACTTTCAGTTGACAGTTCAGCGTCGTCTACCACACTGCCTGCATTTCAGTTCGTATTGTACTTCTCGAACTGAGAAACGTCGTCTGTTGCATGTGAGTTATGTGTTTGGTGAAGTACTTCGGGGGCAACTCAAGGGAAATCAAAGATGTCCTGTATCCAGCACATCGCTTTGCGATTTGTGAGACCTCGAGGCACTCACCTTGTTTATCTGTAGACTACACAGTGGCCGACTGTTCACAGTAGATGAGTAGACCGCTGTCTACTCGCATCGACTGTCCTCACTGCCTGCTGGTTTTGGGTGTCCGACTCGTTCATCATGCAGCCTCGAGTCGGCCGCCGTCAGCCTTGGTACTCTATCGGCTGGCCTCGAAGTCAGCCTCGAAGTCGTCGCTGAACGTCTCGACAAGTTGGGCGATTTCGGTGACTTCGGCGGCCTGTTCTTCGTTTGCGGCGGCCAGTTCTTCGATCTCGTCGGCGAACATCCGTGCGTTGTTGCTTGCGTCGTTCGTCATCGAGGCAATTTCTTCGGTACTGGCTGCCTGTTGGTCGGTTGCATCGGAGACTTCTGCGATTCCATCGTTGATTTCACCAACGGCCTCGACGATCCGGTTGAGATTCTCGATTGCGTTGTCGACTTCCTCGAGTCCGTCTTCGACGCTCTCGTTGGCCTGGTTGATGCTCTCGGCAGTCTGTTTCGTATCGGATTTGACACGCCCGGCCATCTGTTCGATGTCGACGGCCTGTGTTTGGGTTTCTTCGGCTAACGATTTGATCTCATCAGCAACGACCGCAAAGCCGTCGCCGGCTTCGCCCGCGCGGGCGGCTTCGATCGAGGCGTTGAGCGCCAGTAGGTTGGTCTGGTCGGCAATATCCTGAATGACCGTAACGACCTGGTCGATCTCGTCCATCCGCTCTTGGAGTTTCAGAATATCTGCTTTGACATCACTGGTGGCTGCGTCGACCTCGCCCATCGCGTCGATCGCATCGCTTGCAGACGCCTGGCTTTCTTCGGCCATCTCACGGGCGTTGCGGCTCTCTGCGCGTACTTCTTCGGAACTTGAGGCAATCTCTTCGATCGTGGCACTCAGATCGGAGGCTTCGTCTGCTACCTGGGTCATGTTGTGGGCTTGTTCGCCGGCAACGCCGCTGATCTCGTCGGTGCTTTCGGCGATCTGTGAGGCCGCTGCGGTGAGTTCGTGGGTCGAAGTCTGGAGATCCTCGAGTCGGTGGCGCTCGATGACGACCATCCCGTCGTCGGCTCGAGCCGCCTGTCGTAGCTCGCCGTGGACTCGAACCCATCGCCGGTTGCTCTCGGCTGTTTCTACTCGCCACTCGGCCTCGAAGGCCTTGCGGTCGTCGATGGCTTTGTTGATCGTTTTGCGAACCGCCGGCTGGTCGGCCGGATGAAAGAACCCGATGGCCTCCTCGAGTGTTGGCTCGTAGTCCAGGGGCACCTCGAACAGTCGTCGCACCTCGTCGGTCCAATAGAGCCGCTCGGTGCTGAGGTCGTACTCCCAACCGCCGACGGCGGCAAGCCGTTGGGCTGTCTTGAACAGTTCTTCTTGCCGCTCGCGGTTCGCCTCTCGACTCACGACAGTACTCCACTCTGTATTTTCGACTGGTTCGCCCGGCTCCATTTGACTATTCCTCGAGCCATTGGTTGACTCTATATTCTATGCCTGTTGTCATATACAAACGGTCGATTGCTCAGCGCCTAACGCTACCCACTATGTAGATAGGACGCACGGGGAGCCACCAACCCAATCAGTATAGGCTCAGTCAACTGTTTTCTCTGATAGGAACGTTTTCGGTGCTATCGTCGGTGCTGTCAGTATGGCTGAGATAGACAACTCGCTCATCGCCGAATATCTCGAGGTGTATGCTGACACACAGGGTATCTTACCGGATCAAATCACCGAGTTTGGCGAGCAGTACCGCACCCAGGGGTATCTGACCCGCCAACAGCTATACGAGATTGCCTATGAGTCTTCGACCCGGAGTGCCTACCATGTCGAGTCCAACCCCGAACCCCGCTGTGAGGAAGTCACCGCAAACGTCCGGCGTGTTGAGGGTGATTTCTCGAAAATACAGCTGCTGGCGGGACTCAGTGGGTTCAAAGCTCCAACAGCCTCCTGTGTGCTCACCGCACTCGACCCCCAGCAGCATGCGATTGTCGACACTCGCGTGTGGGCGACTCTCGAGCGGTTCGGATTCCTCGAGGGCCGGAAAGAATCGTTCGACGCTGCCGACTATGTTCGGATGATCGAACCGATCCGCGAGATCGCAGCGGCTAGCGAGTACTCACCGGAGGCCGTTGGCTATGCGCTGTTTGCCTACGATGTCGAGCATCGCGAGGGGACGCTTCACTGACTGTCGGCAGTTACCAGTTGATCCGACCGGCTTCGTCCTCAACCAGACTCGGATGGGTACGCTGTTGGGCCTCGTGTGGCTCGGCGAAATACTCCCGCATAGCTGCTCGTGAGTCCGCCTGTCTGGCTTTTTGCTCGGCGGCGTCGATTTCTTCGCAGCCCGGCGGTACCTCGCGGCCACGATCCGTAAAGTACCCCTCGGGAACAACCCAGTCGTTATAAAACGGAATCCCGGCGTCATGAATCAGCCCAATCGCCGTTTTTGCACCGTCGCCCGCCGAGATGACTGCCTGATGGTAGCCTTCGGCGAGGCGTCCGGCAACGTACAGCCCTTCGACGCCGGTACGGCCGTGGTCTGTCTCGACGTACTGTTTTTGGCCCGCCTGGCGGATCTCGAGGTCGAACGCCTCGAGGAACCCGGCGTTCGGAAAGGATGCAACGATCACCCGGTCGGCATGGATCGTCCGGCTTTCGTCGTCGGCTTCAGCAGTGGCGAGAAAGCCGTCCTCGAGGCTGCCGGTGAGTTCAATCACACGGGCCGACTGGAAGGTCGCACCGTTTTCTGTTGCCTGTGTTTTGAGCAGTTCGCCGAACAGCCGTGGGTTGATGCCGGCGGGAAAACCTGGCACGTTCTCGAGGTGAGCATTGCGGTTGAGAACCGACTCGCCGTCGTTGAGTACGAGTGTGTCGATTCCTGCCCGCGCGGTGAATGTCGCTGCAGTGAGTCCGGCAACGCCGCCACCGACAACCAACAGGTCATATGTTTCTGGGAGTTCGTCAGTCGGTTCGTCGGTTGTTGTTTCGGTAGCCATACCGGCTGCTTTGGACGGCTCTGTGTAGAAGGTCGTGGTTCGCTTATCGAACCGCTCGCATCGAACCGGGAGTTCATACGTGATGACGACTTACGCCATACTCAATGGCTCAGGCAGGGAATCAAGAACTCACCGATCGGTTTATTCAGTTCTATCGGAACTACTATCGCGACGAAATTGGCACGCTCGCCCAAAAATATCCAAACGAACAGCGGTCGTTGTATGTCGATTACGATGATCTCTATCAGTTCGACCGTGATCTCGCCGACGACTATCTCGCCCAACCCGACCAGATTCAAGAGTACGCCGAAGAGGCCCTTCGGCTGTACGACCTGCCGGCTGATGTGAAACTCGGCAACGCCCATGTTCGTCTGCGGAACCTCCCCGAGTCAGTCGACATCCGCGGCATCCGCGTCCACGACAACCATATCGGCAAACTCGTCTCTGTCCAAGGAATTATCCGCAAAGCCACCGACGTCCGGCCCAAAATCACTGATTCAGCCTTCGAGTGTCAACGCTGTGGAACCATGAACTACATCCCGCAGGAAGACGGCGACTTCCAAGAGCCCCACGACTGCCAGGGGTGTGAACGCGAAGGCCCGTTCAAGATCAATTTCGATCAATCGGAGTTCGTCGATGCCCAAAAAATCCGCGTCCAAGAGAGTCCCGAAGGGCTCCGTGGCGGCGAGACGCCTCAGGCGATCGATATCAATATTGAAGACGATATTACGGGCAAAGTCACCGCCGGCGACCACGTCACCGTCACGGGTGTGCTCCACATCGAGCAGATGACTGCGAACAACGAGAAACTCGCGCTGTTCGATCTGTACATGGACGGTGTCTCGATCACGATCGAAGACGAGGAGTTCGAGGATATGGATATCACCCAAGACGATATTGCCGAGATCATCGAACTCTCTGAGGATCCTGATATTTACGACAAGATGGTTGCCTCCGTTGCGCCGTCGATATACGGCTACGACGAAGAAAAACTGGCAATGATCTTCCAGTTGTTCTCAGGAGTCACCAAACACCTCCCCGACGGCTCGAGGATTCGCGGCGATCTGCATATGCTCCTTATTGGTGACCCTGGTACGGGTAAGTGTCTCAGCGGTGACACGCGAGTAACGCTTGCAGATGGTTCTGAACCCGAAATTCGGGAACTCGTCGAATCGAATCTCGATGATCCGAAACCGGTCGACGATGGGGTGTGGGACCATGTCGACATCCCAGTGCCGACACTGCAGCAAGACGGCACGCTCGGGACTGGTCGTGCGACAAAGGTCTGGAAGCGCGAGGCCCCCGATCAAATGTATCGAATCACAACTCAGACGGGGACATCACTAACTGTAACACCCTCACACCCATTGTTCGTTCAACAAAATGGCCAGTTCACACCTGTCTGTGCTAAAGACCTCTCTCCGGGAGAGTTCATTGGCGTTCCACAGTCAGTACCGACTGACGGATTCAATGCACTTGAAACGGAGTACCGAAAATCGCAGGCATACAACGCTGTTGAGCTGTCACTCCCAGACGAATGGACACCGGCTCTTGGACGGCTGCTCGGGTACATTGTCGCAGAGGGATACGTTGAGCGAAGAGAGAATCATACCGGGTACGTTTCAATCACAAATAATGACGAAGCGATACTCACCGACATTTCACAGACGCTCTCTGAACTGGGGCTGAACGCTACAGTCCGAGAATCACATGACGGTAAAAATGCGAAAGAAATCATTTGTTCGTCTGGAGAGTTTGTTAGTTTCCTTTCAGAATTGGATAGCCGACTGCTCACTGGTTCGGAAACACAGCGAGTGCCGCCCGCAATACTGAGAACGTCGGCCGAAATCAAGGCCGCATTCCTGAAAGCCTACATAGAGGGTGAGGGACACGTTTCAGCAACGCAACGTGAAATTTCTGTTGCTTCGATGAGCCGTGAGCTGTTGGTAAACGTTCGAAGTTTGTTGCTTTCGCTTGGCATTACCGCGCAGTTGGCAGAACGACAAAACGGTAGCTACCGACTCCGAATCAGTGGAGGCCAGTTCGAACAGTATCTTGCCAAGGTTGGAGTTGTCACGCAACGGAAAACGCAGGCAGCACTGGAACATGACGACACGAGAGGCAATACAAACCTGAATGTAGTGCCGAATATTGGATCAGAACTCAAGCGTATCCGAAAAGCACTCGGACTGCCGCAGGCTTCGTGCAACCTTCCACGAAGTACCTATCAACACTACGAGCGAGGTCGGCGCAATCCAAGTCGTGATGCACTCGCGCGCGTCGTGTCAGCATTTGAAGATGCAGCAATAGATACTGCCCCGAATCAGTCAGCTATCGCTTCAGATGGTGGGGCCGATACCCTCATACATGATATCCGTGCACTTCGGCAGCTAGCAGATGGTAACGTTGGGTGGGAAAAAATCGATCAAATCGAGTTAGTCGACACAGAAGACGAGTGGGTGTACGATTTGGAGGTCGAACAGACACACAACTACCTCAGCAATTCCATCATCTCGCACAACTCGCAGATGCTTTCGTACATCCAGAATATCGCGCCGAGATCCGTCTATACGTCCGGCAAAGGCTCCAGCTCGGCCGGCCTTACGGCGGCGGCTGTGAGAGATGACTTCGGTGACGGCCAGCAGTGGACGCTCGAGGCTGGCGCGCTGGTGTTGGCTGACAAAGGAATTGCAGCCGTTGACGAGCTGGATAAAATGCGGCCGGAAGACCGCAGTGCAATGCACGAAGCTCTCGAACAGCAGAAAATCAGTATCTCGAAGGCCGGCATTAACGCCACGCTCAAATCGCGCTGTTCGCTGCTCGGGGCAGCCAACCCAAAATACGGCCGGTTCGATCAGTACGAACCGATTGGCGAACAGATCGACCTCGAGCCGGCGCTTATTTCGCGGTTCGATCTCATCTTTACGGTCACAGATACACCTGATGAAGACCACGACAGCATGCTGGCCGACCACATTCTCAAAACCAACTACGCCGGTGAGCTGAACACCCAGCGGGAGCGAATTGCGACCTCTGAGTTTACCCAAAAACACCTCGACGAAGTAACCGAACAAGTCGCGCCTGATATTGACGCCGAACTGCTCCGCAAATATATCGCCCACGCCAAGCGGTCGTGTTTCCCGACGATGACCGACGAGGCCAAAGCGACGATCCGAGAGTTCTACGTCGAACTTCGTTCGAAAGGAGCCGACGAGGATGCGCCGATTCCAGTTACGGCTCGGAAACTCGAGGCGCTCGTCCGACTGGCTGAGGCGAGCGCGCGGGTTCGGCTGTCGGATACGGTTGAAGCTGAGGATGCCGAACGCTCGGTATCGATTGTCCGATCCTGTCTGAAAGATATCGGCGTCGATCCCGAGACCGGCCAGTTCGATGCGGATGTCGTCGAAACCGGCACGTCGAAAACCCAGCGGGATCGAATCAAGAACATCAAGCAGCTCATCGCCGAAATTGAAAACGAGTTCGAAGAGGGAGCACCGATGGACGAAGTGCTTGATCGGGCCGGCGAGATCGGCATGGATGCCTCAAAGGCCGAAGCCGAGATCGAAAAGCTCCGTCGCAAGGGAGATGTCTACGAGCCACGTCAGGGGCATCTCCGGACGACCTGAGTTGTCGTTCCAGCCGTCCGGCTCCGTCTAAGCAACACAGCAAAACCCGTAGGAATCGCAGGCCCCACCACAAGCCTCGATCCAGTGCGGGCTGGGGGCGAAGAGTTAGTTCGAACACACCACAAGCGCCTGTTCGATTCGGCTGAGAACGGCTGTAAGCGACTCTCGTTCACGAGGCGGCAGGCTTCGGTCGTTCAGTCGACTCCGACAACACTCAGCGAGTAGTGACAGCTCCTCGTGGGTCATCCGGTCGCCGGTTTCGAGCCGCTTTAAGAGCCTCGAGCCGACAGCCAATCGCTCGAGGTCTCCGTCGGCCGCCTGAGCAGACGCCGATCGGAGCCACTGTTCAACACTTGCGTGTGCCGTCCACGCATCCGCACGTGGAAGCTCGAGGCAGCCACACGGTTGGTTGGTGTGTGTTGACATTCCTCACCCCTCCAGTTGCGTCTACACTACAGGGGTTTCTAATAGTTTCTGTACAAGTATCGGATTCTGATAATCGGGGGGCTCGATCGACTCTTAGTCGTGGGCGGGAATTCCGTACTGGGCGAGCGTGCGTGCAAAGGTGTCGTTGGTTTGGCCGGCGCGGGTTGCTGCCTGCCTGAATGTGAGGGTTCCACAGCGATACAACGTTAGCGCGGTCGACAGGCTGTGTGTTGCCATACACTGCATACAACTACCGTGTATCTAAACCTTTCGTGAGATTAAGTGCCACACAAACGAGGTAGGATGAGTGAAATTAAAACGAACGTGTTGTACTAATCCATATTAGGCTATTTTTGTAAATCTATGACTGGGTTCGACACGAGCGGACAGATGAAACCCCAACACTGATAAGACCTTTCAGACCAACAGTGTACGTATGGAACGACAGAAAATAATCGCAATATTCTTTGCGACCATCATGTTCACTTCGATGCTCGCATACGGCGCGGCAGTCTTCTAACTGCCGGCTGGCGGTTAGCCGTCGCCCCACACATCGGATAGTGGGTGGTTCTGTCGACGCTCAGCGTCAGCTTCAGTCCGTGTCTGTCCACGTGGAGTCGTCTGTGAGCGCCTGCGCGGTTGGGCAGTGGCATTGACGGCTGTGAGTGCTGCCTGTGGATCGAATTCGGGAAGCTCAGGCACAGAAAGTCGTTCGATCTGTTGGGTAAACCACGGTGGCGTGTCATGTTTTGCACGCTCGAAAAGATCCAACAGACTCGAGTCGGCGAGATACGTCGCCCCATAATCGTCAGGTGCGCGGACGACGCGTCCGCAGGCCTGGATTACCGTTCGGAGGGCACTCCGATGGTACCACGCCCACTGGCCGTCCTCGAGCCGGCGGGCGACCCGTGAGTCGTTGGTGTTCTGGTAAGGGGCCTTACAGAGCACCTGCCAGCGCGCAAGGTCGCCTTTGAGATCAAGCGCCTCTTCCATTTTGACAGCAACGAACAGTTCGGGATCACTGCTTGCTTTCCAGGCGTCGAGTTCTGCATCGCGGTTGTCGCTGTCGTGAACACGTACACGCTGGCCAACGCCGAAGGAAGTGAGTTTTTCTGTCAACTGTTCGGCGATTGCATACGAGTGTGCGTGAATAATGCCCTTTTCGTTGGGGTGGTGAGCCATCAGCCGGACGATGAGTCGTGCGATCTTCGGGATCGTCTCGTCACGGTGTTCGTAGGTCATTTTGCCCTGGGTGACGTCGTACAGGGGTCTGTTTTCGACTGGAAATGTATGTTCGACATCGACGAGGGCAACGCGTTGTGGCTCGAGGCCGACCTGCCGGCAGAAGGCCTCCTTGTTGAGAATGGTCGCCGACAGCAGCGCGAATTTTTCGCCACGATCCCAGACGGTATGGGTGAGATACCGCGCGGGGTCGAGTGGTTTGATTGTGATCGCTGTTCCGTTCGAACCAGCCTGGTCTACGACCCACGTTGTCGGGCTCTCTGGGCTTCGGTAATCCTCGAGAAACCACTGGAGTTCAGAGACGAGTTCCCCAAGACGGTCGCGGCGGGCGACTTCCTGTGGTGTGAGTTCGGGTTTCGATGTGAGGTCGTCTTTGGCGGCCGAACAGACTGTCACGAGTCGCTCGGCGAACGCCGCCGTGCGCTCGAGGCGGTCGTGCCCAGCGCTGATATCGGGGATCTCAACGTCGTCCCAGACTGGCACACGGTGGGCCGACAGGTCGATTGTCGCATACATTTCGGCCCATTCGGCGAGTCCGTGGGCTTCGTCGATGACGACCACATCTCGCATACCGAACACATCCGACCCGGCCGTCTGCATAAAGTATGCCAGTGTCATTGCGGCCATCGGCTGGCCGGAGGCGATTGCCCGATCCGAGTAGTACGGACAGCGGTGTTTGATCGTACAATCGAATCCTTTCTGTCTGGCACAGGGTGCCTGGTTGACCGGGGTGTCGTGTTCACCCGGGAGAATGCAGCTGTAGTTGCGTTTACCACGGATGATGTTGAAATCATCTAGCAAGTCGTCGACTGCCACATCATCAAGCTGTGAGACCTGCGGCGTCGTATAGTAGCTCCCGGTTACTTCGGCGGCCGCGGCCTCTTGGAGTTCACGAGCACAGCCCATAATCGCCCGCGCAAGGAGGGATTTCCCACTGCCGGTCGGCGCGCGCACGAGGACGACGTCGTTGCCGGCTTCGAACGCCTCGCGGATCTCCTGTAGGGCCTTTTTTTGTGTTCCGCGGAAGCTCGGGGCGGGGAACTCCTCCAGAATACGCGAGGGCTTCACGGCAGGTGGTGTGTCGTCCTTGGGGAAAAATATGCGGATGCTACTCGGGGTCGGTCGTCAGTGCGGCGACGTCTTCGGCTCGGGGCTCGCGGTCGTCGGGAAGTTTATCGACACAGTCCAAACAGAGGAAATGCTCGCTACCGTCGGCAAGCTCGAGGATCATCCCGCCGGTCGGCGAGAAATCGAAGCTCCAGAGGTCACCGATCCCGCCTGCGATTTTGACTTTCGTCTCACAGCCGTCACAGCGCCGTTTTGCCATGTACCGTCTTCGCAGTAGGCACTCTTTATTGCTCCGTTCGGAGAGAACCCACCCACGTTCCGTAGCGAGGACAACGCTTAATTCCCGCGGCGAGCAATCTCTACTGACAATGGGCTTATCGCTTTCAGGTACCTCCTTTTTGTTCTCGGTGCTGCAGGTTCCGATGGTCGAGACGGGAACCATTACGGTCTTGGGTGTCATCGCAATTATTGTCCTCATCGGTCTCTCGGGGTTTTTTTCGTCTTCGGAGATCGCTTTCTTTTCACTTCCACAACACCGGATCGACTCGATGGTCGACGAGGGCATTACAAACGCCAAGACAGTCAAGGGGCTGAAAGACGACCCACATCGCCTTTTGGTAACGATTTTGGTCGGCAATAACATCGCCAATATCGCGATGTCGTCGATTGCCACTGCGCTGTTCGGGCTGTATCTCACCCAGGGGCAAGCCGTCTTTGCGGCCACGTTCGGCATTACAGCCATCGTCTTGCTTTTCGGTGAGAGTGCACCGAAATCCTATGCGGTCGAAAACACCGAATCGTGGGCCTTGCGCATCTCCCGGCCGCTCAAACTCTCGGAGTATCTGCTGTTTCCGCTGATTTATGTTTTCGACCACCTCACGCGGGTCGTCAACACGCTATTCGGTAGTTCTTCGACTATCGAATCGCCGTATGTGACCCGCGATGAGATCCAAGATATCATCGAAACCGGCGAGCGCGAAGGCGTTATCGAAGAAGAAGAACGCGAAATGCTCGAGCGTATCTTTACGTTTAATTCGACGATTGCCAAGGAGGTGATGACTCCCCGCCTCGATATCAACGCGGTCTCGCGGAATGCGTCCGTTGAGGAGGCTATTCAGGTCTGTATTAGCAACGACCACGTTCGGGTGCCCGTCTACGATGGCAACCTCGACAACATCATCGGCATCGTCAACGTCCGAGACCTCGTCCGAGAACATCAGTACAGCGAAGGCCCCAGCAGTCTCGACGATGTCGTCCAACCAACGCTACACGTCCCAGAGTCGAAAAACGCCGACGACCTCCTCGCAGAGATGCAGGAAAACCGCCTGCAGATGGTGATCGTCCTCGATGAGTTCGGCACCACAGAAGGCATTATTACTCTCGAGGATATGGTCGAAGAGATCGTCGGCGACATTCTCGAGGGTGATGAAAAAGAACCCTTCGAGCGCGTTGACGACCAGACGACGCTTGTCCGCGGTGAGGTCAATATCCATGAAGTAAACGACGTCCTGGATATCGAGCTACCTGAGGGAGAAGAGTTCGAAACGCTGGCAGGTTTCGTGTTCAATCGGGCCGGCCGACTGGTCGAAGAAGGCGAGACGTTCGAGTATGACGGCGTCGAAATCGAGATTGATGAAGTAGACAACACTCGAATTCTTCGGGCAGAAATTACGGTCACTGACGCCTACCCGAAAACTGCCGCCGATGAGGAAGCCGAACTAAGCTAACGCTCAGAACAACAGGATCACACTGTAGAGGCCGTAGGCAATAAGAAACGAGCCGGCAAGCGAGCCAATCCACGCAAGGACGGTGTAGCCCATTTTTCGCCGACTCACACCCGCATTGCCTGCGGCATACCCGCTGCCGACAATCGCACTGACGATAATTTCGTTAAACGAGACCGGAATCCCGAACTCAACCGCGATTTGGGCAATCATAAACGATGGAATCAGTGCCGCAATCGAGCGGCGCGGGCCCAGCGAGGAGTAATCTTGCGCAATCGCTTTGATCATCCGGGGTGCGCCAGTCCAAGATCCCAACAGCAGTCCGAACCCACCGCCGGCTAAAATCGCCCACAGTGGCACCGCCACGTCATCCAACAACGGCACCAACGGCCCGATTGCGAGTCCGACCTGGCTGCCGCCGGCCGAAAACGCAACCAGCCCCCCAAGAACGAGCAAAAACCGTCGTTCGGCAGTGATTCGGTCGTTTCGGAGGTCTACCCATAACACGGCCGCCGAGAGCAACGCAATCGCAAGCGAGACGGCGATTTGACCACCAGCAACCCCACCGATGCCGGGGATGGGCAGTCCTGCCCCCAGTGTGCTCGCAATTGAGCCTTGACCGTCTGGTGGGCCGAGAAACGCAAACCCAATGTTGGCGATAATCGCACCGATCACACCACCAAGCCCCGCGATTAGATAATCCTCGTGGAACCGATCACCGCGGAGCGACCGTGCAATACCGTATGCGAGCCCCCCTCCGGCGAACGGCGTTAGCACCCACATTGTGAGAATTTCGATGTATTTTGGCCATGCTGGTGCCCCTCCCATTGCCAGGCCGACACCGACGACCGCCCCGGTTACGGTAAAAGCAGTCGCAATCGGATACCCGGCGAAGACACCAATCGCCACTAACACGGCGGCAGTCACAAGACCGATGATTGCCGCACCCGCGGTAAGCGATTCGCCGATAATCAGTTCGGTACCAACGGCCTCGGTGACGTTTGCACCCTGGAACACCGCTCCCAGAAACCCCAGAATACCGACGATCAACCCTGCTCGCATCACTGAAATCGCATTGGCACCGACCGCAGGGGCAAACGGTGTCGAACCTGACGATCCTGCGCCAATCGACCACGCCATAAACAGGCTGGCCAAGGCTGCAACAGCGAACGTTAGCAGTGTCTCGAGGGCTACCATGCTGCGTTGCTCACTTGCGGCGTTGCCCCTCTTCGTAGCCCTCTCGCAGACTCATGACGGTTCGACGCATCAACAGATACCCGAAGACAATGAGAGAGACCAAGATAACGATAAGTCCGATGACAATTGGATCATCGAAGAGCCACACGGCCATAGGCAGCCTACCGGCGGATGATTGATATGCGTTTCGACGTTTCGCCACGAGGCCCGTGGCGTTCGAGACCTACTGTTCGAGTTCGAACGTCTCGAATGCGTTACCGTCAGGCGTGACGAGCCGACCTTGCAGTCCGTTGGCAACTGCCTCGAGTTCCAGGTGTCCGGGGCGGTTTCCTCGAGGCTGGCTGTGGCTTCCGGGGTTCAAAAGCGGGAGTTCGCCGGTCAGATCCGCTGTCGGACAGTGGCTGTGACCGAAAATAACCGCATCCGCCTCGTGCTGTTTGCCGAACAGTGTGAGTGCGGTCGGTCCGCCGCGAACAGTGTGTGTCACCGCAAACCGCAGCCCTTCATACTCGATGGTTCGAGCTTTGGGGAGTCGAGTTCGAATGCCGCTGTCGTCGTTGTTCCCGTAGACGCCTCGAAACGTCTCGGCTTCGGCTTCGAACGCATCCAACACTGACTCGGTCATAAAATCGCCAACGTGGACGACTAACTCGGCGGATCGAACCGCCTTCAGCGTCCGGCCACGAAGGCGATGGCCGTCCGTACTGTGTGTATCTGAGACCACCGTGAGCATATCTTTCGTTTCGGAAACGCCTACTGAAAGCTGTCGGTTGGTGGTTTCGCTCCGAGCTACTCGTTCATCGCCAGCGAGGCAAGCAGCGCCTCGAGTTGCACCTGTTCGTTTGCGCCTTCGGTGATCCGGTAGTCAGCCTCGCCGATACGCTCCATCAGCCGGACTGCGTCCCGTTCGGAGAGGTCGAACTCCCAGACAGATCGATGGAGTTGATCGATGATATCGCCGCCAGCCATTCCAGTGTCTGTCAACAACGTATCGAGCGTTGCCCGCGCTTTCGAGAAATCACCGTTGATTGCGTCGGTGACCATTGATTCGATCTCTTCGGGTCGAGCCGTTGAGGTGATGAGATAGACGGCCGCTTCGTCGACAATTTCACCCGTTGTTGCGGCTGCCTGCAGGGAGTTTATCGCTCGGCGCATGTCGCTTCCGGCCGCATAAATCAGCGCCTCTCGGCCATCTTCGGTGACTTCGATGCCTTCTGTGGTGGCGATCTCATCAATCTGCGCACCGATAGCCGCATCCGACAGTGGTGAAAACCGAAACACCGCACACCGCGATTGGATCGGATCGATGATTTTCGACGAGTAGTTACACGAGAGAATAAATCGGGTGTTGTCAGAAAACTGCTCCATGGTTCGGCGGAGGGCTGATTGGGCATCGGAGGTCAGCGAGTCGGCCTCATCGAGAAAGATAATCCGGTAGTCATGACCGCCGAACGAAGAACGCGCGAAGCTCTTGATGCGGTCTCTGACCACGTCGATTCCGCGCTGGTCAGAGGCGTTGAGCTCAAGGAAGTTTCCGCGCCAGTCGTCGGCATACACTTCGCGGGCGATTGCGGTTGCAGCAGTTGTTTTACCGATACCGGCTCGACCCGAAAACAGCAGATGCGGCAGATCTCGCTGAGTAATGTAGCTCTCGAGGCGTTCGATAATATCGTCTTGGCCTTTGATTTCGCTGAGCGTCTGTGGGCGGTATTTTTCGATCCAGATCTCACGGCCTGGCTCCGGTGTCGCTTTCTCGGCGGCGTCGCTCATACCGGAGCAAGCAGTCGGTGGCAGATAAACGCCCCGAGACTGCCCAGCAGACCCAACGGTTTTACCAACTCATGTCTCTATGCGCTGTATGGACGTTACTGTCGACGTCGTCGGCGAAGACTCCCACGAGGTGCGGCTCGCTGAGACGGCCACGTATGCTGATCTCGTTGAGGCAGTCGGCCACAGCCCCCACGAAGTCTCGGTGCTGGTCGATGGCTCGCCGGTTCCCGAAGACCAACCCGTCGAGGCCGCACACGTAGAGGTGTTGCGACTCATCAAAGGCGGATAGCGCGCCATACTGAGTCTTTTTAGTAACTCACCACACAGTTCCGACATGTACTCGAAGCCGACGGATATCTCCATTGCGTTGCCCAACGGCGGAGTCGGGCCGGATCCCTTGCGGCTCGACAGACTGGATGCGGAGTTTGTCGTCCTGTTGTTTCAGCGGGATTCGCTGTGTAGCTCCTGTCAGAACCAGGTCACAGAGATCGCCCGCCGCTATGCGGAGTTTCGCAAGCGCCAGACGGTTGTTGTTTCGGTGTTGCCCGACACCAAACAGCAGGCAGCCGAGTGGGCCGCCAGCTATGACCTGCCGTTTCCGGTGCTTGCCGACCCTGAGAACCAGACTGCTGATCGCTTCGGCCAGCCCGTCCGCTTCGGGTTTTTGGGCACACTCCACAATCTGTTGGGCCGGATGCCGCTTGTCGTCATGGTCGATCTACGCGGATCTGAGCCCCGATTGGTCTACTCACACGTCGGCGATTCGCCGTCGGATCGACCAACTGTCGAGGGACTGTTGCTCGAAATCGACCACAAACGTAAATCCAACACGTGAGCCTCTCGATTCGTCTTGGCAGTCCCGACGACCGCCTCGAGATACTGCGGCTGTTCGATGGTGCGTTGCTCGAGACGGATGCCGAGCGACTGACAGCGCAGTTGTCCCGCACGACGGGCTGTATACTCGTTGCTACCAGAACGCGACCAGTGGGCGCAGTCGCGTTGTGGACTGCCGAAGTGCCTTCTCGGCCGCCAGCGTTTGGGCAGGCAGTCCATATCACCGCAATTGCAGTCAGAACGCAACGACAGGGAGACGGCGTGGGCCGACGTCTGATAAGGGCTGCCAGCGAGTGGGCCACCCCACGGCCGCTGTCGGCGACGTTCGACGAGCGCGTACAGGCGTTTTATACAGCCTGTGAATTCGACATAACCGAACATGCAGGTAGACTGTGGGCAACTCGCCCGCCTGCGGCCGACTGAACCGCCAACGTTAGGCCGCCGGCTCTCTGAAAGGGCTGTATCATGGGTTCAGGCAAAGACAAATACTACAACCGAGCCAAACAGCAGGGCTACCGCTCGAGGGCGGCGTTCAAACTCAAACAGCTCGACCGCGAGGCTGGCCTCTTTGGGCCGGGCAACACGGTTATCGACCTGGGGGCCGCACCGGGCGGCTGGCTACAGGTAGCTGCCGAGGAAGTCGGCGATGATGGAACAGTGATTGGCGTCGACTTCCAGCGTATCCGGGAGTTCGATGACCACGCCGTCGAGACGATCAAAGGCGATATGACCGACGACCGAACGAAAGACCGGCTCCGCAAACTGGTTGGTGACGACGGGGCCGACGTTGTCATCTCGGATATGGCACCCAATATGACCGGCGAGTACTCGTTGGATCACGCCCGGTCAGTCCATCTCTCGAGGCAGGCTTTCGAAGTCGCCTGCGAACATCTGGGGACGGGCGGGGACTTCGTTGTAAAAGTCTTTCAGGGACAGGATCTCGACGATCTGGCCGACGAGATCAGCGAAGAGTTTCAGTACGTCCGCCGGCTCAGCCCGGATGCCTCTCGAGATAGCTCCTCGGAGATCTATCTCATCGGCAAACACCGCCTGACCGCACCGGTGGCTATCGATGAGGAACTCGAGGTCGAAATCGTCGACGTTGGCAGCGAGGGCGACGGCATCGCCAAACTCGAGGGCTTTACGGTGTTCGTACCGGAGGCCGAAACAGGCGAGACTGTGACTGTCCGAATCACGGATATTAAACCGCAGTTTGCGTTCGCCGAACGCATTGTGTGAACAACTTCAGACTGTCGGGTGACGGCAGAATCGTTGGATCAATACGCTCGCTGTTCGAGTAGGCTAGTATGGCAACAACACTCGCGGTGCGTGGAATGAGTTGTGGGGGCTGTGAATCGAACATCGAAGACGCCGTCTCGGAACTTGCTGGCTGTGAGGGCGTCGAAGCTGACCACGAAGCTGGCACCGTCAGCATCGAAGGCGACGTTTCGACGAATGCAGTTCGGTCGGCAATCGAATCAAGTGGGTATGATCTCGACGAGTAACAACTAGTCGCTCTCGAGGCCCAGCGGTTAGCAGAGACTCACCATTCGAGTTCTCAGCGGTTCGGTGGTTCGACCTTGTGCGTTCCCAGACGATTTTGTTTGCCTAAAGTTCGACCTTGTGCGTTCTCAGACGATTTTGTTTGCCTAAAGTTCGACCTTGTGCGTTCCCAGACGAGAATCGAGACCGGCGTGTCGGACAACGGTTCGTCTACGTTATGATCTACTGTATCATCACCAACTGCAACCTATTTATTGACTGTCTCCTACCGCCGACATAGTGAAGCCTACAGACAGTCGCCCAACGCAACCAGTTGGCTCGCTGGCCGACGACCACGAACTTTCGGCGCGGGCCCGTCGGTACGGCGAGCGCGTGGTTTCGGGTACCGACTGGCCGATCGAAAACGTCGACTGCACGAAGATTACGTGGGGTACCTCAAAACGCGCCAAGCGCCGCCACGGTCGCTGTTCGTACGACGGCGACGGTGAGGTGACGATCACACTTACCGAACACACCTACGAGCGTGCTGGGTTCGAAGCCTGCCAGACGACGATCCGACACGAACTCGTCCACGCCTGGCAGTACCAACACCGCGGCCGTCAGGCCATTAGCACCGAAAGCGGCCTCCACGTTTTGACTGACAGCGACGCATCACCGACGACCCAACGCTACAGTGACCACACCGCCAGCCTCGAGGCTCCACAGACACACTCTCAGGACGAGGCGAAATTCACAATCGAGACAGGCCATGGTAAGTCCTTTCGAGCCTGGATCGGCCCACTCGAGTTACCGGGCCGATGTTCGCGCTACTACGAGCGCCGCCCGTCGGATTTCGCCTACGTTTACGCCTGTCCGGACTGCACCAACTGGTGGGGTAAACATCGCCTCTGCAAGAGCGTCCGGCAGGCTGCCCACGGCGGTGAGGGCTCGAGTGGCTATCGATACTGTACGAACTGTGAGGTGCTGTTGCATCTGCGGGTCGGAGAATGGTATCTCGCCCACGGCGACCACGACGATGTGACGATCAAAACGTTCGCCCAGCCTGATGCTGCGTCCGTCGTCGATACTGATCTCCCACTGATACATCTCGAGGACAGTACACCGATTTCTCGATCTGCTGTCGAGTAACGCGGCAGTGTCTCTGCGTGACCTCCTCCTCGCGGTGAACGGAGAGGGATCGAAGATTCCTCAGGCAGTCGGGC
>SL_4KL_010_BRINEDRAFT_10000137_pt1 | contig 32821 bp, 34 predicted proteins | sample SodLak_010_BRINE_2_FD_10664 | JGI IMG/M metagenome (IMG submission 10664) | reverse complement strand
CCCCGAACCGGCCTGGCGAGAATTCTACACCACCGCCCGCATCGTCGAGGCACTTCGGGATCTCGACGTACTCGACGAGCTCCACGTCGGCCCGGACGCCATCGCGAGCGAGCAGCGACTCGCGGTGCCACCCAAACCGGAGATCGATCGGTGGTACGACCGGGCAGCGACCGACGACGACGTCGATTCCGACGTGCTCGAGTCACTCGAGGGCGGTTTTACCGGTGCCGTCGCGGTCCTCGATCAGGGGGAGGGGCCCACCGTTGGGCTTCGGGTGGACATCGATGGGTTGCCTCGAACCGAGTCCGACGACCCGGACCACGAACCCGCCGCCGAGGGCTTTCGCTCCGAACACGAGGGAGCGATGCACGCCTGCGGGCACGACGCCCACGCGACCCTCGGGGTGGGCGTCATCGACGCCATCGCCGACAGCGATTTCCAGGGGACGCTGAAGGTCTTCTTCCAGCCCGCAGAGGAGGTTATCGGCGGCGGGAAGTCGATGGCCACGAGCGAGCACATCGAGGACGTCGACTCCCTGCTGGCCGTCCATATCGGTCTCGACCACCCCACGGGAGCGGTCGTCGCCGGGATCGATGGCTTCCTGGCGGTGGCCCACCTCGAGGCGACCTTCACGGGCGAACCCGCTCACGCGGGCGCTCGGCCGGAGGAGGGTGCGAACGCTAACCTGGCACTCGCGACGGCGGTCCAGAACCTCTACGCCATTCCCCGACACTCCGGCGGTGAAACGCGGGTTAACGCGGGACTCATCGAGGGTGGCTCGGCAGCGAACATCATCTCGGAAGAGGCCCGCATCGTTGCCGAAGTCAGGGGCGAGACGACCGAGCTGATGGAGTACATGCGAGGGCACACTCGCCGCGTCCTCGAGTCCGCCGCGGCGATGCACGACTGTGACGTGGAGATCGAACTGGGGGCGGAGGCCCCGAGTGCGACGAGCGATCGGGAACTGGCGTCGATCGTCGGTGACGTGGCGAGCGAGACGGCGGGTATCGAGCGCGTACTCGAGGGCGACAAACTCGGCGGGAGTGAGGATGCGACGTTCCTCATGCAGGCGGTTCAGGACCGCGGCGGGTTGGCGTGTTACGTGGGTCTCGGGACCGATCACCCGGGTGGCCACCACACCTCGACGTTCGACGTCGACGAGGCGAGCCTCCGCCACGGTGTCGACGTCTTGGCTGGGGCCCTCGAACGGATCAGCCTCGAGCAACCCAGTTCGTGATCGGAAGCCACGAGTATTCCGGCTCGATCGTGACTCGCGCCCACGAATCGGTAGAACGGGTGCGGTGGCTATAGGGTGGTTCTGGCGGCTCTTGACTCCCTCCACACGACTAAAGTCGTGGGCGTTCGCCTTGAAATTCTGTAAGGTTGTTGGGGAGGCGAAGGGGTGTGGGTTCGGGTCTCAGTAGCCACCGCCGTCGTCATCGTAGCTGTCGTCGTCGCCGTCGTCATCGTGCTCGCCCTCGAGGTGAATTTCGCCGATCATCTGGACTGAGTGAGGCTCACAGACGTACTCGTAGGTCCCCGTGACCTCGAACGTGAACTCGTACTCGTGCCCTTCCCCCTCGAGGTCGGTGTGTCCGTCCCAGTCGGCACCGTCGGGCATCGACGCTGGGGAGACGTTGTGATCCCCGGCATCCCAGTGCCACCGGACGGTGGTACCAGGATCGATTCGCACGGCAGCGGGCTCGAAGGTGTGGTCACCGCCTGGCGCAACGGTCACCTCCACGTGGGTCTCTCCGGTGGCGTCGTGGACGGCTTCCTCTTCGTCGTCGTGATCGTCGTCATACCCGTCATCGTCGTCGTGGTCTTCATCGTGATCGTNGTCATACCCGTCATCGTCGTCGTGCCCGTCACCGTCATCGTCGTCGTGATCTTCATCGTGGTCGTCGTCATACCCGTCATCGTCGTCGTGCCCGTCACCGTCATCCTCGTGATCGTCCCCTGCACCAGCGTCGTCGTCATCACCAAGACAGCCGGCGAGGATCGCAACGCCGCCAATGCCCAGTGTACGGAGCGCCGTTCGCCGCGAGTGGTCTCGTCCCATGGGCGTGGCTTTGACCACGGGTTGAATTGATCAATTCCTAACAGTGTCAAGCTCACGTCGAGCGGGCGATAGGCGAGCCCTGCGCCGTTATCAGTACTTCGGATCGGCACCCGTCGTCTCGTAGACGGCTGCCATCAGGTCGTCGCGCTCGGCCTGCCAGGCCTCGAAACCGTCGGGGCTCGAGGGATACGCCTCGTAGTGGGCGAGGATCTCGTCGGCCCGCCGTTTCGTCTGATAGAGGTTCCAGATGGTGCCCCAGTGGCCACGGCTCTTGAGCAGGGACTCGAGTTTGAGTTTGAGGCCGATGTCGGTACTCCCGGAATAGAGGGCTTCAGCGAGTTTATCGCCGGGCATCGCCGCCAGCAATCCCATCAGGTCGTCGACATCGACGGCCGTCGAGAGGATGTTGTAGACATCGAGGGCGGCGTAGCGAGCCCCGTAGTGGTCCATCACCCGTTCGTTGTATCGCCAGAGCATCGCTTCGCTCAGGTCGCCCTCCTCGAGACCCGTGATGGCCTGCTCGCCGGCATACTTGCCCGCGTAGGCAGCCCCAGCGATTCCGCCGCCAGTCGTCGGATTCACGTGGCCGGCAGCGTCGCCGACGGCGACGAATCCCGGGTGGACGGCCGAATCGTAGGGTCGGCGGGTCGGCAGCGCGGCCCCGAGTTTGTCCTCGACTTCCGCGCCCGCGAACTCCGGACGAGCCCTGAGGTCGCGCTTGAGATCCTCGACGAGTTTCATCGGCTGTTCGGTCATCTGGAAGCCCAGACCGGCGTTGATCTCCGTGTCCGTGCGTGGGAAGTACCAGAGGTAGCCCGCCGCTCGCTCGGTCGGCTTGAAGACCAGCGCGTCCGACCATTCGACCGGTTCCTCGACGTGGACAATCTCGCGGTAGGCCGAACAGAACTGCGAGTAGTTGACGTTGGTGTCGAACGTGGAGCCGTCGAACGTGACCGTATCCTGGAGCAGGGAGAGGGAGCCGGCCCCGTCGACGACCAGCTCCGCCTCGTAGGTAATCGGGTCACCGCGGGAGATGGCTCGAACGCCCGTCACTCGCCCATCGTCGGCCTGAGTGACGTTCTGAACGACCGTCTCGTAGTGGAACTCGGCGCCGGCGCTCGCGGCCCCCTCGATGATCCGGCGGCCGTACTTCCAGCGATCGATGACCGCCAACTCTCCCGGAATGGGTATCTCGAGGACGGTGTCCTCCTGGGGAATCTCGAACCGGCCGTGAGTGACGTCCGTGTTGGTGAACGCGGGCTCGAGTTCGGATTTCGGAATCTCGGATGGGAACGCATCGGCCCCCTTGAGGGCGTCGCCACAGGCGATGTGACCGGCCTCCTGTTCGGTCTTGCGCTCGAGTACGATCACGTCGTAGCCCGCGTTGGCGATGGTCGCCGCGGCGTAACACCCTCCTGTTCCGGCACCGACGACGACCACGTCGGGGGTGTAGGTCCCCTGTCTGGTCGCCGTCGCCGACTGCTCCATACTGCTCATACCGCGACAGTCTTGGCCGTGGGAAGAAAACGTTTTTCGTGCGCTCGCAGCGCTCTTGCCCGCGGACCGCCAATTTCGTTGCCGGAAGGCCGACGGAAGCTCCGTAAAGAGTTTTAAAACGGTCTTTCGTATCCGCGGGTATGACCGAGTACACCGTCGAGTTCGTGGGCACCGGCGAGAGCATCACCTGTTCGGACAAGGAGACGATACTCAGCCGCTGTCTCGAGGCGGGTATCGCCCAGGAGTACTCCTGTCGCGTCGGCATGTGCCTGGCCTGTTCGGCCGAAATCCTCGAGGGCGAGGTGACACAGCCCGCCGCACGCGGACTGACGGCTGCCGAGGCGGAGCGATACGCGCTGACGTGTATGGCACGGCCACAGTCGGATCTGAAACTCGAGCGCGGGAAGTATCCCCCGAGTATCGAGGCGGACCTCGAGGGGAGCGACCCGGAGGCGGCGGCTGACGACTGACCACATCGACGGGGCCGGCGACTGGTTGCGTTCGTGAAGCCGGTTTCCGCGGGAGTCCCTGCCTACATTCACCTGTCTGACCCAACCGCGGTGCAGGCGCGAACACCGGCGGCCCTGCCATCCCAGGCTCCGAGCCGACGGTCACAGGATCCCGCGGTCGTGCGTCGGCCATACACGCCCACGACAGCTACTGCGCCCTGTGGCCCAACTGTCGACCATGACAGACCGATCGAGACGCGCCGTCCTCGCCACCGCTGGCAGCGCGGTGGCCGCCATCACCGTCGCGGGCTGTCTCGGTGACGACGGAGACGGGCTCTACGAGGACGACGACGCCGAATCGGCCGACGCCATGGGCAACGCCACGTCTGCGGACCTCGCCAGCCTCGAAGCCGACGAATCCGCCGTCGAGGCGACCGCGTTGCCGATCGCAGATCCCTCACTTCCACTCTCGTACGAACCCGAGGTCCTGCGAGAAGAGACGATCAGCGGCGGGGTTCCCAAGGACGGCATTCCATCGATCGACGAGCCCACGTTCCAACCGGCAACGGGTGCGGACAGTCGAATGGACGACGGCGATCCGGTCTTCGGCGTGGAAATCGACGGCGAGGCCCGTGCGTATCCACAGTCGATCCTGGTCTATCACGAGATCGTCAACGACGACATTGGCGGCGAGTCGGTCGCCATCACGTACTGCCCGCTGACTGGCACCGCCATGGGATTCTATCGAAACGACGTCGAGTTCGGCGTCTCCGGGAACCTGGTTAACAGCAACCTCATCATGTACGACCGCGAGGACGACAGCCGATGGCCACAGATGCTCGGAACGGCCATCGATGGCCCACTCGAGGGGGCTTCACTCGAGGAGTTCCGGATCCACTGGGTGCCCTGGGAGCGGTGGCTCGAGGCCCACCCCGACTCCGAGGTCCTCACCGAGGACACCGGCTTTGCCCGGGATTACGGGAGCGATCCATACGGCGCATACAACCCGCGAACGCGGTATTACGAGCCCGAAAGCGAGCCGATGTTCCAGCCCCTGGACGAGGACGACCGACACCCACCAAAGCGGATGACCCTCGGCGCGCGACCGCCGGAGGGGCCACTGGCTTTCGATCTCGAGGTCGTCGCGGAGGCGGGGTTGGTCGCCCTTGAGCTCAATGATAGGGGCGAGACCAACGTGACCACCGGCGAGGCCCAGGGTGGCGGGGACGCGGTCGCGCAGTTCATCGCCGTCTACGAGGACCGTCTCGACACCGTCCACCTCTATCGGGGCGACGGCGACCCCTACGCCCACGAGGACGGTGCGATCGTCGACGGTGACGGCGAGTCCCACGCCCCCGGCGAGGTCCCCCTCGAGTCGGTGTACGCCTACGACGCCATGTGGTTCGCCTGGATGGGCTTTTATCCGAACTCGATCGTTGTCGACTGACCACCCATGACAGCACCGACAGCCGACCCAACACTGATCGACGGTGTCCGCGACCGGGCGAGTCAGACCCTTCGTGCCACGCGGGTCGTCGTCGGCCGTCTCGACGGCCTCGCTGTCGCTGTCGTGACCGCATTTGGCTACCTGCTGGCGTACCTGTGGATGACCGACCACCTCCAATTCCGGTCCGGTACTGGGCTCTCGTGGTTCGTGGTCGCCGACCCGACCAGCCGGCTGTTCGACCGTCGCGGTCCGTTCTCGTTCGAACCGATCGCCGTCCTCGAGTTCGGCGTGGGGACCCTGCTGGTCTCCCCTGTCGACCTGGCGCTCGGACTCACGCTCGCGGTGCTGGTCGGCCTGAACCTCGCCTTCGCGACCCTGGCGGCCGTCCAGCCGGCGTCCTGTGGCTTCGGTGCGGGTGCTGGCTTTGGGGCGGCCGTCCCGGCCCTGCTCTCCGGCTCCGTCTGCTGTGCGCCGATGTTGATCCTGATCCTGGGTATTCAGGCGAGCGGGACGCTCCTGACGGTGTTGCCGTGGCTGTTGCCCGTTGGTGTGACCCTCCTGCTCGCCAGCCTCGTGTACGTCGCCGGGATGATCGATCTGACGGCCGCCACACGAACGAAAACCGAGAGGAGTCGGCGTTGAACGCCGCCTTGGGCCGTCGCTTCGTCTCGGCCGGCACAATCGCTCCCGAGGACTGGCTTCTCGGACCCATCGTAACCACTCGAGGTCGATGGACAGAGCAAGTTCCGGGTGACAGTCGACCGCTCTCGAGATGGACGGCCCGTCAGTCGACGAAGTCGATATCCTGTCCGTGGCCCTGTGGCTGGACGGCTTCGCCGTCTGGTCGGCCGTAGATCTGTGGTGACTCGACGCCCGTCACGACGATCATGGTGCGCATACGCCCCTCGAGGGATTCGTCGATGGAGGTTCCCCAGATGATGCGTGCGTCGGGGTCGATTCGGTCGTATATCTCCTCGACGACACCCTCGGCTTCCTCGATGGACATGTCGTTGCCACCGGTGACGTTGACCAGCGCGGAGTTCGCCCCCGAGATGTCGACGTCGAGCAGCGGACTCCGCAGGGCGGTCTTTACGGAGTCCTCGGCTTTCGCCTCCGAATCGGACTCCCCGAGGCCGATCATGGCGACGCCGCCCCGTTCCATCACGGTGCGGACGTCGGCGAAGTCCAGGTTGACGAGGCCGGGTTTCGTGATCAGTTCGGTGATTCCCTTGACCGAACGCATCAGCACCTCGTCGCTGACCTTGAACGCTTGTTTGACGGGGAGCTTACCCACCGAATCGAGCAGGCGGTCGTTCGGCACGACGATCACGGTGTCGCTCACGTCACGCAATCGCTCGAGGCCAGCCTCGGCGTTCGTACGCCGGACCTCGCCTTCGGCCGTGAAGGGCGTGGTGACGATCGAGATGGTCAACGCACCTGACTCGCGAGCGGCCTTCGCGACGACGGGTGCCGAGCCGGTGCCGGTGCCGCCACCGAGGCCAGCGGTGACGAACACCATGTCCGCGCCGTCGATGGCGTTGTAGATGTCCTGTTGGCTCTCGAGGGCGGCCTCCTCGCCGACCTGGGGCAGCGAGCCCGCCCCGCGACCGGAGGTCTTCTGTTCGCCCATCAGGATCTTCGTGTCGGAGTCGATCTCCACGAGGTGCTGGACGTCGGTGTTCGCGGCGACGAGTTTTGCGCCGTGGATCCCCTCCTCGTTCATCCGGTGGACGGTGTTGCCGCCAGCGCCGCCACAGCCGACCACAGTGATGTTCGTCTGGAGGTCGTCGAGGACGTCGAGCAACTCCTCGTCGGTCATGGTGCCGGTGGTCGAGTCCTCGGAGCCGGCGCCGTGGGGCGATTCCTCGGCTTCACTGAAGGTCTCGTCGTCGCCATCCTCAGCCTCGTCGATGGCGTTTTCGACAATTGAGTCCATTCTTGCCACTTCCTAACAGATGGAGTATTATTATCTTTCCCCCAGTAGTCAGACGCTTGTCTGACATAGTAATAGAATATTACGTATCGGATTCCATTCATTCAGCTACAGCTTCAAGTATTTCGAATACAAGTCCTACTCTCGAGTAAATGGAACGTCGAGCGCGAACGACCTCGTTCGTTCGCGACACACCTCCTCGGGCTCGATGACCTCGCCGTCGACGGTGACGGCGTCCCCATCCGCCAGGGTGCCGAAGGCCGGACCCTCGGGGACCCCCGCCGCACGAGCCAGTGCGGGATCGAAGGCGACCTCTCGAGCGACGACGACGTCCTCGTCGACGGCCACCTCGTCGTATCGATTCGTCAGGATGGTACACACCGCCTCGAGAATCGTCCGTGCCGCCTCGTTCGCGGTGGCGTCGTCCATCTCGGGGCTGGTGCCCCCTGCATCCCCATCCTTCATCGGGAGCGCCGCCCGCCCGCCAACGCGACTCCCGCCATTTCGCGTCTCGAAGGCAACGGCCTCGCCCTCGAGTGTCGCCCACACACCGTCGGGATCGACCCCCTCGGCGGCCGCGACCAGATCGCCGGGAAGGTCGACGACGTCGAAGTTCTCCCCGCGAACGTCTCCAAATCGGACGCCGGTATCGACGTCGCCGAGGCGGGTTTCCACGGCTTCGACCAGATCCAGCGAGCGGTCGCCGACTTCGCGGACCCAGGTCTCGCTCACGACACGGTAGCCCAGATCGGCGATCACGGCCTCGAGGTCGTCGCGGCCGGGCCACTCCCCATCGATGACCGCGTGCGTCGCCCCGCTGGCGGTGAACGCCGTGTCGATCAGGTCCCGATGGGCCGCCGGATCACCCAGGGACTCGAGTGCCCAGTCGGCCGCGACGTGGCCGACGGTCCACGGCGTGTCGCGGACGATGCGTTCGAATCGGGGAACGTAGTGGTTGCCGCCGAAGCCGACCAGCTGACGGGGACCATGCGGGTCGACGCCGGCGAGTTCGAGGATGGACGTCGCGACGGCGCAGGCCCCATCTGGGTCCGCCCACTGGGCTTCCTCGCTGCCGAGTTCGGCGAACAGCGACGGGCAGCCCACGTCGGTCGGTCCGTGATGGGTGCACTCGAGGCCCGTATCGTAGCCATCCGGTGCGTGTCGATCGAACGCCTCGAGAACCTGTGCGAGGGCGTTCGGACAGGCGTCGGCGACTGCGTGGTCCGAGCCGCCGAACTCGCCGGGCCCGAAATTCCCGGTACAGTGTGCCGTGAGCAGGGGACCCGTGCCCCCGGAGTGACGAGAGGCAAAGACCAGCAGGTCGGGAATCTCGGTGAACGCCTCGGCGGGGCGTTCCAGTTCGAGGTGTAGCGCGTCGAACGAACGCAGTTCGAATTCCTCGAAGCGGTAGTAGGTGCCACCGCCATCAGCGTCGGGTCGGCTCTCGTCCTGTCTGCCCTCCCAGTCACGGCGGTCGCGCAGCTGCTCGCAAATGTGCCTTGAGGCTCGGTCGGCGCGGCTTTCGACGATCGCGATCACGGCCCGAGTTCGGTAACGGACGCCTGAATACCCTGCGTTTTAGGCCCGTGGAGGTCCTACCCTATTCATGATCGACCGGGTGCTGGTGCCGATGGACGGCTCGGAAATGAGCGAACACGCCCTCGAGTTTACGCTGGCGGCACATCCCGAGGCAGAGATAACCGTGCTTCACGTCGTCGGTGGGCCGAGCCCGCACATGGCGGAGGCGACAGGACTGGCGCTTGCGGAGGATCTCGACGTTGCGGCCCAGGAAAAGGCCCAGCCGGTGTTCGACACCGTCGCGGCGATCACCGAGGAACACGACGCCGATGTCGATACGCTCGTTGCACTGGGCCTCCCCGCTCGAGCGATCGTCGAGCGCGCGGGGGAGTACGACCTGGTCGTGATCGGTGCCCACGGCCGAGGGCTGGGGGCACGGCTCCTGCTCGGGAACGTGGCCGAGACGGTGACGAAGCGGTCGCCGACGCCAGTGACGATCGTCAGGTAAGCCGACAGCTGAGACGGTCCGGCATCGTTCGTTGCCAGTGATCGTTGCTCCGCCGGAGCGATCACTGATAATACACTACGACGATGCCTACGACACGACACCACACCCTCACAGCGCCGCCTTTCAGAACCGACTCGTCGCCGGTACTGCGCCATGCTGGCTGGGGATGTTTGCAATGGCTCCAGGAGCAACTGTGGCGAGTGGTCGGCCTCAGCGCCGATCCATCCGACTGATCCACTGCTCGGGCGCGTCCAGTTCTTCGTCCGTCGGGAGCGAGGCTGGGCCATCCCAGACGCGGCTCGCGAACGTGAGGTCTCGAGCCTCGACGACGCCCTCGAAGAACGCCTTCCCCCGTTCGTACTGTTTGCGCTTGAGTCCAAGGCCCAGCACGCGCCGGAACAGTCGCTGGACCGGCCCGCGACCCTGCCGGCGCTCGTCGAGCTTTCGACGCAGATCCTCGTACTCGTCGTCGAACGCGTGGTCCATCAGCAACTCGGCGTAGCCCTCGACGACCGTCATCGTCGCGTTCAGTTCGCGGAACGCCTCGCGGTCGAACGCGCCCGTTGAGAGGGCGTCGATCCCCTCCTGCATCCGGTCCTCGAGGTGTGCCGAGAGCCAGGGTGCGGCCCCGAACTCGGCGGCGTGGGTCACCTCGTGGAAGGCGATCCAGCGGCGGAATCGGTCGGCGTCGACCGCGAGGACGTCGGCGGCCTTGAGGATGTTCGGGCGAACGAAGTAGAGTGCGTGGTCCTCGTCGGGAGTGTCCGCCAGCAACAGGGGGTCGTACTGCCCCAGAACGTTGCGTCCGAGGAAGGCGAGCAACACGGTCATGGTGCCCGTGTTGATCGTGCGGGCAGCCCCAGGGAACGCCCCGAGCTGGTTTTCCATGGGGCGCATCACCCGTTCGAAGGTGGCGATATTCGCGTCGATCCAGTGGTGGCGGTTCTGGATCTCGACGACCTCGGGCACCTCGAACTCGAGGCCTGCGGCCTCGCCCACTGCCTGTCGAGCGTCGCGGACGTCACGGGCGTAGGCAGCTTGCTCCTCGGCCGGGACGTCGAGCGAGCCGGGATCCGTCGCGGCCTTGGCGGCGTCGGCGGCGGCCGTCCAATCGACGGCGTCGCTGCCGGAAGCACCGGCGACCGCACGCACGCTCCGATAGAGATTCACAGCGGTGGTAGGCGGAGACAGGGCAAAAGGGTTCGGTCGTCGATGACGTCCCCGTCGCCCATCGACGCCTGTCCACTCCACTCGAGGCTCGATCAGGCCCACACCTCGGGCGTGAGACGGACTGTCAACCCAGGGACAGTATTTTGTACCACACCCGCAACGACCGTGGTATGGGCGCCGTCTTTCCCGAGCGGCTCGTCACCGACCGTCTCCGCTTCCGTGCCGCGGGTCCCGAGTCGATCGACCACGAAACGCTGTACGAGGCCTACAGCGGGCCGGGTCTCGAGCGGGTGATGGCTCACGTGCCCCTCGAGCCATACGAGACCCGCCGGGAAGTGCTCGAGTTCCTGGAATCTGTGGCCGAGGGTCGGGCCGAGAATCGGGCAGCGACGTACGCGATCTATCCCCGAGAAGGTGAGGATGGGGCGGGCGAGCTCGCCGGGACGACGACGCTGTTCGTCGACTGGGAGTGCCGGCGGGCCGGACTGGCCATCGTCCTCCGCGAGCGGTTCTGGGGACGGGGCTACTCCGGGGAGCGAGCCGGGGCCCTGCTGGCGGTGGCCTTCGACCGACTCGACCTCGAGGTGGTCGGTGTCTCGTGTTTGCCCGCGAACGAGAACTCTCGGCGAGCCATCTCGCGGTACGTCGAGCGGTACGGCGGCTGCTACGACGGTCGCCATCGCAACGCCCGGACGCTGGACGACGAACCGGTGGATCTCCATCGGTACAGCATCACCCGCGAGCAGTATCGGGAGGCCGAACCCGCACTCGAGTCGGTTGACGACGAGGCTTCGTGACCGATTCGGGCAGACCAGTTGCGCGAGGTCTCGAGGAGGCCCCCAAATACGCAGTGCCATGGACGACTACCCGGTGACCGACGCACGACTGGCGATCCCCTGACCAACCCAGAACCGACACACGACTGCACGCCCCCACGAGCAACCTACGCAGACACACCGACTCACAACCGACGAACGAGNATGCCCGACAACCCACTGTTCCCGACCACGATCGAAACCGACCGCCTGCGCCTCGAGGCACTTACCCTCGAGACCATGGAGCAAGCGGACGTCCTCGCACTGTACGACCGCTGCAGCAACGACCCCGACATCGAACGGGTCACGAAATACCTCTCGTGGGATCCGCACACGACCCCGAAGGACACGCTCGAGTTCCTCGAGGACGTCACCGACCGCTGGACGGAGTGTGGGGGTGGGTCCTACGCCATCTATCCCACCGACGGCGAGGATGGTGCCGGCGAGTTCGCCGGCGACGCCGGCTTCGGGGTCGACTGGGACGCCCGCACCATGACCCTCGGCATCTGGCTCCGCAAGCGATTCTGGGGCCGGGGCTACTCGGGCGAGCGTGCCGCCGCTATGATGGCCCTGGCGTTCGACCGCCTGGACCTCGAGGTGGTCGTCATCGAGGCCCACGTGGACAACGAGCCCTCGAACCGAGCCATCCAGCGATACGTCGAGCGCCACGGTGGCCGCCGCGAGGGCCTGCTTCGGAACTGGCGGGCCGACGGCGGTGACCCGGTCGATTGCTACCGGTACACCGTCGCCCGCGATGAGTACCTGAATACCCGGGACGACGTCACCGTCACCGTTAGCTTCGACGGTGAGACGGTCGTGCCCGTGGGCGAGGAGGGTGACGAGGCTCGCCTCACGGACGTCGATTGCGACCAGGAGACCTGCGACGAAACTCCGTGACTCCACGCTCTTTCCCTAACGGATCGACACCTCCCGGCTTCGACTCGAGGACTTCCCACCATCGACGAGATGGAAGGGGGAGGGGATCTCTCCGGCGAACTCCTCCACCACGTCTCGGCCCTAGTACTTCCTGATGTGGTCGTTGCCTGGCACCCGCTCTAGCTTCCACCAGGTCCGCTGGACGCCCCGGCGCCCTTCCGGGCTCGAGACGGCCTCCTCGCGTTCATTAAGCTGTCTGGGGATGTCGTCCATATCGAACTCGCCAAACAGACGGGGTACTGGGTTCTCCGGTTATTTATGCATAAATATTAAAATTTACTTAATAATATTTAATATTTATTAGCAGTAAAATAAATTTCCCAAGGCGTTTTCGACCAGTCGCCGTTATAAATCTTGGAGTGTGAGATTATCCACGTTCACTCGCCGACGCCTCCCTCTGAAATCACGGCCGTAATAATCGCTGTAAGTGTACTCAACGATAGCTGATGCCGAGGCGCGGAGCTCAACTCCGTAAAACGCACCTCCTGCATCATCAGGAACGGTAAATTGCGCAGATTGTGAATTCTCTCCAGAGGTTCCTAGCCCCTCCACATACGATTTTATTACATCACCGTCAAAGGTTTCCACAAATAAGAAAAGCTCCGTGGATGCGTCACCCACTGTAGAGGTGGTATTTCCTCTGTACCGATAATCGACGTTCAATTGGATGTCTCCAGTGTTCCCGCGTGCATCCGAATATAGTCTTATGACATACTCCGCGCTCCCACCCACTACCGTTCCACAATATCCCCGCATTCGGGCTTCGCCATCATCGTCCTCCGTACGAACGGATGTATCCCAAGATCCGCTCAGGGGTGATGAACCATCCTCATAACTATTATTTAATTCAAGCTCAGTCTCTTGCTGTACCGTTGCTGATTCGGCATCAAAGCTCGGCTCGTCCGACGGGTCTCGGATTTGTTTTTCCAACGTTTCCTTGAATTCCAGATGGTCATGAATATCCGCACTGACCTGTTTTGTTAATGGGTCTTGGGCTATTTGTAGCCACGCCTTTTCCACTGCTTTTTCGGCAGATAGCTTATTTCTCTCATATTCTTGGACGTAGTCGGAAAAAACCTCTACAATCACCTGCGCTTCCTCTCGTCCGTACTCGTCTGCGTACAACTCATAAGCGTCGTCCCAAGCCTCGTATTTTTTACGTAGTGCCTTTTCGTTTGAAGCGGTGGCGATTGAACTCAGACCACCGATTGAAACAACACTAATGGCAGTTGCCTTTAATAGCGAACGTCGGGATCGTTGATTCATTCTATGATCAAATACATATGNTGATNAGTTGGTAATAAACTTTATTTTAATAATTTNTACATATAATAATAGATTAGAAGTATAGGAATGGAAATTTTTCAGTTGCAATTAACATTGGGGTTCATCCCCGATATCAAGAATTATTGCAGTTGAATTTGGTGGTATTTTTTTAATATCATTAGAAAATGTTTCTAAATCTATCGAAACACCCCTCAGGTCAGTCAGGATTACAGAACCGTTAGATTAGAGGAAATTATCTAATCCCGAGTCCAATATATAATAGAATTTTACTTATAGCTTAGGTTATTAATGGTTGGATGATTTTCTGTGGGTTGATCTAAACCCGCTCAAGAATTCCCGGACAATAGTCCAACCAATGACAATCAAGAGGGCGAGCACGAGGATAACCGAGATGCTTGCGTGCCAAGTGCCAGCGAGCCCAATTGTAAAAAATCCCCATATAACCGCAAGGAAAGCCCCACCAACCGCTAATATTCCGATAGCAAAACGAGCTGTCTCACTGGTTCGCCGCCAGAGCAAAAGTTGCGGAAGACCAACACCTATCGCGAGATAGATACCAACTCCTAAAGGTGTGCCACCTAGTAAGGTTTCTTGTCCAGTCCAATAGCTTGCTACACCTGCCAAAATTATCGCGGCTAAAAGGCCAAAAGCCACCGATCGTGATTCATTCATAAGTAGTAGTCCAGCAGCCCAGGTATTAATTCTATCGGTATTGTGTAAAATAATTGCCTCGCGGTATGAATCCGAAGCTACTGAGTACTGCGGCCACGATCCCCGCCACTCCCATCCTTTCAGCGACGTCTCACCGCTGTTGGGAGATGGCGCCGGGGTAGGTCCCCACGGCGGCAAGCAGCAGGATGCCGAGTGGATCGACAAGTGCACCGCCACGAACATCCAGAGTCGGTCCTCTCGAAGAGGAAGGACATTAGGGTGATCGCGACGCCAATCACCGCCCCGACGCCACGGCCAGCACCAAGACGATCTGCTCGTTACAAAGGTCGCGACTCAAGCACCTGTCTTTCAGGTCGGGAGGCATAGTCGCCTCGAGACGGGCGACAACTGGGGCGACGACGGCTAGCCCCGGTTCCGCTGATGAAACAAGAGTGAGGGTAGTCGTACCCCGCGAGGGGTGAGGCCTCTGGTTCGGTGGATTCGGGTGATATGGATGGCCAAGGTGGAGCCCATCGACCAACACTTTAGTTCCAGAAGTTGCTACAGGATCTGAATTTTTGTGCGACAGATTAAACCTTTACAATAGAAGCTGAAGTATTGGACACGAGAGTCAGTAACGCCACAGTGAACCTTGGACAATCAGACCTCGCCGCCGTGGTCCTCGAGCGTGGCCTCAATCCGCCGCCACAGTGAACCTTGGACAATCAGACCACGGTCGCCAGAATCAACACCACGTTGTTCACCACCGCGAGCAGCCACGGCACCGCGAGGGCAGCCGGGATGATCGGGCGATACGGACCCGCGAGAAGCGGTCGACAGAGCAATGCGACGCCAACAGCCAGCCCCTTCAGGCCGAGCATACCGTACAGCCCCCACCCTTCGATGGCGCTGCGAGCCACGGGATTGGACTCGTGGAGGCCCAGGTGGAGGCCGACGAACGTCGTCACCACGTCGCCGACCAGGGCGATCGCGACGCCGACCCAGAGGACGCCCTCGAGACGGCGCGCGTCGACTCCCTCGAGCCCCAGGCGATGAACCAAGGTGGACCGATCGACCGACATAGCCCCCCGACCGGAGTCGAACCGGTCGTCGCCACCGGGGGTACCGTTGGTGGGCATACCCCGATGTCGGGTTTTGTTATGCCGAGTGTAGCCGCCCCGCGCTCGTCGTAACCCCGCCATACTTCGCGGTTATCGGGTAGAAAACCACCGGAGGAGTTGCGGAAGGGAAGAGAGTTACGCCGCCTCGAAATCCCACAGAAAAGGAATACGTGTCTCCCAAGGTGTTCCCATGACCGACTCGAGCGAGGATGAGGCCGTTGCAGGCACCTGCTCGAGCGACGAACCCGTGGTCGTCTACGGCCAGTACGAAGGTGAGATCGAGGGTATTCTGGAGGAGGAGCGCTCTCCGTCCGGCGGCGACTTGCTCACCGTGGCGAGTGCTGGCAGCGTCTCGCCGAACCGTGATGGAATTCTCGAGAGCGACCACCGGTCGATCGGTGGTCGCGAGAAGCCAAGAGGACAGACAGCGACCGGTTCCGGTCGGAGACGGCCTAGATGACCGTGCCGTGTTTCTTGTTCGGCAGTGACTTCTCGATCCCTTCGTAGAACGCAAACCGGTTCGCCAGTTCCTCCCGGAGCGTACTCGGCGGGACGATCTCGTCGATGACGACCTCGCTGGCCATCCGGTGGATGTCGATGTCCTCGCGGTACTCCTCGCGCAGTCGGTCCTCCATCTCGGCTCGCTCGTCGGGATCGTCGACCTCCGACAGCTTGCGGGCGTAGACCGCGTTGATCGCCGCTTCGGGCCCCATGATCGCGATTTCCCCGGAGGGAAGCCCGATGACGCTCTCGGGGTCGTAGGCGGGGCCGCCCATCGCGTAGATGCCCGCGCCGTAGGCCTTCCGGACGATGACGGTCTGTTTCGGCACGGTCGCCGAGGAGGTGGCGTAGATCATCTTCTTCCCCTGCTCGAGGATAGCGTCCTCCTCGACCTGCGAGCCGGCCATGAAGCCGGGGGTGTCACAGAGGTAGAGCAGCGGAACGTTGAACGCATCGGATTTCCAGATGAACTCGGCTGCCTTTTCGGCGGCGTCGGGGAAGATCGCCCCCGCGCGGTGGGCTGGCTGGTTCGCGATGATCCCCACGGGTCGACCGTCGATCCGGGCGTAGGCCGTGATGATCTCCTTGCCGTAGTCGGGTCTGAGTTCGAAGTAACTCCCCTCGTCGACGACCCGGTCGATCAGGTCGACCATGTCGTACCCCCGATTTGGATGCTGGGGAATCACCGAATCGATCCCCTCGGGTGACCGCGCTGGTGATCGGCCCTCGGTCCGTGGCGGCTTTTCGTCGGCGTTGTCGGGCAGATAGGTGATCAGCTGGGCGACGAGTTCTCGGGCGTGTTCCTCGTCGGTCGCGACGAGGTCAGCCGACCCCGATTTCCGCGCGTGCATCTGGGCCCCGCCGAGTTCCTGCATGCTGATCTCCTCGCCCGTCACCATCTTGACCATCCGTGGCGAGGCGATCGCCATCGCCGACATGCCCTCGACCATGATCGTGAAGTCGGCGAACACCGGCGTGTAGGCCGCGCCGGCAATACAGGGGCCGTAGAGGACACAGATCTGTGGCACTCGTCCCGAGAGCATCGAGTGGTTATAATAGTACTTCCCGATCCCCTCCCGATTGGCGAAAAAGCCCGTCTGCTGGTCGATTCGCCCACCCGAGGAGTCCATCAGGTACAACACCGGCTGTCCCGTCTTGAGTGCTCGCTGTTGCATCCGAATGAACTTTTCGACCCCCTTGGCAGCCATCGAGCCACGCTTGACCGTGTAGTCGTTGGCCATGAAGTGGAGGTCTCGATTCTCGAACGTGGCTGCCCCGGTGATCAGGGCGTCCGCCGGCAGCCGATCGTCGGCGTCGAATTCCGCGAACGTCCCGTCCTCGAAGAGGAATTTGGAGTCCTCACCACCGAACCAGAGGTCGATCCGATCCCGAACGAATAGCTTCCCCTCATCCGGGAGCTGCTGCTTATACTTCTCGTGACCCCCCTCGAGGATCTCCGCGATCTCCGCACGGAGCTTGGCCTCGCGTTCGGTCGGGGCGAGGTCGGACTCGTCAGCTTCGCCTCGATCCTCGCCCTCGGTCCGGCTCGAGACGCCGGCGACCCGTTCGGTCGACGCCTCGCGTGCACCCTCGGGTGGGGATTCGACCACGATCGGTTCGGACGCGTCACCGACGTACACTTCGATGTCTTTCCCCACGTACTCGGCGAGTGCGGACCCGATCGCGGACGCCTCCTCGGCGGATGCATCCGGTCCGATACGAACGTTCATGGCAAATTCTGCGCGGGGGTGGGAAAAACCGTTTTCCATTTGCGACCCGGCACCGAGAACGGTTTCGATCCGATCGGGACGTGGCGTCTCGAGTTTCGCGGATCGCTCGAGTGTGTCGCGAACGAGAGCGCCAGGGCGTCCTCGGGGCCGACGTGCAATACCTGGATCACACGAATCGAGAAGGTGGGGCGGGATAAAGAGGAAACCGCCCAGCTGCCTCCGTGGTCACCAGCACGAAGGTGATGTTATCGCGGGTGTGTTGGCGCATGTGCGTTCGGGTGAGCCGTTTCACGAGTTAACTGCCCGTTGCCGACAGCGGCGACCGAAACGGTCGGTGTACGAGGGTATTAGCTTTCCCTACCCACGGCGGAGAACCCCTGTCTGCTATCGATGGTTGACCAGTCTCCACCGTCCGCGAAGCCGCAGCAGTCGGTTGCCGAGTCGACGCCCCCTCGATTCGAGCGCCGAGAGGCCCTCCGGACGATGGCAGCCGGTGCCTACACCCTCGGCGTCGCCGGTTTCCTGGGCGTTGGCGACGTCTTCGGGGTGGACGGCGATATCGACATCACGACCGCCCTCGTGCGACCCGACGGCGACGACTCGGCGGGGCTCCAGGCACGGACGCGGACGGTCCCAGCGCGCTGGTATGCCGCGGTCTCGAAGGCTTTCGAACTCAACAGCTGGTTGGCGAGGTCGGCGATCACGGGGTACCTCGGAAGCGCGGTCGTCCCCGGAAGCTACGACGACGAGAGTGCCCGGATCACTGTCGAGGTGTCGGTCGACGCAGATGCCGTCCGCGAGGTGCTCGACCGGGTTATCGACGGCGTGTACATCGACGTCGAGGCGATCCGAAACCTCGACGACCTCGAGGAAGACGGGTTCGATCGACAGCCGCGTCGTGCCAAGAACGCGGCCGATAGCGTCGTCCCTGCTGGGGTTGCCTGCGAGACCGGCACCAGCATCGCCACGCTGGCACCTGCACTCACCGATCCGAACACGGGTGACCGGTACTTCGCCACGGCTGAACACGCTTTCAGGAGTCGCCCGACACCCACCGGGGCGAGTGTCGACGTCGACTTTCGAACCGGTGGGCGGGCCAGGGTTGGCGCGGTCGCGAACGGCTATCCCGGGGCCGACGTCGCAACAATCGAACCGACCGGCTCGTACAGCCCCGGCCGCTCAATCGACGGGAATCGGCTGTACAACGTCGTCGGCCAGTACACCCGTCTGGGGCTCGCCGATCTGCTCGCTCGCGGTGATGGACTCAAGAAGGTGGGGGCGCTCACTGGCGAGACGAGCGGCGAAATCCAGGGGATCGATGCGGTCTCGTGTCTGACCGGGGACGGCTGCCGACGCGGCCAACTGCGTTGGGGGGACGAGACGGACATGACCGACGGCGACAGCGGGTCGGTCAGTTTTCACGCCGATCCCGCTGGCGACGACGACGCAGTGCTCGTCGCCGGGTTCAACAATGCCCGGACGTGGTGGCCGGGGCAGAGCTACGTCTGGGGCATCGCCGCCCATCACCTCACCGACACCTATGGCTATCACTTCTGACCCGCTCGACGACGGCGGTTGCTCGGGGTCTCGAGCGACGACCGACCGCTACGCGAGGCGTGCACCCTCGAGGAGCGAATTCAGTCGGCAGGTGGCGAGGCAATGACGCACGAAGGGGGAGCCGATCCTGGCGACGGCGACGCTCGGGTCGCCCGCAAACTCGGCGTCGCAGGATTCCGACTCGTCGTCGATGCCGCTGCACTGGCGCTCTGGACGCTCTTCGTCGTGCTCATCTTTCTCGCCGCCGGGTGGCCCGACTGGACGTTCTACGTGCTGCTTCTGGGTGGGGTTGCGGGCTACGTGGTGGTGACCCCACCGTGGATACGCAAACGAGGCGAATGAGACCGAGAGTCTGGGCCGTGAGGGGGCGCTCGTCCTGACAGACGACAGCCAGTCGACCGGGGTTGGAACTGGCTTCAATCGGGCAACTGCTGGAGCAATCGCGGCGTCCGATGGCACACCATCGAGACAACCGACCGCTCGCCAGCTGATTGCGCTGCCGGGCATCCCCCCGCAATGCACTCCCCGCGTGGACACTCGAGCCCGACGCTCACCGGTACCCCGCACGTCGCTCGAGTGTCCACGCGAGGACCCAGATCCACGCGGCGAAGGAAACGGCCGCGATCAGCTCCGGTACGGCGAACCAGGCCCAGGGGTCGTCGGCGCCGGCCCGGTAGCCGAACCACCAGAGCCACCCGATCAGTTGTGCGACCGCGAGCCAGAACGAGGCGAGGGCGGGCCACCGGTCACGCTCGAGAACCTGGGCGGATCCGACGATCAACTGGGCGATCGGTGCCACGCCGAAGACCGTCAGCGCCGCGACTCCGTGGAGGTCACGCTCGAGGTAGTAGACCGTGTGCTCGATGAAAAACACGCCGACACCGACCATGCCAACCACCGCGAGGCCGGACATAGCGATGCCGACTCGCTCGAGGCGATTGCGTCCCCGTGTCAACCAGTAGCGGACAAACGGAAGGCCGGCGAGTCCAGCGAGGACGAGGCCGCCATTGAACAGGACGAACGTCCGGGTGCCTGCCCGCCCCATGTCCGAGAGGGCCCGCTCACGCCAGGTGAACGTCTCCGGTGACGCGACGAGGCTGGCCAGCACGATGGCCCCGACCGCGAGTGCGGGGGCGACGTAGCCACATCGGATCGCCAGCCGGTCACGGTCAGTCACGGTTTTGTCCTCCGCGACCGTGGGGCCCTGCTAGACACCAGCGACCGTCGTCTGGACCAGTGTGACGCCTCGAGAACCGGGCCCCAGTCGCGCGCTCCCGAACCATCGCCTCCGCCATACCCACGAGTCGTCGGTCCCAACACATATTGGCTCCGACATCCGAACGATTTTTTCTATCGGCCTGCGTTGGGAGGACCATGTCAGGAATCGTCTTTTACGGGACCGAATCACTCGAGGAGATCGTCGACTTCTATGTCGAGAGAATTGGGGCCGAGCAATGGCTCGAACAGCCGGATTGCACGATTCTCCAGTACGACAACATGCTCTTCGGGTTCTGTGATCGTGCGGAGGCGGAGACCGAGGGAACGATCACGTTCGTCTACAGCTCACGCGGTGACGTCGACGTCATGTACGACGCGCTGGCAGCGCGAGCCCGGGGCGAACCGGTCGAGAACGACCAATATCGGATCTATCAGTTCTTCGCCGACGACCCAGAGGGGCGAACGATCGAGTTCCAGACGTTTCTCCACGAAACAGATCCGGTGTAATGCGGGTCCCGCTGCGAACTCACCACGGCGGGTCAGATCAGTCCGCCGTCCCCGGTTCGGCGTCGGAGGATTCACCGCTTTCGGTTTGCCTGATTGCCCGGTAATCGTCGGTGCGCTGTTCGGCGGGGAACCAGGCGATGTCGTGATCGGCGGTGACTCGAACCGCGACGCGCTCGTCGAGGTCGATCCGGTCGGAGTGGTTGTGCATGCACTCGATGGTTCCGCCGTCGTCCAGTTCGACGCGGTAGAGAATAGTCGGCCCCAGGTATCGCCGATAGACGACGGTGCCGTCGGCCTCGGGACCACCTGCCGGGTAGGCCGTCACGTCGTCCGGGCGAATCAGGAGGTCGATTTCGGTCCCGTCGTACTCGACGACCAGGCCGTTGACGTCCGCCCTGAGCACCCGGCCGAGGGACGTGTCGACGTGGTCGCCCTCGACCGTCCCCGAGAGGAAACTGGCGTGGCCAAGAAACCCGGCCACGAATCGCGATTTCGGCTGCTGGAACACTCGCTCTGGGGTACCGATCTGCTCGAGGTCGCCCTCGTGCATGACGGCCACCCGGTCAGAGACCGAGAGGGCCTCCTCCTGATCGTGGGTCACCGACACGGCGGTGACGCCGGTTTCCTTGATAATCCGGCGGACCTCCTCGCGCATCTCGACGCGCAGGTCCACGTCGAGATTCGAGAAGGGTTCGTCGAGCAGGATAATCTCGGGTTCCGGGGCGAGCGAGCGGGCCAGTGCGATCCGCTGTTGCTGGCCGCCGGATAGCTCCTCGGGGTAGTCATTGCCATGATCGGTCAGACCAACCAGCTCGAGCAGTTCCTCGACGCGAGCGTCGCGCTCGTCGGTGTCCCAGTCAGTGAGGCCGAAGGCGACGTTCTCGCGAGCGGTGAGGTGGGGAAAGAGGGCAAATTCCTGAAAGACGATCCCGACCCCGCGGTCCTCCGGCGGGGTGAACGAGCCCGTTCCAGCCACGGGTGCGTCCTCGAGGCTGATCGAGCCGGTGTCCGGGCGCTCGAGCCCGGCGATGAGTCGCAGCGTCGTCGTCTTGCCGCATCCAGAGGGGCCCAGCAACGTCAGGATTTCGCCGTCGTGCACCTCCAGGGAGAGGTCGGCGATGACCGTCTCCTCCCCGAAGTGCTTCGAGACGTTCTCGAGTTCGAGAACCACGTCGGTGGTGCCTGTCACTGACTCCCTGTGGGGATTCTCGGTCGTGGAGTGTAAGTGTTGATGGGCCATCGGTGATCCGGCGGTGAGCGCTTCATTTGGTTTAGGGTCGCCTAAAGAACTTATAATTGCCGGTCGTTTCCCGTCGGCGGGAACCCAACTGGGTCGCCGGCGTTACAGTTCGACGCCGCTCGGGATGAGGCTGTGCTGGCGCAGGAGGTTCCCGTCGTCGTCGTAGACGAGGAAGGTCCGCTTTTCGTACTCGACGAAGGGTTCACCGTCGATGGTGATCGTCACCTGGTAACGACCCTCGTCGCTCGCGGCCTTGCCGTAGCCTCGGGCGGCTCTGATGAACTGGAGGACGTCGCTCGCGGTTTCGTTGAGTTCGAGAATGAAATCACCAGTCACGCGATTGGTCACGCTGACGACCCCAACGGTGTCGTGGTCACCGAGTGGGCCCTGTAGCCTGAGTGCCACGTCGGTTGCTTCCGCGCCGAGGGGGTCGCCGTCGGGATCGGTGAGGCGCTCGCGAAGCATCGTCTCCGGGCCAGTGAAGTCGATGGCTACTGTCGGCTGGGTCGCTTCGCCGTCGGTTTCGACCCAGTCGACGTTGCTGACGTCTAGCGTGAAGTGCTCGCGCCTCATTGGGCATTCGTCCGTTAGCACTCACACGGTATGAACGTAACGCCCCCGGTGACAGCCTGCGCCGTCGCGAATGGGTGGCCTCCGCCGACAACTCGAGACCCGTTCACCTCTCCTTCCTGGTCTTCCTGTTCATCATCGCGGTCCTCGCGGGCTACATGCTGCCGAACATGGAGGTAGCGAGTGCAGGGGCCTCCGATGGCGTCGACCCCTCACAGATCGACGGGTTCGGTGGCGCGGATGGGATCGACCCCGACGTGTACACGACGCTGTTCTACCACGCGACGGTTCTCCAGGGGGCGCTCTCGGGCCTGATCGCCGGTCAGTTGTCCACGGGTGATATCAAGGCGGGTGTCAAACACGCCGTGTTCATGCTGTCGCTCTCGTTCGTCCTGTTCGCCGTCCTGATCTGATCGCTACCCAGGGCCAGGGCCCCGGATCGGTGACACTCGAGGGTCGGTGGGTCCTCTCGTCCGGTGGATCGTCGGACTTTACCGCCCTCCGCTCGAGGAGTCGCCATGGAGCGACGTCGAGCGGTCATGGAGACGTACGACCGCATTGCGGACCACTTTGCCTCGACTCGGGAGTACGCCTGGCCGGAGGTCGAGACCTTCGTCGAGGATCACGTCGATGGTGGCGTGGCCCTCGATCTCGGCTGTGGCAATGGCCGTCATGCCGAACAGCTGTCCCCGCAGACCGACCGCGTCCTCGGCGTCGACGTGAGTCGAGGGCTTCTCGAGACCGCCCGCGAGCGTCGCTGTGAGCGCGACTTCGCGGTCGAGTTGATACAAGGTGACGCCGCCCGGCTTCCCGTCGTCGACGACGCCGTGGACGTCGCGGTGTACGTCGCGACGCTCCACCATCTGCCGACACGCGAGGCACGTCTCGACAGCCTGGACGAACTGGCTCGCGTCCTCGCCCCCGACGGCCGAGCGCTCGTTAGTGCCTGGAGCACGGCTCACGACCGGTTCGAGGAGACCGAGGGATTCGACACGACCGTGGACTGGACGCTTCCAGGGGACGAGACAGTCGATCGGTTTTATCACATCTACGACCCCGAGGAGTTCGCTGCCGACCTCGAGGCCAGCACGCTCGTCACCCGCTCGCGGGCGGTCTCGAGCGGGAACTGCTACGCGGTGGTCTCGCCCACAACGTACTGACATCCCATCGATCCCGCTGGTTCGGGCTCGGCTACCAGCTACTCGAGTGGCGGTTCGGTCATCGCGGTCGCGTCGTCGTCGGGCTCGTATCCGATCACCTGGCGAGCGTGCTCGAGGTCGAACCAGGCCCGATCGCTCGCGCTGCGGCCGTAAAAGACGTCGAACTCCCCGGAACCGTCGCGACCCCGCTCGAGACAGCGTGCCACCTGCCGGGCGATGTCGCGTCTGGACTGCCACATACAGCGCTGTCTGGCGACCTGTTCAGCGTAGGCGTCGCTCCCGCGCTCGAAGCGGCCCGCCGAAACGCCTGCCTCCGCGTCGCCGAACGGATGGTCCTGTGCTGGATTGCGGACGGAACAGATCCGGAGTGCGTAGCAGTTGAGTCCGTGGGCATCGGCCGCGAGACGGCCCATCGCCTCCCCGAAGACCTTCACGACGCCGTACCGGGAGTCCGGGCGAGGCGTCGCCTCGTGGTCGATTTCGAGATCGAAATCGGGTTCGTAGATGTCGGGGGCGTGTTCGACCTCGTGCATCCCCACGGCGTGATTCGAGGAGGCGTAGACGACGGTGTCGATTCCCTCGCGACGGGCGGCCTCGAGAACGTTCGCGACGGCCTGGCAACTGTGGCCGAAGCCGGCGGACCAGGCGAGTGAGCGCTCGTCGGGTCCACCGAGGAAGTCCGGCATCCCGAGGTGGACGACCGCGTCCTGCCCCATCATCGCGGCCCGCACCGTTGCGTAGTCGGTGACGTCTCCGATGAGGGTCTCGGCCGACGACTCGGGAGCGGGGTGGGGCTCGATATCGAGCCAGGTGACCTCGAGTGTGTCGTCGAATTCGCGCTCGAGGTGAGTTCTGAGGGCGGTACCGATCGTGCCGTTCGCGCCGGTGACGAGCAGGTTCATACCCACGCTTGGACCGCGGGGCCCATAGACCTCCTTGCTTCGGCAGGGCGGGGTTCCTTGGGAACGGGTCCACAATCTCCGTGCTGTATGACTGCTGACTCCAACACGCACGACGACAGCGAGGAGACGGCTGACGAACAGAGCGAGGCCGAACGGGAAGCCCATCGCCGCGCCCAGGACGAAGAAGCGCCTCGCGAGGACCTCGAGGAGTCCATCGAGCGCGAGGCCGAGGCCGAAGAACAGGAGAATCCCGACGCACACCGAGACGAGGAACCGTTCAACAGCTGAGCGCTATCGGTGTCACCACAGCCCGCACAGCGGTCGTCCCGCTCACTCGAGGGCGATCCCCGATTCGGCCCTCGTCAACAGGTACAGCGCGAACGACGACAGCCAGTGAGCGCCGGCGTAATCGTCCGTGAATGCCCCGTCGATGCCAACCCGGGCGTGTACCCGAGCCGCTGTCTCGAGCGTGGGTGCGAGGGTGTGCCCCGTCGTCTCGAGGGATTCCGAAATCGATGCGAGACACCAGGCCCGCGAGAGGTTGAGTCCGGCGTAATGCAGCGCCATCCCTGACTCCGGATCCGGATCGAGATGAATCGGCTGGCCCACGGCGTCGGGGAGGCTTGGCCCGGGAAGGAACCCCTCGAACCACTCGGCGAACTCGGCAGGGTCGAGAAGCCGACTCACAAGGTATGCCTCCGTCAGCCCTGGCGAAAGGAAGTCCCAGCCGAGTGGTTCGTACCCGAGTGGGTAGTCCCTGTCCGATTGGAAGCACGCGAGGGCGGTATCTCGAACCTGTGATTCGAGGGCCGTGTCCCCGACCACGGTGGCGTACTCGAGCACGCGATTCAGCGCAAACGCCGAATTGCCGTGAGTCCCCACGCGGAACGGCCGATCGAGCGGGAGCCACTCGATGATCGTCTCCACGATCCACTCCTCGAGCGGTGTGAGTGCCCCAGCCCAGCGGTCGGCAGGAGGGTCCTCCCACAGCTCGAGTTCGGCTGCCAGACAGAGCAGCCAGACCCAGCCGTAGGGTCGCTCGAAGGTGGGGTTCTCCTCGAGGTGGGCCACCTCCCGTTCGACGTGCTCGCGGGTCAACCGATCGTCGATGGAGGTGACGATTGGTTCTCGATCCGGATGGGCCGCGAGGAGACGAAGCTGGCGGACGAGTGCCCAATGACTGTGGACGGCGGAGTGCCAGTCGTAACAGCCGTAAAAGACCGGATGCTGTTCGCGCGGTCGTGGTGGCCCATCGGGGGCTGCCATCGAGTGGACGTAGTGGGGGAACTCCGTCTCGATCGCCTCGAGCGGGTGAGCGGCGAGGCGGCTGGCGACCTCGGAATCGATCCAGTCAGGCTCGCCAGCGAGGAGGCGGTCGACATCGACGCTCTCGAGTGGGTTCATGTCAGCTGATTCTGACCCCCACCGCTTGAATCGATCGGAGCCGTGTGACGGCTGCCCATGGAGTGTTGGCGGTGGCCGGGGCGAGAGTGGCCGTGGCCTGCTCGAGGCGTGGGGTTCGGCGGGTGAGCAACCTGGAAGCGGCAGGTTCGACCGGCGCTGGAACTCGAGGGCAGACGCCCGGAACCGTAGGTGTGTCCAGTTCCAGGGAGCCAACACGCTCGAAACGTCCAACACGGGGTAATGCGGAGCGATGGGTTCGACTGGGGCGCGCTCACTCGCTCACCACGGTTCGCCCAGAACGGTACCTCTTTGAATCCTCCAGCCAACCCCTCGAGTATGACCACGCTCGGTCTCGTGATCGGCCAGTTCAATCGGCCGGTCACCGAACCCATGGAGGGCGCCGCTCTCGAGGCCGCCGCCGACGCCGGGGCCACGGTCCACGACGTCGTCGCCGTCCCGGGGGTCTACGACGCGCCACTCGCCGCCGACCGGCTGGCTCGCCAGGACGCCGTCGACGCCGTCGTCGTCATCGGCGCGGTCATCACCGGCGACACCGACCACGATCAGGTGATCACCGACGCCGCCGCCGGGCGACTGGCCGACGTCAGCCTCGAGCGTGACACCCCCGTTACCCTCGGCGTCACGGGTCCCGGGATGTCCGCCGCCGAGGCCCACGAACGGGTCGAAAACGCAGCCAAGGCCGTCGACGGTGCACTCGACCTCGTCGAGGAACTGCCCTGAGAGCGTACCGACGGCCGATAGCCACCAGTCGACAGCGAACTACCGACCGACACCAGGATACCCACACCGAACATGACCCTCGAATTCACCGACCGCGTTACCCGAGTCGAACCGTCAGCGACACTCACCATCTCCGCCCTCGCCACCGAACTCGAGAACGACGGCGTCGACGTCGTCGATTTGAGCGTCGGCGAACCCGACTTCCCGACGCCCGAGAACGTCGTCGAGGCCGGTAAGACTGCCATGGACGCCGGCCACACCGGCTACACAACGCCCGCCGGTCACCTCGAGTTGCGCGAGGCAATTGCCGAGAAGCTGGCCGCTGACGGCCTCGATCACGGCCCCGAAGAGATCATCGTCACGCCGGGCGCGAAGCAATCGTTGTACGAAATCGTCAACGCCCTCGTCGAGACAGGGGACGAGGTCGTCCTCCTCGATCCAGCCTGGGTCTCTTACGAGGCCATGGTCAGGATGGCCGGGGGCGATCTCGAGCGCGTCGACCTCTCCCCACACGAGTTCCGACTCGAGCCTGCACTCGGTGACCTCGCGGAGACGGTGTCCGACGACACGGATCTGTTGGTCGTGAACTCCCCATCGAACCCGACGGGTGCCGTCTACAGCGAGGCGGCCCTCGAGGGCGTTCGCGATCTGGCCGTCGATCACGACATCACCGTCGTCTCCGACGAGATCTACAAGGAGATCACCTACGGCGTCGACTCAACGAGCCTCGGCACGCTCGAGGGGATGGCCGATCGCACCATCACGGTCAACGGGTTCTCGAAGGCGTACTCGATGACCGGCTGGCGGCTGGGCTATTTCGCCGGCCCCGAGGAACTGATCGAACAGGCCGGCAAACTCCACAGTCACTCGGTCTCCTCGGCGACGAACTTCGTCCAGTTGGCGGGGATCGAGGCGCTCGAGAACACCGACGACGCCGTGACGGAGATGGTCGAGGCGTTCGAAGATCGGCGGGACCTCGTGGTCGACTTACTCGAGGGCCACGGCGTCGACGTCGCCGTGCCCGAGGGGGCGTTCTACATGATGCTCCCGGTCGCCGATGACGACCAGGCCTGGTGTGAGGGGGCTATTCAGGAGGCCCACGTCGCCACCGTGCCCGGTAGCGCGTTCGGGACGCCCGGCTACGCCCGGATCTCGTATGCGGCGAGTGAGGACCGGCTCCGGACCGGGATCGAGCGACTGGCCGAGTTCGGTTTCAATTGAACGGCACCCCCGCTGCGGTGCGGTTTCGCGATGGGTCGACGCTGCATCACGGGCGAGAGGCCCGAGTATCAGCTACCTCACCACAGATCCCGTTACGGGGGCACTCAACCACCCGAAATATCGACTCGAGGCCCAGCTTTACCGCCACACAGTTCCCTCGAGTCACAACCCCACCAGAATAAAAACCGCTCGAGGATCAGCCACGCCGCCGCAAAATCCGCTCGATGATCAACCGCGTCGAGAGCAGTTCGTCCTCGTACTTGGGTTCCCGTGCGGAGGCCCGTTCGACCGCACACGCGATCCCGCGATCCTCGAGTGCCGCCTCGATGGCAGCCGGATCGTGGTGTTGATCGTGGCCCAGCGCGATCACGTCGGGCTCGAGCTCTTCGATGGGCTGGAAAATGTCCTCGGTATCCCCGAGGATCGCCTCGTCGACAACCTCGAGGGCAGCGATCAGTTCCCGTCGCTGGTTGGCCGAACAGATGGGGGCCTCCTTGTGATCGACGTTGGTGGGTCGCGCGACGATCACGACGAGGTGATCGCCCATCGCGGCGGCCTCCTCGAGGTAGTGGACGTGACCGGGGTGCAGAATGTCGAAGGTGCCCTGTGCGACCACGAGACCGTCGTCGGTCCGGGCGTCGCGGTCGGTGGTGGGGCTCATGAGCGACGCAACTCCTCGTCGATATCGGCCTGGGTGAAATCGAAGAACTCGTCGCTGTCGGGTAACTCGACGTCGATCACGTCGAGGTGGGTCCGGTGCCCCTGGGAATCGAACGCCTGCCAGTCACCTCGTCGATAGGGGGCCCCGATGATGATGTGGACCGAACCCCGGCCGAACGTCTCGAGGTCGGCCTGACTCGGTCGAATCACACCGTTCGGGTGGGAGTGGACGCTCCCGAGTGCCTTCACGTCGTTCGGAATCGTACTCGTGCGAACGGTCGCGCTCACGCTGTTCGATTCGGTTCCCGGGACGACGAGGACGTCCGTGATGATGAGACCGTCCCGGTCGAGCCCCAGCGTCTCGGCATCGGTTCCACGCAAAAATCCCATGTACTCGTTGGGATGTGTCGCTTGCGAGGACTCGAGGGCGAACTCGAGGGTCTCCTCGGCGATGCCGAGAATCTCGCTCGAGCGAAACAGCGCGTCAAGCAGGCCCATGTCATCCAATCCGGCCCTGACGTTGCTAAACGTTCCGGAAACCCTGTCGGCCCAAGAGACCGGAGCCAAACCGATCTGACAAGGGTTATACGCGGCGACGCCAAATCACCGGTACCGATGACACGTAACTCCGCCGGAGGTTCCGGCGACCGTGCCGACGGCAATGTTGCCGTCGTCTCCGATCTCGATCCCGACTGTACCGCTTCCGACGTCGAACCCGACACCCCGTACCTCGCCGAAATCAACGGCATCGTCGACTACGGCGTCTTCGTCGATCTCTCGAACTCGGTCTCCGGACTCGTCCACGAATCCGTCCTCGAGGGGACGTTCCGCGTCGGCCAGCAACTGGTCGTCGAACTCGAGGAGGTTCGCGAGAACGGCGACATGGCATTTGTGCCCGTCGACGTCGACCTCGAGGCCGACGAGGTCAGGATCGAGGCCGTCGCCCACGACTACCCGCTGACGGGCACCGATCGCCTGGCGGCCAACGTCGGCGAACAGATCCACCTCGAGGGCACGATCGTCCAGATCAAACAGACCGGTGGACCGACGATCTTCCACGTCGCCGACGAACACGGCGTCGTCCCCTGTGCGGCCTTCGAGGAGGCCGGTGTCCGCGCTTACCCCGCCCTCGAAGTGGGGGACATCATTCGCGTGACTGGAACGCCCGAACACCGCGACGAGTCCGTCCAGATCGAAGTCGACGGCCTCTCACTTCTCGAGGGCGAGGACGAAGCCGAGGCACGCGAGCGCCTCGAGGCCGCCCTCGCGGAACGCGCCCAGCCACACGACGTCGAGCCCCTGATCGAGTGGCCCGCGTTCGAAAAACTCCGGCCGGACCTCCGTGAGGTCGCCACCCTGCTCCGCCGAACCGTCCTCGAGGGACGACCGATTCGGGTTCGCCATCACGCCGACGGTGACGGCATGTGTGCCGCGGTCCCGGTCCAGTTGGCCCTCGAGCGATTCATCGCCGAGGTTCACGAGGATGCGAACGCCCCGCAACACCTGATCAAGCGACTGCCAGCGAAGGCCCCCTTCTACGAGATGGAAGACGCCACGCGGGACCTCAACTTCGCCCTCGAGGATCGGGAGCGTCACGGTCAGCAACTCCCGCTCCTGTTGATGCTCGACAACGGCTCGACCGCCGAGGACGTGCCGGCCTACGAGACCCTGGCCCACTACGACATTCCGATCGTCGCCATCGATCATCACCACCCGGACCCCGAGGCCGTCGCCGACTCCCTCGACGCCCACGTCAACCCGTATCTTCACGACGAGGACTATCGGATCACGACCGGGATGCTCTGTGTCGAACTGGCCCGGATGATCGCTCCAGACCTGACCGACGACCTCAGACACGTCCCCGCCGTCGCCGGCGTCTCCGATCGCTCGAAGGCCGACGCCATGGATCAGTATCTCGAGTTGGCGAGCGAGAACGGCTACGACGAGAATCGCCTGTGCGACGTCAGCGAGGCCCTCGACTACGCCGCCTTCTGGCTCCGGTACAACTCGGGGGACCGGCTGATTCAGGACGTACTCGAACTCGATGACGCCGAGGACGAACGCCATCGGCGACTCGTGCAGTTCCTCGCCGACCGCTCGCGAGCGGACGTCGACGAGCAACTCGAGGCCGCCATGCACCACGTCGACCACGAACGGCTCGACAGCGGTGTCCACCTCTACCGGATCGACGTCGAGCACCACGCTCACCGATTTACCTACCCGGCTCCCGGCAAGACGACCGGCGAAATTCACGATCGCAAGATCCAGGAGACCGGCGACCCGGTCATCACCGTCGGCTACGGCCCGGACTTCGCCGTGCTTCGCAGTGACGGCGTCCGCCTCGATATCCCCGAGATGGTTTCGGAACTCGAGGCCGAACTCCCCGGGGCGGGCGTCTCCGGTGGTGGCCACCTCGTTGTCGGCTCGATCAAGTTCGTCAAGGGCAAACGCGAAGCAGTGATCGACGCCCTCGTCGAGAAGATGGCTGCCGCGGACATCGACGAAGCGCTCTCGGCGGCGACGCCGCTCGAGAACTGAGGCCGTTCACAGGCCGTTGTCTGCCACTTGCATTCCGTTCTCGAAATCGACCCGAGGAGGTCGCCACTACTGGATCTAGTGACTGACGGACTCGTTGATAGCTGCCCAAACGCTTATTCTCGCCGGGACCGCCGTACTGGCATGGACGACGGAGTCAACAACGATGACGTTNTCGGGGACAGTTACTCACGTCGCCCGACAGAGCCGGAGAGAGTGCCCGAGGCGGTCCTCGAACTCGATCCGGTGTTCGCTGCACTGGGCCATCCGCGGCGACGCTATGCGATCGCGGCCGCCAGAGGGGTCGACCCGACCGAAGTGCTGTCGCCACCCCTGTACGACGCGGTCGACGTGCCCGCGATCGAGCAGGCGTTCTTCGGCTCGAGGGCCACGGACAAACCCGGTACAGACCCCGGGAGCCTCGAGTTCCGCTACGAGGAGTTCCTCGTCGAGGTGAAAGGTGACGGGTGGATCACTGTCTCCGAACAGGTCGGACCGGGACGATCGGTCGACGATGAGCCCGTTGGCAGTCGGTGAACGCCGACAATCCGGATCGAAAATTCACAGGTCAGTCTCTGTAGTATTGGTCCTGGGCCTCGAGAGTTAGTTTTCGACAGCTGTAGTATTGGCCCTGAGATCCGACGACCTACGCTTCAATATCTGTAGTGTTGGGCTTGGGGTCCGACGGCTCACGATTCAATGTCTGTAGTTTTGTCTCTGGGCCCCGAGAGTTCCCTTTACACGCCATCTCACTGAATGGACTGTCGCTCACACCCGTGGCCCTCGCCACCGGGCCACTCTGGGGCGCACTCCTCAAAAGTAAATCCGCTCGTCGTCCCCGACCCCGTCGTCCGGATCGTCTTCGAACCGGATTCGATGCCAGCCCAGCACCGCCGCCGCGACGAGGCCGACGGCGACGGCCGCCACCACCTCGAGGGGGAGTGGTAGTGGCCCCGAATCGCCGCCCGCCCAGTCGGCAGCGAACACGTCCGCGTAGAATGCTGCCGACTCCTCGCCGTGGAGGGCCACCACGACCTCGCGGTTGTTCTCGAGGGCGTTGTCGTTCCAGTTGAGGCTGCCGACGATGGCCGTCTCGCCGTCAATGACGACCCCTTTGGCGTGGATCTTCTCGAATCCCGCGTTCGACTCGACGACCCGTGCCTGGAGGGGGAGGGCTTCCTCGGCGGCGCGCTCCTCGAGGTGGGCGACGAGCGCCCGGTTGTCGTCCTCGACGTACCAGCTGCCGTCGAGCAGGATGCGAACCTCGACGCCCCGTTCGGCGGCCGCGATGACCGCCTCGAGAAGGGATAGGTCCGGACCGCCGATGGCGGCCTGTTTGATCAGGAGTTCGTCTTGGGCGCCCTCGATCAGTTCGAGCAGGCGAGGTTCGGCGTTCTCCGGGGCGACCAGCAGTTCGACGGCGTCGTACTCGACGCCGACTGGCGGATGGTGTTCGTCGAACGAGCCGTTCCGTGGCTCGT
>SL_4KL_010_BRINEDRAFT_10000136_pt1 | contig 32833 bp, 36 predicted proteins | sample SodLak_010_BRINE_2_FD_10664 | JGI IMG/M metagenome (IMG submission 10664) | reverse complement strand
CAGCGAGTAGCGATGGCGCGAGCGCTCGCCCCCGGTCCGAGCGTGCTTCTGCTCGACGAGCCGATGAGCGCCCTCGATGCACAGCTCCGAGAGATTCTCCGTGTCGAAATCCGGGAGATCCAACAACAGCTCGGTATCACGACGATCTACGTCACCCACGATCAGGAAGAAGCCCTCGCTGTCTCGGATCGCGTCGCAGTGATGAACAATGGAAGGATCGAACAGATCGGCGATCCGGAGACGATCTACAACGAGCCAGCCACCAGGTTCGTCGCGGAGTTCATTGGCGATAACAACGTCTTTCGGGGGGAGGTTCGATCGGTTGAAGAGAAACTGACTGTCGAGATCGGTCCGGAGACAGTGGAGATCGATCCGGGCGCTCACTCACCACAGCCAGGAGACACTGTTGTGTTCTGTCTCAGGCCGGAAGATTTCGTCGCTGGCACCGGAAGAAGTGCTATTCGGGCGACCGTCGAAAGCGCGGAGTTTCTCGGCGATCGGACTCGTATCTATCTCGACTGGCACGGCAAAGAGCTACTGGCCCGGACCAAAGATACACTGGAAGGGGACGTGACGCTTCGCTTCGATCCCGAGGACGCCCACATTATCTCTGTCGGATAGGCGCTATGTGCGAATCCGTGTGATACCAGTCCGGAATATACGCTGATTGGGGATTATATACTCCTCACCGTCAGACTCGATATGCGTGACAAACATATCGACCTCTTGAACGATCCCACGTTTCTCACCAATCTCGACCTCGTCACCGATCGTGTACGGTTCGACGAGCAGGAGATAGATGCCGGCTGCGCCAGCCGCCAGGAAATCCTTGCAGGCAATCGCCGTGAGAAAGACGATGCCGAACGTATAGGCGGCGAGCAAGACGAGCAGAGCAGTCGTCGCGACGCCAAGCTGTGCCAGTGCGATCAGGGCTGCGATATAGAAGATGCTGTACTTTGCGAGATCTCCCAGAATAGTCGCTTCCGGGAGCTTGACCGACCGGAGCCGTTCTTTGATGACGATCTTCGCCTTATCACCCGCGATCAGTCCAACGATGACAGCGAGCACCGCGATGAACAGTCGCGGAAGATTCCGGGTCACCTGCGCCCAGAACACACCGAAATCGAGCAGCCGGGCGACGTTGAATGCGACGATAATCGACACCGTGTAGACGAACAACGCAAGCAGCGTCGCGATGATTCCGCTCGTCGACGTGCCAAAGCGGCTCACGCTGCGCTCGAAGGTTGTCCCTTCGACAGCTGCGTTGAGACCAGTCCGCTCAAAGAGCAGATGCACCCAGCGCCAGATGAAGTATGCGAAGATCCCGCCAGTGATCAACACGATGATTGCGACAGTAAACGCTGCCTCCTCGGAGAAGAGACTACGAACGACGTCGCCGACATCTACTTGCATCTAGTACTCCTCCGGATCGAGTTCGAGTACGAGTTCGCCGGCCTTGAACGCCCGGACCATCCCATCACTTTCGGAGAGGACAATCGCAGTCGCGTTCGTGTCGCGGGTGATCGCGGCAGCAGCCATATGCCTCGTTCCGAGCCCTTTTGGAATGTCGACACCCTCGGCTGCGGGTTCGAGATACCGGTATGCGGAGACGATCTTCCCACTATCCGAGATGACGAAGGCACCGTCGAGCCGGGAGAACTCCTTGAGCATGACGTTGACAATTGGATCACCAACGTGAACGTGGGATTTTTCGAACGGGTTGTACGAGAGCGGCCGGGATTTGTTCATTACCTTTCCGGCATCACCGACGACGAACAGGGCACCTACAGGTTTGCCTTTCTGTCCTTTTTTCCCGAGTTCGATCGCCACCTCGAAGACGTTTCTGACGACCTCCGAGTCTGCTCTAGAGTTGACAAAGAGGTCATACAGCCCAGTGTGGCTGAACTGGTCGCCTTTGACACGAACGACGGTATCGATTCCGTCGTCTTCGATAAACGTCGTGAGACAGACGACATCGTCGCCGTCAGCAATATACTCGGCGTCGAGCGCGCCTTCGAGGGCGTATCGTATCCGGCCGGTGAGATCTTTGAACTGCAGCGGGAGTGAAACGAACTTGTCGGCCTCGACGGCGTTTTCAGTGGCGACAACGATCGTTTCAAACTCTTCATCGTCGAATTGTTCGTGTGTGCCGGGATCTTTCGTGAACACCAACACAGCATCGATATCCTCGACCACATCATCCAGCAGATCTCCCAGGCCGGTCATTACCCTACAATCACATGATGACGGAAAAAAGGTTGCGGCCTCAACTGGCCAGTCGCCGCTGTCGGGCGCTACCGACGCCGGAGGACGACAATGTACCGTGTCAGCGAGCGGTGAACCTGGCGGCTGAAGGCAGCCTCGGTCTGCCAGCCGGTTCGGTTTGCGGTCTGTGACCAGGGTTTGTCGCCGACAATGACACAGCGGGGGGCGACACGTCTGGCCTCCCGCAGCGCGTCGTGGATGAGCGTCCCCAGATCACCCTCGATTTTCGACTGCCGACCGTAAGGTGCGTCGAAGACGACAGCATCGACAGCGTCATCGACGACTGGGAGCGAGCTTGCGTCACCACGCAAAATCGACCAACCGCCGTCAAGCGCTGCGTCGAGATTCTCGCGGCTGCCGGTGACCATCTTCTCCTGAACATCCATCCCGACGACATCGGCACCGACCAGTCCTGCCTCGATCAGGATCCCGCCAGTTCCACACATCGGATCGAACACTGTCGCATCGGGTCGCGCACCGGCGATGTTGACGAGCGCTCGCGCCAGATCCGGATCCATGCTGCCAGGCTGAAAGAACGGCCTGTCGGTTGGTTTCCGCTGGCTGAACTCCCGTGTCGTCTCCGCAGCTAGCCAGCCCAGCGCACAGGTAACGTCGGAAAACAGCGCGCGCAGCTCGTGGTCTGGCTCGTCGAGATCGATCTCGAACCCACGGGAGACGAGCTCGTCACCCAGGTCACGCTCGACTTGCTGGGTGTCGATGCCGGTCGTCGACCGCACGTCGACGGCCCGAACCGCCGCGCTCCCGGTTCTGTCGATACTGGCTGCAGAGAGCAGCTTTCGGGCATCCGCGACCGTCGGCGCTGTCTGCCCGATCAGTTCACTCGCGCGATGAGTGTAGGCAAGCTCTTCGAATCGGTCTGTGAGCCCTCTGGCAGTTGCCAGGCCCGTCGCGAACCCCGAAACGTCGCTGGCCGCATGCTCGGCCTCGTAGAGAGCGAACTCGTCGTCTTGCCCCGCGAGTTCGAGAACGTACACGGGTTGAGTGACTCGCGGATCGACAAGAGCGTATCGATTGCGGACACTCCCCTGCAGTCGTTGAAAAACCTCTTAAGAGGGTTTTCGCCATGGGGATTATAAACAGAAGCTGGCAGATTCGTTATGTTTGCTGCAGATCTGTCCGGCTTGCATACTCACGAACCTTTATAAATCTTAAATACATGGTTTAAATTGAGACATGGTTGATCCCAAGGAGACAATCAACATCGAAAACGTCGTTGCGTCGACGGGTATCGGGCAGGAGCTTGACCTTCAGAGCGTAGCAATGGATCTTGAGGGCGCAGACTACGATCCCGAGCAGTTCCCAGGGCTGGTTTACCGGACACAGGAGCCAAAATCTGCGGCGCTTATCTTTCGGTCGGGGAAGATCGTCTGCACAGGCGCAAAAAGCACCGACGATGTCCACCAGAGTCTGCGTATCGTCTTCGACAAACTGCGTGAGCTGAACATTCAGGTCGAAGACGAGCCAGAGATCATCGTCCAGAACATCGTCACCTCCGCGGATCTGGGTCGAAATCTCAACCTGAACGCGATCGCTATCGGGCTGGGACTCGAAAAGATCGAGTACGAACCGGAGCAGTTCCCGGGACTTGTGTACCGACTCGAAGATCCTGACGTAGTCGCACTACTCTTTGGCTCCGGAAAACTCGTGATTACCGGCGGCAAACAGCCCGACGACGCCAAAGAAGCTGTCGACAAGATNGTNACGCGGCTCGAAGATCTGAGTCTACTCGACTAGCTATCTGTTTGCGGGTTCGTGCCGAATTTTGTACCCATCTGGNATTTCCTCGACAGCGTCGGCGACGTAGAGTCGAATTTGCTGTTCCTGACTGGTCATCACCGGCAGGTCGTAATGATCAGCCTGATAATCAGGCGAGTCGCCGTTTTGCTTCTGTTCGGCGACGAACGACTCGTGGTCGGCAAACCGTCGTTCAGTCACGGCCTGTGATATCTCGTCGACACGAGCGGCGTCGGATTCGAATCGCTCCAGGAAAGCCTGCTCGCGTTCGTAACCGATCGAGTTGCGGCCGGCGACCATCGCTGCGAGTGTCGTCGTTCCGGTGCCCCAGAACGGATCGAGGACGGTGTCGCCGTAGACAGAGTACATCGAACAGAGCCGGAAGGGGATCTCGAATGGGTATGCGGCGGCGCGGTCACGCAGATCATCATCCGGCAGCTCCTGCAACCGGCCGCGGATATCCGTCCAGATATCGCTAAACCAGCGGTTTCGCTCCTCCCAGAAGTACGCAGCCTCGTACCGTTTCTCTGCGCCGGGCTCGAACTGCCGGCGTTTGCCGTTACGAAAGACGAGGATGTACTCGTGTTCGAGCGTGACGTACGCGCTTGGTGGCAACATTCCCGAACCCATGAACTTCGCGGCGCTGTTCGTTGGTTTGTGCCAGAGAATATCCGGGAGTGGATCGAACCCACGCTGTTCGAACGCCTCCGTTACGCGGGCGTGGTTTGGATAGACACGAAAACGGCCATCGATCGTACGGGTTGCATCGCCGATGTTGACGCAGGCGATTCCCCCCGGAGTGAGGACCCGGTCGACCTCGTCCCAGACAGCATCGAGCACGCTATGCATCGTCTGGAAGGCCGCATCACCGTTCGCCCCGTCGAGATACTCTGTCACCGCAGGGGCGAGCTCACCGAAAAGCTCGTCCCACATCTCGACCATCGGGTACGGTGGTGATGTCACGACGAGATCGACGCTGTCGTCGGGAATCTCGCTCAACTCTCTTGCGTCTCCAGCGTAAATCCGGTGTGTGGTTTCTCGTATCGACTCGTCTCCTCCCATCTTACTCGACGAGTCGTTCGATCTCGGTGACGAGGATATCGCTGGCACCGACAGATTTCAGATCACTGATCGCCTCGAACACCTTGGATTGGGCAACGACAGCGTGGACCGCCACCTGATCAGTGCCAGCAATATCCATCACGGTCGGCCCGCCCAGTCCCGGCAGCACCGATTTGATCTCGTCGAGATTCTCTTCGGGCGCGTTTAGCATTAGATACCGCCTGTCTTCAGCGGCCAGCACGGAGCCAAGCGCCGTCGCGACCTGTTCAACTTTCGGGTCGTCGGTCACATCCTCTCGGGCGAACAGCCTCACCGACGACTGAAGGATCTCCTCGATCTCTTCGAGTCGGTTCATCCGTAGCGTCGTCCCCGTCGAGGTGATATCGACGATCCCGTCAGCCATATCGACGTGAGGCGTGAGCTCTGTTGCCCCAGAGACTTCCGTAATATCGACATCGACACCGGCTGATTCGAAGTACTCTCGCGTGATCGCCGGAAACTCCGTGGCGATGGTTCCACCAGCGAGATCGGAGACAGAAGCAACCTCGCTTGCTTCGGGTGCCGCGAGCACGATCCGGCAGCTGCCGTACTCCAGATCCAGCAGCTCGACCAGCTCTGTCTCTGATTCCTGTTCCTGATCGTAGCCAGTAATTCCGAGATCAGCCGCACCGTCTGCGACGTACTCCGGGATATCCGCAGCGCGTGCAAACAGCACCGTCACCTCCGGATCAACCGTGTCGGCGTACAGCTTCCGATCTGCGCCGTCAATGAGATGTAGCCCCGCACGTTCGAGTAAATCCACTGTCGGGTCGTGCAACCGCCCTTTGTTGGGCAAAGCGATACGCATAGGCTTCGATTTTACCCGCTTGGTCAACTGTGTTTCGACCGAGAACTATCGTGAGATACAAAGCCTCTTTTTTCAGCAAACCAAATCTGACGTATGGAAGACGACGATGGCCCCGACGAGCTTCACTGTACGGAGTGTGGGGAGCCGCTGCAGCCGTCGGATAACTTCTGTCCGGCCTGTGGCGCGTCCACGAAAGAAATGGGCAATTCGTCGGTGTCAACGGAACGGCGAGAGAAGCCTAATCAGCCAACGAATGGTGGATATGTCGAACCGGAAGAGGCGTCTCCATCTGAACAAACACAGCGAAAGTTTCCGGAGACAGATGAGGGGAATTATTCCCAGCATGGGCAGGGTGTTGGCGAGCAGAATAGACGGAAACCGCCAGGGAATCCTGGCTCGTTGATCGGAAGAGAGTCAAAACTGAAAACAGTAGCGATCGCAACTGCTCTTGGGATCGTCGGTATTATAGGACTCATTGTTGGCGGTATTCTTGCAGTCCCACTCGTTTTTACGGGTATCTCTGAAGCAGCCTTTCTCTTTGCAGCGACAGCAGTTGGGCAGATACTCGGCTTTGGGGTATTGGGACTGCTGTATCTCCGACGACGTGGATTCACCTGGGAGTATATAAAACAGTATCTCGGGATCCGCGTTCCGAGTATCCGGGAACTCGGTGTCGTCGCTGCCGGATATCTCGCAATTATCGGTACGTTGATCGTTGTCAGTATCATTGCCTCGTTGCTCCTGCCCGAGCCGGCAGAAAATCAGGGAGCAGCGGCAGCAGCCGACAATCCTGAACTGGCGCCGTTTGTGATTCTCATGATGTTGCTAGTTGTCGGCCCCTTCGAGGAGTTGCTCTTTCGTGGCGTGATTCAGAACAGACTGAGAGAAAACTTCAGCCTCATTCCTGGTCTGGTAATCGCATCAGCACTGTTTGCAGTCATTCACGTGGTTGCGCTTGCAGGTGATCCAGTCGCCATGCTCACGACAGTGACGATTCTCTTTTTCCCAAGCTTGGTTTTCGGATACGTTTATGAGTACACCGGGAATCTTGTTGTCCCAGCACTGTTGCATGGGCTTCATAACTCAATAATCATCGCCCTCATATTCTTTGCACCGGATCTGGCAGACGAAGAAGGCGCTTTCCTTGCGGAAGCGATCCTCCTGATCGTCTGAGAATCCGGTGAACTGCGAATTGGACAGGCTATATCGGTCGACGGAGTAGTTGATAATTCCACCCGATACACGGTATCGGTGATATCTATCAAGACCTCCGTCGACCGGTATAAAATATCGAACCTCCCACAAACTACCGTTCACAGTTCGACGGTAGCGGTGAACTCACAACGACGGAGGCCCTATTTCGGATATGGCCAAAACACACCCAGTCGTCGTCCAGTCAGAGGGAGGTGAAACAACGATCGAAGTAACGGAAGGAACCATTCTCCGGGATGCGTTGCTCGATCACGGGTTCGAGGTGTACGGCAAGCTCTCGAAACACGCGAACTGCGGTGGACGAGGACTTTGCTCGACCTGTACAGTCGAGGTCGAACCTGCACCGGAGCCGACACACTGGCACGACGCGGCCGCAGTTCGGTTTGGCTACCCAAGACTCTCCTGTTGTATTGCCGTCGAGGAGCCGATGCGCGTACGGATTCTCGACAAGTACGTCTGGGGACAGGTGCTCCCAAAGCTGGACAGATAGTTCGGGGAAATACAGAGTTAATACTGTCCGGTGAGGGACTCCTGTATGAGCACACTCGCAGTGACTGGGGGAGCAGTTCTCCGACCTGACCTCACAGTCGAGCAAGCAGATATTCTCATTGACGCTGAAACGGGAACGATCAATAAAATCACCGAACCGGGAGAGATCGACGGAGAAAACGAACTCGATGCAACCGACGGACTGGTGATTCCAGGGCTCGTCAACGCCCACAGCCACGTCGCGATGACGCTTCTCCGGGGCAACGCTGACGACAAACCGCTGGATGCCTGGCTCCAAGAAGATATCTGGCCTGTCGAAGCTGAGCTGCAAGCTGGGGACGTCCAGGCTGGTGCAGCGCTGGGTGTCGCAGAGATGATCCGCTCCGGGACGACGGCCTTTGCCGATATGTACTTCTTCATGGACGAGGTCGCCGATGTGGTGGCTGAAGCCGGCGTTCGGGCTCGGCTCGGCCACGGCTGTATCACAGTCGGCAAAGACGACGAAGCTGCCCACGAGGATTTCGAGCACGGCCTCCAGTTCACCCGAGAGTACAACGACACCGCAGACGGCCGGATCAAGACGATGTTCACGCCGCACAGTCTCACGACTGTCGACGAGCGGTTCTACCGGGAGTACGTCCCCGCAGCGAGAAAGGCGGGCATCCCGATCCATCTTCACGCCAACGAGACCGTAAGCGAAGTCGAGCCGCTCGTTGATCAGTACGATAAACGGCCACTAGAGTACGCGGATGATCTGGGGCTGTTGCACTCCGATTCGTTTCTGGCACACGGCGTTCACGTCGACGAGACAGAGATCGAACTACTCGCCGAGCGCGGGACGGCCGTCATCCACTGTCCTGCCTCGAATATGAAACTCGCGAGTGGGATGGCACCAGTCCAGAAGATACTCGACGCTGGTGCCCCGGTCGGACTCGGAACGGACGGCCCGGCCTCGAACAACGATCTTGATATGTTCGACGAGATGCGCGACGCCGCAATGCTCGGAAAGCTCGCCGCGAATGATGCGAGCGCGGTCGCTGCACCGACGGTCGTGGAGATGGCGACAGCGGGGAGCGCAACCGCAACCGGTCTCGGGAGTGGTCGTCTCGAAGCGGGTGCTAACGCCGATCTCGCTGTGGTTGATCTCACTGGCGAGCACCTGACCCCACAGCACGACCTCGTCAGCCATCTGGCCTACGCAGCCCGGGGGAGCGACGTTCGTCACACAGTCTGTGATGGCGAGGTGTTGATGCGGGATAGGGAGCTCCAGACGCTCGATCTCGATGCAGTGATCGAGGAAGCATCGAAACGTGCCGACGATCTAATCGCGCGGGCAGACGGGTAAATAAACGCCAAGAGAGGTTTATAAATTGTTTTCGTCCCTAATAGCTCCTCGTTTATCTCTTGATAGACAGAGTGAACGACCTGAACGGGGTGGGGGGATTAATGAGCGATACGGAGAAAAGCGGGTAGAATGCGACAGAATACAATACTGCTTGTCGTTGCGCTATCAGTCGGGACCATGCTGCTCGCTGGCGGTGCAATGACGGCCGCAGCAACAGAGGGAATCGACGAGCTGGCAGTCGATGTTACACAAGCGGATGATGACTCGGCGACAATCTCCGTCACAGCAAATGAGACGGGCGTAGAGAATGCATCAGTGGCTGTCGAGACCATCGACAATGGTAGCTACGACGGCGTGGGCGAGTACACGACAGACGATAACGGTACAGTTGGTTTGCCTGCGCCCGAAGAGAACGTCACGGTCGAAGTGACTGCGAGTGTTGACAACGTAACAGCCACGACGGAGGCAACGCTTTCGGTCACCGAATCGGAACAGCAGAACTTCGGACAAGCAGTCTCATCGTTCGTTAACAGCCTGAACGACGAGGAGATCGACGGCCCGATGGGACAGATCGTTTCGAGTTTCGTTCTGGAAAACAATCCTGCTGCAGATAACATTCCTGACCACGCAGGTCCAGGGAACGAGACTGGCCCACCAGAGCACGCTGGCCCCGGCAACGAAACCGGTCCACCTGCTGATGCAGGCCCAGACAACGAAACCGGCCCACCTGCTGATGCAGGCCCAGGCAACGAAACCGGTCCATCTGATGATACCGGACCAGCTGGTGAGAACGGCCCACCGGAGCACGCTGGGCAGGACGACGAGGACAGTAGTGATGAGGTCGAATCCGATGACGAAGAGAACGGTCAGGGGCCACCTGACCACGCTGGGCCACCGTAACTGGGTATCCACAGAGCGTCAATAAGGTAGGTTCGGTACTGTTTTCCCCAAGCTTTCCGTTCGTTCAGATATGACTGTACCTATCAGTGAGAAGCTATCGGAAGCGGATCTGCTTGAGGACGGACAGCGGAAAATGGAATGGGCACGCCAGCATATGCCGATTCTGGAAAAGCTGCGCGAGGAGTTCGAAGAGTCCAGACCGTTCGACGGTGAGGTTATCGGAATGGCAATGCACGTCGAGGCCAAAACGGCGATCCTGGCCGAGACACTGGCAGCGGGCGGTGCAGAAGTGGCGATTACGGGTTGTAACCCCCTCTCGACTCACGACGATGTGAGCGTTGCACTCGATGCCGTCGACGGTGTGACATCCTACGCAAAACGCGGTGTCGAGGGCGACGAATACTACGACGCAATGGAAGCAGTCATCGACCACGAGCCGACGATCACTGTCGACGACGGCGGTGACCTCGTCTTTGCAATCCACGAGGAGTACCCGGAACTGATCGACACGATCGTCGGCGGCTGTGAGGAAACAACAACTGGTGTCCACCGGCTCCGTGCGATGGCCGAGGACGATGCCCTCGATTATCCGATGTTTGCCGTCAACGACACGCCAATGAAACGCCTGTTCGATAACGTTCACGGAACAGGCGAATCCTCACTCGCCTCCATCGCGATGACCACGAATCTCTCGTGGGCTGGCAAAACTGTCGTTGTGGCCGGCTTTGGTTACTGTGGAAAGGGTGTTGCGCGGAAGGCAGACGGTCAGAATGCGGACGTGATCGTCACCGAAGTCGACCCACGACGGGCGCTCGAAGCGTACATGGAAGGCTACGACGTGATGCCAATGAGCGAGGCTGCTGGGGAGGGCGATGTGTTCATCACGACAACCGGAAACCGGGATATCATCGTCGACGACCACTTCGACGAGATGGACGACGGTGTCGTGCTCGCGAATGCAGGCCACTTCGATGTCGAGGTCGATCTAGACGCACTCGGCGAGAAGGCAGTCGACAGCTACGAAGCACGCGAAGGGATGCAGGCCTACGAGATGGACGACGGCCGCCGAATTCACGTGCTCGCCGAAGGACGACTCGTCAACCTCGCCACCCCAGTCTCACTCGGTCACCCTATCGAAGTGATGGATCAGAGCTTTGGCGTGCAAGCAGTCTGTGTGCGTGAACTGGTCGAAAACGGTGATTCCTACAGCGCAGGTGTCCACAACGTGCCCGACGAACTTGACCGCGAGGTCGCAGAGATCAAACTCGCTGCGGAGGGTGTCGACATTGACGAGCTGACTGACGAGCAATCAGAGTATATGAACAGCTGGCAGCACGGGACGTAAACTCGGGGCTGTCGGATTTCTGTCCGGTTTCACTCAGTTGGTGAACACTCTCTTTCTAGCACCGTGAGCTTTTCTTCGATGGCGGGTCGAAAACTCCCAGCGGCGCTCAGTGAGTGTAGTCAGTTCAAAAAAGGGATCCCAATTATGGCTCACAAGCCGAGACAACCACTAGGACTCGCAGTTATGGTTGTTGGCCGTCCTCTACATCATCTAGATCGACAGCATCGGACGCGTCCTCAGGAAGCGTGATCTCAGGTGGCTGGTAGCCGATCGAGGTTCCCGAGATATCGACGACTTCCACTGTTCCCTGCGGTGAGTCGACAGCGTAATCAGTGACTTCTTCGATTAGCACTGGCTCCGTCGAATCCTGTGTCACGTGAATCGCCATCACGACACTGTTGTACTCCGCACCGCTTTCACCGGCACCAAGGAACTGTTCGAAGGCTTCTTCGTCGACGTCAGCTTTGATGACATAGGTCTCCTCACCGTCGACCGTTGACTGGCCTTCGACCGTTAGGCTGGCATCATCGAGTGGGTCCGCAAGCTCGTTCACGACGTCGAACGATTCAACGAACTGTTCTTCTTGACCCCCTGCACTCTGTTTCACCCATTCAGAGCCAAATTCTTCCTCGTACTCCTCACGCTGTTCGTAGTAGACACCATCGATGAGGTAGCCGATCTGGCCCAGTTCGATACTTTCGAACGTCAGCTGTGTTTCAGTACGGTCGAGAACGACAGTAGTCGTTTGAATCGATTCCTGCTGTTCCTCACCAAGTTGCTCCGTCCGATCCAGTTGTTGTTCGTACTCGTACTGCTCGATAGCTTCGAGATTATCCAGAGCATCAGAGATGAGTGTTTCGGCGTCTACATCCTCATCAACCGAATCGAGTTCGTCGAAGCCGAGTTCCTCATCGGCATCGACAGTTAGTCCATCTCCAGTGTCTGTCCCGTCATCGTCAGCTCCTGGATCGTCACCGTTTTCCTCCGGTGTGTCAGGTTGGTCTAGTTCATCACTACCGGTATCATCAGAACCACCGAGGCCAAGACAGCCAGCTGTCAAAAGCAGCAGTACGACACCCACCACAGCAAGCTGTTTCTGTGTTCCAGGCCAATTCAAGGTTCGCATAACCCCAGCTATCAGATCCGTGGCTATAACCTTTGTCTCTCTGGCTTCAGGTCGGTAAGCAGATCGTAACCTCCCGAACGTGAGAGGAAATGTTGCTCTCTCGCCGAGAAACCTGTCGAAGGACCTTATATCATGGCCTGTCGATAGCTCCAATATGGAGCGACGGAGATTTTTACAGGTCGGAGCGAGCACACTCGCGACGACGGTGCTTGCGGGTAACGCCTCGGGCAGTAGTACCGGTGGATTCGACGATGGGTTCGAACCGCTCGCAACGATCGACATCTCGGGTGCAAGAGACACGGCAGTTCACCACGACAACGAAGTGGCTTACGTCGCTGCAACTGACGGCTTCGCAGCGGTCGATATTTCAGAGCCAGCTAAACCCGAACTCCTCGCAGAAAAACGCGAAATCGAATCTCCCGAGGGTGAATCGTTACAGTTTATCTGGGACTGTTGGCCATGGGAAGATCGTCTGGTCGTCGCTGGCCCTGCCCAGCCAACCAGCCCCACGGCGTTTGGGTTCGCGCTGTTCGACATCTCCGATCCCGAGCAGCCAGAACAGGTAGCGTACCACGATACGACCGATGACCATTACATCCACAACACCTTTTTCGACGACGGGATCGTCTATCTCACAGGTAGCGGGATCGATGAACACCCCTTGGTAATGGTAGATATCACAGACGACGAACCTGAAGAGGTCGGTCGGTGGTCCATCGTCGACGAAGATGAGAGTTACAGCGAGATTCCAACGCCGATGCGACCGCTCCACGATGTCTACGTACAGGACGAGATTGCGTACTTGCCGTACTGGGACGCTGGAACGTGGATTGTGGATGTCAGCGATCCGGCCGAGCCAGAGGTGCTCTCCCACGTCGGTGACTACGAACTGGGCGAACTGCAGGAGTTCTCGACAGCCGACAGTCTTACAGAGGCATTCATCCCTCCCGGAAACGACCACTATACGCAGGTCAATGAAGATGGGACAATTCTAGCAGTTGGCAAAGAGGCGTGGGATATCGATGAACCGGGCGTGGATGGCGGGGCCGGAGATGTCGTTCTGTACGACGTGAGTGATACGGAGTCGCCAGTCGAACTCGCAACGATCGAAGCCCCTGACTCGTTTGCCCAGACGCAGGATCGTTGGTTCACTACTGCACACAATCTCGATTTCCAGGGCGATCGGATCTACACATCCTGGTACTTTGGCGGTGTAAAGATTCATGACATCAGCGATCCGGAAAACCCCGAGGAGATTGCCTGGTGGCGAGAGCCACGGGAAGCAAGCTTCTGGACCGCGCAGTCTGCGGGGGACGTATTCGTCGCATCGAGTGCCTATCTTAAAGACCAGCTGAGCGAAGAGCTAAACGAAACCGACGAGGCGCTGTATATTTTCCCAGACGAACCGGGTGAACAGGTAGATCCGCCGTCGCTTGTCGACCGGCCAGAAGATATCTTCCCGACAGAAGACCAGAATGGAGACGAAAACGGCGGTGTGAATGGCAACGGTACCAGCGACGAAACCGAAGCTGCCGATGACGAATCAGACGACGGGAGTGGACCAGGATTTGGCGTCGGTGGCGCGGTCGCTGGGCTCGGTGGTGGATATCTACTTGCTCGCCAACTGGCCGATTCTGAGGAAAGTCAGTAGCCAACCGCGATTCGGTGTGCAAAACATTTTTACAATTACTCAGCGATCAAGCTGACGTGTCACGAGAGAATATTTTCTCTGGGACAGAGTGGGAGGAAAGCGTCGGCTACGCCCGCGCTGTGCGCACAGATGATCGCATACATGTCTCCGGAACCACGGCAACGGATGAATCGAGAGCGATAGTCGGAATCGGTGATCCGTACAGACAGACAGAACAGGCAATCGACAATATCGCTGACGCGCTGGAACAAGCTGGAGCAGAGCTTAGTGACGTCGTCCGGACGCGGATGTTCGTTACCAATATCGACCAATCGGACGAGATCGGTCGAGCCCATGAGGAAGCGTTTGGGTCAATCCGACCCGCAACGTCGATGGTCGAGGTATCCTCGCTTATCAACCCCGAGATGCTGGTAGAGATCGAAGCGACAGCTCGGATCGAGTAGCAAATAGCCAGACCGAGGCTGGACAGTCGGGTTTAAGTTTATCGCCCGGTCAGTACAGATAGATGTCGAACGCGAAAGGGGACCGGCGTGAGCGTGAACTCGTCAACAAACTCGACGAGGCCGGATTCGCGGTGATGCGTGCACCCGCAAGTGGGAGTGCCACAGAGCGAGAGCTGCCCGACGTGTTAGCTGGCGACGGTGAACAGTTCTACGCAATCGAGGCAAAATCGTCTGCCGGCGACCCGATCTATCTCGACGGCGAGGAGGTTTATGCACTCGTGTATTTTTCGAGGAACTTCGGTGCAAAGCCACGAATCGGTGTCAGATTCGACCGCGAAGACTGGTATTTTTTCCATCCAGACGATCTCTACAAGACCGACGGCGGAAACTACCGCGTCAAAAAAGAGGTGGCACTTGCAGACGGAGTGGATTTTGCGGAGCTGACCGGACACTCGGAGAAGGTAACCCTCGATAGCATCGGTGAAACGGCTGACGAAGAGTCGGAGAGTCAGAAAGATCTCCGGCGGATCCTTGAAGCGCTGGAGAGAGGCGATCTTTCGGTCGAGGAAACGGTCGAGATGATCTGAGTACTGGAAAAAGCGGATAAAAAAAGATGTATTTTAATATAGCACAGTCCAGATTTTATCAATATTATGCAACGTCGCAAGTACATGGCAACAGTTGCAGCGGCCGGAACGGCCGCAGTTGCGGGGTGTGGATTCATCGGTGGATCTGACGACCGTCCAGAAACGCCGAAAGAAGTTGCAGAAGGGTTCATCGCGGCTCTGGACAACGGTGATCACGACGATGCAAGCGAGCTGCTACCACCGGGGATAACCATCAAAGACAGCCATAGCTCCTCCGAACTTGAGCAGTGGGAAGAGTTAGAGATCTCTATCGACGGAAGCGAAACAATCGAAGAAAGTGATACTGAAGCTGTTGTGGAAGTCATTTTCAGCTACACTGGGTCTAACGAGGAGGAGACCTGGGTATTCGAGTTAGTTAACGAAGACGAGGAGTGGTTTATTTCCGACGTAAACGAAGGATAAGCGTATCAGTATCCACCAGTCGCCATATCATCCTCGCTCACACCATTTTCAGACGGTTTTTGCAGCCGTGAGTAGGGAAACAGATACCGTCTCGGCGCCTCCTCGCTGGTGAGTTTGCTGGCATAGATTACCTCGACAACCGGGTCGTCCGCCGGGTAACCATCGTTCGTTGGGTGATCGGCGACGGCGGCGTCGGTTTCCCGAATCATGACCTCATCGGCTCGGTGCCCAGTGACTGATGTGACGACCAGCTGATCGCCAGTGTTGCGGTCAGTAACACGATCACCTGGGGCCAGCCTGCAGACCGGACAGAACTCGAATCCGGTTCGATCTCCTCCGACGAAGATTGGCTGGGCACAGACGGTACAGGTCGACCGGATCATTCCGGGTGGCGGAACACGACCAAGCGTTATCTCGATGGCGACACGACGAAGGTGTTTACATAGCTGTCCCCGGATCATCTGGTCCGGACAGTCACACTCACCGTTTTTGATATCCACGATGTAGGTCGCGCCGCTCTGGCTATCGACAGCATACTCCTCACCCAGCGGTCGGACAGCCATCTGCTCTGTCCAGGCCCGATGGCCACGATCCGAGAGTGATTGTGGGTCCGGAGCGAGTGCGCTCCGCTTGTCTGCTGTTTCTATCATGGTAGACACGCGTCTCTGAGACGCTTGTTTTCGTTGAAGCGTAGGGGATGAAAACGGGTAACACTGTCGGGCAACGGGGTAAAGCCGGGGAAAAACAGCTTCGAAGCCCTTTTGCGCATGCCAGAAGAACAGCGCTTCATGGGATTGGACCGAATCGTAATCGCGCAGGTCCTCGTGTCTGTGATCGCTGTCGCGATTTTCGTCGCTGGACTGGTGGTTATAAGCGATCTGTACGGGGCCGACACCACCGACGGTGGCTGGGCACTCGTTGGACTGATCGCCTTCTTTATTGTTCTAATGCCGACGTTTGGGTTCCTCGTCGAACGGCTGAAAGACAACGGGGATGAAAACACTAACGGCAGCAGTAGCTAGGATTGGACCTCTTTTTCTCGCCAGTCCGTGAGTTGGTCTTCGTCTGCGTCGTCGAGTTTGGCCTCGTAGTAGCCGAGTGGGTGTGAGATAGTCTCACAGAGATCGTCCATATTGACACAGTCACCATACGACTGCATCGTTGCACAGGACGGGGGCGAGTACTCTGTCGGGCTCGTTTCGCCACGGATATGATCGACCTGATAGCGCGTCGCTTCCTCGCCGAAGCCGGGATTTACCTGAAACAGTTCGACGATCTCGTCAGTCGTCATCCCGATCGACGTCAGGAAGGTGGCAATCGCGAACCGGGAGTGGTGTTCCAGATGCTCCCCTTTCTGGACCTGATCGAGGAGATAGGTCATACACGGTGGGAAAAGCTCCGGAACGACAGTGTCGATATCCCGCGTGAGATCAAGATCCGCAAGCAGTTCACGGACGTGTTCACACTCGGATTCGACCTCCTGAGAGATTACCTCGGGGACAGAAAGCGGCAATCCCTCTTCGACGCGTTGTTGTGTCGCCTGACGGAGCAAGACGAGAAGCTCGGCACGTGTAACTGGGACATCGCCATCCCGGAGCGTCCGGTTGACGAGTCGCCACTCGTCACCGCGCTCCTCGGCGGCCAGTGAGAGATACGTCCCGACCCTGACTGCGTAACCATCTCTTCGTTCGCTAACAGCCTCGGCAATACCGAATTCTGAAAGCAGCGTATCGAGCGTTACCGTCTCTCGCGTCTGGCTTTTCAGCTCGGTTCGTGTACTGAGATCTTCCTGGAAGCGCTCGTGGGCCGACATCGCCTCGGCACGGGTGTACTTGCGGGTCAGGACGTGTTCATCGACGACAGACACAATGACGCGTGCCACTGGATAGGAGAGGAGTTCGATACGTGATCTGCGGTGTGGCTCGCCGACCGTCCCGTCGTCGAGGGCGTGTTCAATCCTGGCAAGCGCCCGGTCGACGATATCTTCCTCGCGCTGGATTACCCGCGAGAGATCGACATCTGCCGTCTCGACGGCCTCTCGTGAGGCAGCGAGAAACGGGTACCGGGCGTGGAGCTGTTTCATCGAACGCGGATTACACGGCCGCGAGCAAAAAGCCGGCGGTCACTCGTTCCATTCACTCGTCGCCATCGATCTCTTTGATGTACTGTTCTGGGTCGCCCCCATCACTGACAAGATTCTGGTACTCACGGTGGCTGACCTCGATCGTTTTCGTCTCGCCTTGCCGAATTACTTCCAGTGAAACAGTCCCCTGTGGATTGTTCCGTAGTCGGGTAGAGGCGATCGCACTGAAAACGAACCAGAGCGCGATCGCACAGCCAAGACCGTACACGAGCAGCGTCTCGAATGCCAGCGGATCAGCTGTCCGGGTCCAGCGGGCCGGATACGCATACCAGAAAAGAGAGATACCAGCGGCCGCAAGCGTTGTGCCGGCGAGAACGCCAAGTCTTTGTCGGCGGCTTGCCGGTAAAACGACGACGACACCGAGCAACATTGCAGGGACACCGACGCCCGCGGTGATGCCGGCGTACAGCTTTACCGTCGTACTGGCCGTTCCGAGCCAGACGAGCGCAATCGCTGCGAGAATCGAGAGCGCACCGGCAGTTAGCAGTGTTCCACCTGCCAGCACACGACGGGAAATCTCCCGCCCGTTGTACGCTTCATCGAGGCTCGTCATGGAGAGAGATTACTGTTCCTCTTACAAAACTGTACGTCAGACGAATGACTGACAGGACCATTCAACTTTTTTCGTCCGCACCAGATACGCGAATCCCCGCCCACTCCTCGGGTTAGTTGCTCTGAATTCGTGGTGCGAGCATGTAGGTGACGTTGCCCTCACCCTCGGCAATATCAAAGTGCAGTTTGACGGGGAACTCCTCGCCAAGCTCCATCGTCACTTCTGCATCTTTCGGGATCGCCTTGTTCATATCCTGCAGATAATCGAGCGAGAAAAGCGACGAGGCATTGCCGGGAACGAGGTCGATGAGATCCTCTGCGTCGAGTTCGAGATGGACATCGTCGGTGTCACCCTCTGCCTTGACGTAAAAGACCTCGGAGCCGTCGTCGACACCGAGCTCGATGTGGTCGCTGACCATATCAGCAGCCGTCACTGCGCGGTCGATATCACGTCCCTCAATAACGATCGTCGAAGAGAGATCGAGATCCGGGAGATCGGGCTCTTCGCGGATCGATTCTGGATCGATCAGCGCGAGTGTATACTCCAGCCCGTCGATAGAGATATGTAGCTTCCGTGTCTCTTCGTCTAGCTCGAGTTCGACGAGCTGGCCGCTGTCAGCCATCCCGGCAATATCCTGTAGTCGGACTAGATTCACACCGATCAGTCCGCCATCTGCTTCATACGACTCGAACGCCGAGGCGTCGAGCGACAGATCGACCATACCAACGTTTGCTGGGTCGACCGCACGGATTTCGATTCCCTCTTCGTCGAGGTGGATCTTGCACTCGTCCACCAACACGCCCACCGAATCGAGCGTCGATTGCAGCCGTTCTGCGCGTACGATGGCCTTGAACATCTTGCTCCGGGCTACGGTGTCTTCCCCTAAAAAGGCACGTCATTTGTCCGGCGAAGCCAGCACCCAAGTACCAGAACTCGTTGGAAGTCAAGACTCCTGTTGGCGTAGTTCGACGCCGGTAAACTCGAACCGTGCGCCGCCCTCGTCGCTTTCGGTAATGGCAATGTTCCAGTCGTGCGCCCGAGCTATCTCGCGGACGATAGCAAGACCAAAGCCGAAATGTTTGCCACCACCCTCGGCCGTCGTGAATCCGGGAGAGAGGACCTGCTTGCGCTTTGGTTCAGGAATGCCTGGGCCGTCGTCCTCGATATAGAACCCATCAGCGAGTAATCCGGCCCTGACTGTCGGTGTTTCACCAGCGTGTTCCAGTGCGTTCCAGAGAACGTTTTCGACGAGTTGGCGGAATCTGCTCTCGTCCGCACGAAGATACCCCTTGCCGTCCAGTACAAGCGTTGCCTCCACTTGTTCGTCCCAGCAGTTCTCCCAGCAGAGCTTGATCTGGTCAGTAAAACGGAGCCACTCCATCGCGTCGATCTGTTTCCCCTGATCGACCAGCGTTCGCATATCGGAGATGAGCGCCTCGATCCGATCGTGTGCTGTCGCAACCTGATCCAGGTGAGTTAAATCGCCCTCCTCGACAGTCAGGTCGAGACGTGCGGAAGCGACGTTCAGATGGTTCGGGATATCGTGTGAAATGACGTCGACAAACGCTTCGAGTCGTTCGTTTTTTCGTTCGAGATCACGCTCGTTTTCCAGTCGCCGGAGTGCGGTTTCAGCGGTCGAGGCGAGGATCGACGCAAGATCGAGATCTGTGTCATCGAACGCAGAGACCTGATCGTCTGCGATCGACAACACACCATACTCACCGATTGGTAGGTACATGATCGATCCAGCCACTCCCCTGTCGTACTCGTCGTCGATATCGGCTGCGTCGTCGACGAGTATCGGCCCACCCTGTCTCTGGGCCCGCGCTGCGGGTGTATCGCCACCGAGCTCGTAGCTGCGCTGAGTGTCCTGTTTCGCACGGGCTTTGTCGGTTGCGGCCATCGGCTCCAACAGCCCGGATTCTGTTGCAAACCGCACGATGTTCCGGTCGTATCCGAGGATCGTTTCGGCAGTCATCGCCGTTATCTCCGCAATTTCAGCTGGCGTCGCTGCGCCGATCAGCTCGGCTGTTACCTCGTGGAGTTGACTAAGCTGGCGTTCGCGTTGCTTCCGGACAGTAATATCTTGGATCGTGCCGAGATGATACTGCTGTCCATCCACATCAACTCTCGTCGTGATTGTCTGGACATCGACAGCGACATTGTCGAACTGGTGGACTGTCTCCGCTGTTCGTGTCTCACCAACTCGAAACGAATTCCAGTACTGATCGAACCGCTCAGCCTCGAACTCGCTGTTTATCTCCCAGATCGGGATTCCGATAATCGCGTCAGGATCCACACCGAACAGTCCGGCGTATTGTGGATTCACATAAATAAACTTGCCAGTATCGTCGTAAACCCCGATACCCACACCCACCGAGTCGATCATCTGTTCGAACAACGCGCTGTCCATTAGGCTAGTCTCTATCGTTGGGGTTAGAGCGGTATATGTATGATTGTTTTCCCGGCGAGAGCCTGTCAAGCTGACAGTTTTGGCGGTCAAGAAAGGCAGTGATCTTTTGATGAGATAGCTACTCTGTTAGCGTAATGAGTGAGTTACAGGAGCTGACTCACGAGCTGGTATCCATTCCGAGCCACAGCGACGAGACTGCCGCTGGCGATTATATCGAAGCGTGGCTCGAAGCAGAAACGAGTGCCCGGGTTACTCGTGACAGCCACGGGAACGTCATCGCTCGGCGAGGAAATGGATCGAATTCACTGGCATTTGTGGGCCACCACGACGTCGTTTCACCAGATAGCTCTCAAAAAACTGACGACGGGTATCTGGTTCAGAGACGCGATGGCCGACTCTACGGCCGTGGGAGTGCGGACATGAAAGGAGCACTCGCCGCTTTGCTGTGTGCGTTTCGCGACGTGGAGTTGCCCGGCGGTGAGCTCGTCTTCGCCTCGTTCGTCGACGAAGAAACAGGTGGTGCTGGGGCACGAGGTGCAATCGATGACGGGTTCTCGCCGGAGTATGCGGTCGTTGGTGAGGGGTCGACAGGGTACAGTGCAGCGGGGATGACAGATGTTGCTGTTGCACACAAGGGCCGCCGTGCGAGCACTGTTACAGCGATGGGATCAGCTGCTCATGCGAGCGAACCAGAAGCAGGAGAGAACGCGATCTACCGGGCAACAGACGCAGTAGAGGAGATCAGAGCTATGGAACCACCAGAGACGACCGTTCTGGGCCACGAACTGACGGGTTCGGTCGTCGTAACCGAGATTGAGGGCGGATCAGCCTGGAACGTCGTTCCCGACGAGTGTACCATCACAGTCGACGAACGAACAGTCCCCAGCGAACGAGCGGAGCTGCACCGATTATCTTCGATCCCCGGCGTCACTGTCACAACAGAGCAGGATCTGCCACCGATGGCGTGTGCAGATTCCGAGTTCGCATCGCTGGTGCTCGACGCTGCGAAGAGTGCTCACTCTGGGAACAAGAAACCGGCTTCTGTCGTCAAACCGCACGCCACAGACGCCGGCTGGCTCGCGGCGGCAGGTACCAACTGCGTCGTCTGTGGGCCAGCCGAACCGGGTGAAGCCCACACTGCCAGCGAAAGTGTCTCACTGGATGTCCTTGACCGCTGTTACGAGATTTATCACACCGTTGCGAGTGAGTATTCCCGTCGCAAAGTGTGACCAGTTGCTTGCAGTAAGATCAACAACAGAACCATATGTTGATTGATCGTCGGACAAAACAGTCAGTATGGCGAAATCGGAGCAACCCGACGAGTTCGAGACGTTTCTGGATCACGTAAAGCGGTACAACTACCTCGGCGACGCGGCCGGAATTCTGAGCTGGGACCAGCAGGTGATGATGCCACCAGCGGGAACGCCAGCTCGAAGCAAACAGTCTGCTGTACTCTCCACGCTCCGCCACGAGCTGCTAACTGAGGAAGATCTGTCGGGGTGGCTCGACGAGTTTGCGGAGGCAACCGGCGAACAGGGGGCAATTGTCCGTGAGGTCAAACGCGAACACGAGCGGGCAAAGCGGGTTCCGGAGTCACTGGTCGAACGACTCTCCGAGGCGAGTTCCGAGGCGCTGCCGGTCTGGGAACAGGCAAAAGAAGAGTCAAATTTCTCGCTGTTTGCCGACTCACTCGAGGAGCTTGTCGAGTTGCGCCGGGAGTATGCCGCGGCAATCGATCCGGACAGAGACCCCTACGAGGTGCTTGTGGAGGAGTACGAGCCGTATCTGGATATCGAAACGATCGAATCGATTCTCGAGACGCTCCGATCCGAGCTCCCACCCCTCATCGATGCGATCAGCGAAAGTGACCGAACGATGGCGGATCCATTCGAGGGGAGCTACGAAGAACAAAAACAGGAAGTGCTAGTGAGAGATGCGTTGGACGAACTCGGATACAACTGGGACCGAGGACGGCTGGATACTGCGCCACATCCCTTCTCGTCTGGCACCCAGTTCGACGCGCGGGTGACGACACGATTTGCGCCAGACAATCCAATGGAGGCACTCGGGTCGACCATCCACGAGTTCGGCCACGCGTGCTACACGCTCGGACTGCCAGACGAACACTACGGCACACCGCTTGGCGACGACCGCGATCTTACTGTCCACGAATCACAGTCGCGGCTCTGGGAGAATCACGTCGGTCGCTCGAAATCGTTCTGGCAGTTCTTTGCTCCCACAGTGGAGGAACACCTCGGTGTGGATGCGTCGCCGAAAACACTGTATGAACACGCAAACCGGGTGTACGACGACAACCTGATCCGGGTTGAGGCTGACGAGCTAACATACCATCTCCACATCGTGGTGCGTTTTGAGATTGAACGCGACCTGATCCGCGGTAATCTGGCAGTCGAGGATGTGCCAGCAGTCTGGAACGACAAGATGTCGGAATATCTCGGCGTCAGACCTGAAACCGACGCGGAAGGCTGTCTTCAGGATATCCACTGGACGTACGGGAACTTCGGATACTTCCCGACGTACACACTTGGTTCGATACTCGCTGCACAGCTGTATCACCACGCGAGCGAAAATATCGAGCATCTTGAGACGAAGATTGAGAATGGTGAGTTTGACGATCTAATGGAGTGGCTCCGAGAACAGATTCACCAGCAGGGCTGTCGCTATCGAACGAGCGAGTTGATCCAACAGGCAACAGGTGAGGAGCTGACTGCATCGTATTTCCTCGAGTATGCGAGAGAGAAGTATGGACGCCTCTATGGCCTCTAAGAGGCTTTCGGGGACTGTCGAGATGTTCATCTGGCTTCGGTACTGATATCTGCAATCGTTGCGGTTTCTGTCTGTATTTGGACTCGAACTGTCTCACCAGCGGAAAGCTGGGGAGAGTTTGTCTCTGCAAGCTGTACTCCGCCAGTCTCACCTGCACGCCACTGATCGGCGCTGGCAGCGTTAAATGGACCAGTCGGTCCGCCCTGAAACCCTTCGGCTGCAAAAAAAGGGACAGGCGGCTGGTGTTCGAGTGGCTCGCCGTCGATCGAGATCTCGATCTGAACGGTATCGAGATCCAGTTCGTCACCTCGCTGGTGAGAAATGCGAATTTCGTCTGTCTCGGCCGCTGCAGTAACGTCGAACGATACCATGGGTGCAGGCTCTGTCGGATCAGCCGAGACGACGACGCCGAGTGCTGCCCCAACAGTGAGTGTCACCCCAATGAGAACGAGAACGCCAACGACTGGAGCCGTCGCTCGGTTCATGCAGATCTGTCTGTTCGCCTTCGTATTTCAATCCGCCCACCGACTGAGCGAGAAGCACCGTCTCCTACACTCCTGCAGGGATCGTTACAGAAACAGTTTCTCCATCTGGCGTCGTCGCTGTGACGTCGAAGGAACCGGCTGGTCTGACGAGCCAGAGCTGCCCACTGGTGCCTGTCTGACCAACATCATCTCCATTGACAGTAATGTTCGCATCCTGAATGAGATTGTCCTCCAGGTCCTGAACTGTCACCTGCATAGGCCCAGCCTCAGCGTAGAGGTCGACATTGATTTCATGCTCGTCCGTACTGTTGAACACCTGATTTGTCTGCTCCTGAATCGCGAGCGGTTTGCGCTGGTTTTCATGAAAGACATTCCCCGTAGCCCCATCGAAATACATCCTGATATCACCGTGTATATGCTCAGCAGTGACCGTATACAACTGCGTGCGGAACAATGAGTTCGTGGTGCCGAAATCCAGCCGGTTTTCGACGTTCCACACCCACGGATACAGCATCTCGGCCCGGTCGAAGGCATCGCCCCACCGATTGTCGAACTGGTTCTCACCGCCAAGGTTTCGCTCACTCAGGACGGTTGCCTGCCGAATAAACGACCCATCGGATACTGTCGCGAGCACGAGTGATTCCTCGGCAGACATCGCGTACACTGTCGTCGGCTCACTAGAGCCACGCTGAGATTCTCGAATCCGTTCCGTCACCCGTTTTTCGGTGTTGGCTGCTATTTCAAGGCTGTTAATCTCTCCACGAAACTCTTCCGGCGGATTAGAGTAATCATCTACAACCGACCTGTATGCGACCTGCGTATTTGCAGCGGTGTCTAACTGAACAAGCTGACTGAACAGCTGCCGACTCGGTATCTCACCGTCGTTATACTGTTCGAACAGCCGCTCCTGTTGTCGGTCAAGCAGTTGATACCGATCCCGTATCTCTTCGTGTGTCTTATCAGCGAACTCGGTACGATCCGGTACCACCTGCATGTCTCTCTCGAACGTCCGAATCTCGTGGTCCGCTTCAAGATTCGTCGCGGCCTCGTTGACTCCACTGGCCACGTCAATACTGACGCTCTGATACTCCTCGCCCGTTATCTCCGCCGTCTGTGGTGACAGATAATTACTCGTGTTCGAATTCGTGTGAATCGTCTGTTGGCCATCAGTCGATTGCTGCCCAGTGTCGAGGGCGACTGGACCACCGGAGGCAATCGCGACTGTGGCGAAAAAAACTACCATCAGCGGGAGGACACGTTGGAGGGCCGTCCGCATAGTATGACAATCTTACTGCGTAGGGATATAAAAACCCAGTGCAACCGACCGATCAATGGAGAGGGGATATCGTCTCAGACTGCGTCAGCTTCCCGGAGACGTTTTACAATTAGTGGTAACGTTTCATAGAAAGTGTTTTCAGATGGGGGGACCACCTTCAGGATATGTCTTCGGTGTCGCCCGCAGATTTTTTTGCCCTCCTTACCGCTGCTGTGTTAGTCACTACCATCGTAGCTGGCGGCGCAGCTCAGGCGACAGCTACCAATGGAGAAGCTTTCTCCGATCGAGAAAGTCTCTCTTTACAGCCTGCGGAACAATCTAATCCAGCGGAGAGTGACTGGGAGATTGCGGCTAACTCCAGCTTGTCAGCAGAGCTCCAGAGCAGTGGAGACGCAGAATGGACCCTCTCGGTGTACTTCGACCTGAGCTCGGAAAACGAAACAGAAGCATACCAAGCGTTACAAGCTGACTTCTTGGATGACGATACCGAAACAACCGAATTTGTCGAAGCGGATCAACCCGGGTTAGGAATCGAGAGTTTCGTACAGGCTGTGGAGTCAGTCAACGCCCACACTGACCGTGAGATGGAGATCACCGATATCGAGCGAACCACTGCGTCGAGCGATCAGGTTGCGGCTGGAACGGGTCGACTTTCGGTCGAATTTGTCTGGACAAACTTTGCCAGAGCGGAAAACAACCGACTGATCATCGATGATGTGCTCGTGACAGAGACGGGTCAGCTGTGGCTCCCAGGACTATACGAATCACAGCACCTGACGATCAGTGCACCATCCGAGTTTGGCGTCTTTGACTCTGGTGACGGCGTCTCACCCGAACAAGGAGAACTCCGCTGGACAGGACCTGTCGAGTTCACCGAAGGCTCTCTTCAGGCGACGTTTATTGGAAATGACAACAGCTCGGTGACATCGGGGTCGAATATCGGGTTCCTATTCTGGCTAGCTCCATTCGCTGTACTGGTGCTCATCCTCGCAGTAATCGCCGGCCGGACGAAGGAGTTGAATCTCGAACTGCCATCGTCGCCCGGGCAGGACGAACTGCGAGAAACCGATACCGAGCAAACGCAACCTTCACCCGGACAGCAGACAGAATCGAGTGAGGAGTCGGAAGAACTAGATGTCGAGCTGTTGAGCGACGAAGAGCGGGTCGAGCGGCTCCTCTCGGAAAATGGTGGCCGGATGAAACAGGCAAACATCGTCAAAGAAACAGACTGGTCGAATGCGAAGGTGTCCCAGCTACTTTCTTCGATGGAGGAGGAAGGACGGATCAACAAACTCCGGATCGGTAGAGAGAACTTGATCTCCTTCCCAGACGACGATATCACCGATATCGAAGAGTAGCGAAACTGCGAGAAGACAGTCAACATCTCGAATGATGTTTTTCTCTGTCTCCCCTATTACTTCCATCTGAAAGTATTCAACGGTAGTTGGCTTCCACTGCAGATCGAAAACTCTATTTCAGTTTCCGAGAGTGTCGAAAATATTTAACACCGCTGTGCGAAGAGATACAACTGTATGAAAATCCTCGTAACAGTGACCGAGGTCGCAAACGCCGACGACGAGTTCGATATCGTCGACAACACCATCGACGAAAGTTCGCTAACTTACGACCTCAACGAATGGGACGACTACGCAATCGAGGAAGCGGTACAGCTGAGCGAGGCAGGCGAGGACGTCGAGGTGGTTACCGCTACCGTTGGGCCGGAACGAGTCGAAGAGACGATTCGGACCGCGCTCGCGAAAGGGGCAGATCGGGCGATTCGTATCTGGGATGACGAGCTTGCGACAAAGAGTTTGCTCGATCCGTCACAGAAAGCCTCGCTGCTGGCTGGTGCAGTCGAGGAGGAAGCGCCTGATCTGGTGCTTTCCGGCGTTCAGTCGGGGGATGTTTCGATAGGGGCGACTGGTGTTTCTCTCGCCGCACAGGTCGACTACGAATGGGGGGCTGTTGTCAACGATCTGGAGCTGTCGGACGGAGTGGCGACTGTCCACCGCGAACTAGAAGGGGGAGTCGAAGAGATTACCGAAATAGAGCTGCCGGCTGTGTTGACGATCCAGACCGGTATCAACGAACCGCGGTATGCCAGTCTCCGCGGTATTCGACAGGCACAGCAGAAACAACTCGATGTCAAATCACCAGAAGACCTCGATGTCGAACTGGCGGCGTCACCACTGACCCTGACCGATCTCGTCGTCCCGGAGAGTGAAAGCGACACAGAGCTGTTCGAGGGAGCTCCATCCGAGACAGCAACAGAGCTCGCTGAACTGCTTCGAGAGAAGGGAGTGGGCGCATGAGCGACGTGCTTGCAGTCGCTGAACACCGCCGTGGCGAGCTCCGCGATGTGAGCTTCGAACTGCTCACAGCGGGACGGCGGCTTGCCGAGGTAAATGGTGGCGATTTACACGTCGCGGTCATCAACGGCGCTGTCGAGGAGTTTGCAGACGCACTGAATCGGGACGGAGTCGATGCGATCCACACAGTCTCTCAGGGCGAGGAGTTCAACCACAATATTTACACGCAGGTAGTAACACAGCTCGCGGCGGAGATCGATCCACAGTATCTCCTCGCCGGGAACACAGTCAACGGACTTGACTACGTGCCAGCAGTCGCCGAACGGCTCGGCTATCCACTCGTAACTGATGCCGTCGGGATCGACGACTCCGATGGACTCTCGGTCACGCGGGAGCTGTATGCAGGGAAAACGGAGGGAACAGTCTCGGTTGAGTCAGAGAACGCAGTCCTGACGATCCGTCCGGGCGAGTGGCCTGCACAGGACGGCGTCGGCGATGCAGCGATCGAGCCATTCGACCCCGCCATCGACGACGAAACAGTCAGGTCGACTGTCAAAGGGTACGAAGAGGTCGGTGCTGGTGATGTGGATATCAGTGACGCCGACGTTCTCGTTTCCGTTGGTCGGGGGATCGAGGAAGAAGAAAATCTGGAGCTGATTCAGGACCTCGCCGACGCGCTCGGGGCAACTGTCTCTGCCTCTCGACCGATCGTCGACAACGGCTGGCTCCCTCAGGACCGACAGGTCGGGCAGTCGGGCAAGAGTGTCTCACCGGACGTGTATATCGCGATCGGGATCTCCGGCGCTGTCCAGCACGTCGCAGGGATGAAAGGAGCAGAGACGATCATCGCAATCAACGACGACCCGAGCGCACCAATCTACGATATCGCTGATTACGGGATCGTCGACGACCTCTTCGACGTGGTTCCGGCACTGATCGAACAGTTCAGTGGATAAAAATCGGACCGCAAGGAACCGGTTATTCGTACACCCAGTCTTCGTCGATCGGGTCCCAGTCTAGCAGTTCTTCGTCGTCGAAGAACAGCTCGATTTCTCGTTCGTTCGAACCGGGCTCCTCGTCGGAAGCGTGGATGACGTTCCGACTGAGATCGATGCCGAAATCGCCACGGATCGAGCCGGGTGTCGACTCTGCGGGATCCGTTGCGCCGATCATATTCCGGACGAGATGGACTGCATCGTCGCCTTCCCAGACCATCGCCATCACTGGACCGGACGTGATGAAATCGACGAGATCCTCGAAGAACGGTTTGTCTTCGTGTTCCTCGTAGTGAGAGGTGGCAAGTTCCTCGTCGAGTTGGATGAACTTTGCGCCGACGAGTGTCAGGCCACGCTCCTCGAACCGGCTGATGATCGTGCCGATCAGACCGCGCTGGACGCCATCAGGCTTGACCATGACGAACGTCCGTTCCCGTTCACTCATGCTTGTGCTTCTTTCTCTTCTTCAGTTGTCTCCTCGGACGATTCGTCCTCGGCGACATCTTCCTCATCGTCTGCAGCGTCGGCCTCATCGTCTGCAGCGTTGAATTCTTCGTCAGCGTCCTCCTCAGCGTCCGCCGCTTTTTCGGCTTCAGCCTCTTCTTCTGCTGCTTCCTCCTCAGATTCTGCTTCCTCGGCTTCCGAATCTTCTTCTGGTTCCTCGGCCGCTTCGGCCTCTTCCTCTTCGTAGCCGATCCATTCCAGGTCGCGGGATTCGCGACCCATCATGTAGTTTTTCTTTGCTTTCGAATCCTTGAACCAGAGGATGCTGCCGTCTTTTTTGACGAACATCGTTCCGGTTCCGGGTTCGATATCTTCACCGGTGTAATCACAGGTGCGTTCTTGGACCATTATTGTCCTCCAATCGTGTCGGCTTCGCGTGCTGTTTCGCGGAGCTGGAGCACGTCGCCCTCGCGGACAGGACCGAGCACGTTCCGGGTGATGATCCGGCCCTTGTTCGAGCCCTCACGGATGCGGCATTTGACCTGCATGGCCTCGCCGTGCATCCCTGTCCGGCCCACGAGTTCGATGACCTCCGCGGGCGTGGATCCGCCGTCTTCGGATTCCTCTGCGCTCATACGTGTTCACCTCAGCGGAGTTCCTCGAGTTTCTCGGCGATATCCTCGACATCACCGTCGGCGTCACCGGCGTCGGTGATCGCTGCAGCGGCACTGCCGACTTCGAGTCCGGCAGCGTGACCGACATCGTCCTGCGTCGCGATGAAGATGTACGGCACCGACTTCTCGTCGGCGAGATCCGGAAGATGCATGACGATCTCCTCGGGCTGGACATCTTCTGCAATATAAATGAGCTCCGCGTTGCCGCGCTCGACTGTTTTCGTCGTTTCGTTTGTCCCTTTCTTTACTGTTCCTGTGTCCCGAGCTACCTCGAGCGCCTCGAGGGCGTCTTCTTCGAGGTCGGCGGGAACGTCAAAGTCAGCATATACTGGCATGGTTGTGTTCACCTCCTGGGCGTGGGCTCACACTCCCCCGCTCTTGCGGGCGACCCCGCAGCCGCAGCATGCGGCGAGTCCTATTCGGCCGGCGGTTGCCGGCGTCGTGAGCTGGGAGCGTCATCAACCCCGCACAGGCTGTACACACAACTGGTCTAGCTTCCCCTAAAGCGCTTTCGAAGCGATGATTGTATGCGAAAAGACACCACAGGCCTCTCTTGCCCATGTTTAAGTGAGCGCTCGCCGTAGAACACCGACATGACCGATTCCGACCGCGAGCCGACGGGTGTCGTGTTAGATTTCCTCGCCCACGGCCGGACCGAGGATGATCGCCCCCAGTACGAGAAAGAGCCGGTGGGCTATGTCCTTGATCACGACGATTTCACGCTGTATGAGTTTATTGCCGACGGCGACGCCAGTATCTCCATCGGCGATCGGATGGATGTCGCCACAGCTGATTTCATCAGCCGCTACAGCGAGATCGAGTACGAAGATCTTCCCGGCGGCGCACAGTCCGAGCTCAATTACGTCATCGAAGATATCGTTGAGGAACAGGAACAGCGGTTTGTCGACTTCTACAACGATGCACAGCCGATTACGCTCCGGCTCCACCAGCTGAATCTCCTCCCTGGTATCGGGAAGAAGCTCCGAAACAACATTCTCGACGAGCGCAAACGCAAACCGTTCGAAAGTTTCGAGGATCTCGAAGAGCGAATCAGCGGCTTGCATAATCCAAAGGAGGTACTTGTCGAACGGATTACCGAAGAGCTGCGAGAGGAAGATCTCAAATACCGGATCTTCGCCCGCGAGGACGATGAGTAGAAACCGACTGACAACGGAGAGAGAATCGGAATGAGCAACGAATTTCGTGATCCAGATGCACTCCGTGCACGAGCAGGCGTCGCAGGTGATCCAAACCGCGACCAGCATTTCCTAGTCGACGATCGCGTGCTGGATCGGATTCCGACGTATGCAACCGACACGGAGATGGATCTTTCCAACATCCTGGAAGTCGGTGCCGGTAACGGCGCGTTGACCGACCGGCTACTAGCGGTCGGAGACCACGTGACGGCTATCGAGCGAGACCCAGATCTTGCGGCCTTTCTTCGAGAGGAGTTCGCCGATGCCGTCGAGGCCGATCGGCTCACCGTTCTCGAAGGTGATGCGCTAGAGCTGTCACTGCCCGAGTTCACTGCCTCGGTCTCCAATCTCCCCTACGGCATATCGAGTGAGATCGTCTTTCGACTGTTGCCCCGGAAGAAACCACTCGTCTTGACTTTCCAGCTCGAATTCGCAGAGCGGATGGCTGCCGATCCCGGCGAGGACGAGTACGGGCGGCTCTCAGTGACGGCCGGCCACTTCGCCGATGTCGAAATTGTCGAACGGATTCCACCGACGGCCTTTGACCCACAGCCAGCAGTCGAGAGCGCTGTGGTCAGGACAACACCCCGAGAACCGGCCTACGACGTTCCTGACGAGGAGTTTTTCATGCGGTTTCTCCGGGCCGTGTTTACCCAGCGACGAAAGACGATGCGAAACGCGATCAGAAACACGAGCCACATCTCCGGCTTGCAGGATGCAGACAGCGTCGTCGCTGCTGCTGACGAACAGTTGATGGGCAAGCGAGCAGGCAACGTTACGCCAGCTCAGTTCGCGAAGCTTGCGACACTGGCCATGGATGTCGGCTCCCCGGGAGAACCCAGTGCATGACCGACGACTCTCGCCCTTCTCTTGCTGACCAGCGGGATGTCGAAACAGTCTACCAGCCCGCAGAGGACTCTAATCTACTCGCGGAGACAGTCATCGATCAGATACAGTCGAATGCGGTGGCTGTCGAAGCCGGCAGTCGTGGACTCGATGTCGGGACTGGCAGTGGATACGTCGCAGACAGAATCCACGAGGAAACAGCTGTCGAAATGATTGGCTGTGATATCAATCCCGAGGCGTGCACGCAGGCGAGCGATCGGGGGATCCCAGCAGTGCGCTGTGATATGTTCGAGCCGTTCCGAGACGACTCATTCGAAATCGTCGTCTGTAACCCGCCCTATCTCCCGACACCGCCAGAAAAAGAGTGGGACGACTGGATGGAGCGAGCGTTGTCAGGCGGTGAGGACGGCAGAGCGGTGGTCGACCCATTTCTGACGGGGATTGAGCGCGTGTTGTGCGAAGATGGGAACGCATTCTTGCTCATTTCGTCGCTGACGGGGCCTGAGGCTGCTTGTGAGTTCGCTGCAACACAGGGCCTCAGCAGTAGTATCGTTGCAGAGCAACCCGAACCGTTCGAAAAATTGCTCGTTCTCCGATTCGCGCTGCAGTGACGACTCGTTGTGTGGAGATCACACTTCAGTGACGAGCCGTTGTGTCAGAACCACACTGCACTGCCCTAACAGCCCGCTAGGTTGGCTATCACACCACATGATAACTTGTACTCATATGTAAAAAGAAAATATTAAAGGGCATCATGACGTAGCCGGATGCAATGACGGAAATCGTCTCAACGACACCGGGATTGTATCCATTGCCCGACTGGGCAAAGGAAGATCTGAAACAGCTGAAAGGCAACCAGAAGGAGGACCTGATCAGCGGTGACGAGAGTGGGGAAATTAAGTCGGCCTACGAGGAAGTTCGAACGGAGTTCATCGATGCACAGAAGGCCGCCGATCTCGATCGAGTCGTCGAGGGACAGGGACGGTGGGACGACATGATCGCCCACCCGCTGGTCGTTCAGGAGAATGTCGACACCCGTGGGATCGTCCGCTACTACGACAACAACAACTTCTATCGAGATCCTGTCGTCACCGGGGAGCTAAGCGCGACCGGCGACGTTGGGGCAGAGCTAGAAGCGGCGAGTGAACAGGTGGCTGACGGGCTTCAGGCTGTGCTTCCGGGGCCGTACTCGCTTGCGGATCTGGCGACGGACGAACACTACG
>SL_4KL_010_BRINEDRAFT_10000130_pt1 | contig 33144 bp, 30 predicted proteins | sample SodLak_010_BRINE_2_FD_10664 | JGI IMG/M metagenome (IMG submission 10664) | reverse complement strand
TATGGAACAAGCGCGAAGGAGATGGGATGGATCCTCGATACGTTTCGGCAAATGAGTACCGATATAAATGCAGAGGGTTGTGTTACAGGTAAGCCGATATCAATGGGTGGTATTCGTGGACGTACCGAAGCGACCGGGCGTGGGGTCTATTTTGGAATTTATGAAGCGTGCCAAAATAAAGAGGATATGAAAAGCCTCGGGCTGAATCCAGGACTCGAAGGCAAAACATTTATCGTACAGGGTCTTGGTAATGTTGGGTATCACGCAGCAAACAACATGATTGAAGGCGGAGCAAAAATGGTTGGTGTTGCTGAAATTGATGGGTCTATTTACAGTGAAAAAGGGATAGACCTTGACAAGCTGATGCAATACAAAAAAGAGAATAACGGGATTACCGGGTTTGAAGGCACAAAAACTCTCGAAAACAGCCACGCTGTTCTCGAAGCAGAGTGCGATATTTTAATTCCTGCAGCTCTTGAGAATCAGCTTACCGAAAAAAATGCTCCTAATATAAAAGCCAAAATTATTGGTGAGGCCGCTAACGGTCCAACCACTTCCGAAGCTCATAGAATACTTAAAGAAAGAGGAGCATTAATTATACCTGATAACTACTTGAATGCCGGCGGTGTAACCGTCTCCTATTTCGAGTGGCTCAAAAACATTCAGCACGTTCGTTTCGGGCGGATGGGGAAACGGTTTGAAGAGAACAGCTACAAAAAAATTCTATCCGTAATTGAAACCATCTCCGACCGAAAATTTACGGAAAAAGAGCTGGGTGTTCTTGCCAAGGGTGGTGGCGAAGCCGAATTGGTAGATTCCGGGCTTGAAGAGACGATGATAATCGCCTATAACAAAATAAACGAGGTCCGAAAAACACACAATGTTGATCTCAGAACAGCAGCATTTATAAGTGCCATTAATAAAGTAGGATCAATCTATAACCAGATGGGAATTTTCCCTTGATATAAAAAAACTCCCGCAACTTTTCAGGTTGCGGGAGTCGGTTATATATAGGCGTAGTTACCTAAACCAAAACATCATACAAATACTACGTGTTGCTTTTCCAAGAGTTTCAATAAAAGTGACGTAAATCCACCTTTTATGATAAGCTTCTATCTGGTGATGTTCNTACTTCCTGCAATTATAATTGCAGCTGCTTTATGGCTGGTAAAAATTGACCGTAAATAACTATGGAAGATTTTGATTCGCTGGCCGTTTCGGTTGATGCATATGCTGTAGGTGCATTTGTTACGTACCTGTTAATTCTGATTGGAATAGGGTTATACTCATCTAAATTCTCCTCAAAAGGGATCAGCGAATACTTTATCGGCGGTCGCAAAATGAACCGCTACGTAGTGGCGCTATCTGCCGTTGTTTCAGGGCGCAGCGCGTGGCTCCTGCTTGGAGTTACAGGCATGGCTTATGCTCAAGGTCCTTCAGCAATCTGGGCGGTTGTAGGATATATCGTCGTAGAACTTTTCCTTTTTCTCTATTACGCCCGGCGATTGCGAAACTTCTCTGAGGCCAGAAACTGCATTACCGTACCCGACTTTTATGCCGAACGGTTTGATGACGGAGACGGATGGCTCCGTATCACCATCGTTACAATTTTCCTCATCTTTATGATTGGATATGTCTCTGCCCAGTTTGTAGCAGGTGGCAAAGCATTCGCCTCAGGGTTTGGCATGGAGATGAACCAGGGAATTCTTTTAACAGCTATTATTGTGGTGGTTTATACTATTCTCGGAGGGTTTTTGGCCGTAAGCCTTACGGATACCATCCAGGCTTTTCTCATGATTTTAGCGCTCGTAATACTTCCCATTATTGCAATCTACGATTTTGGCGGGCTATCGGTAATGTTGAGTGAGCTTCAAATGATGGATGCAATCTACGTTGATCCATTCGCCATATCGGTAGGTGCCGCAATCGGATTTATGGGAATCGGCCTGGGATCCCCCGGTAATCCCCATATTCTCGCCCGGTATATGTCTATCGACAGCTCAAAGCAGCTGAAAACGGTGGCAATTGTGGGAACTACCTGGAACGTACTGATGGCGTGGGGAGCTGTATTCATCGGGTTGATTGGACGTGCCATGTTCCCTGACGTATCCATGCTGCCGGCAGAAGACACCGAAAATTTATTCCCCCTTTTAGCTCAGCAACACCTCTCACCGGTTCTTTTTGGCGTCGTTCTGGCATCCATATTTGCAGCCATTATGTCTACGGCAGATTCTCAACTGTTGGTAGCCGCATCAAGTGTTGTGCGCGATATCTATGATAAAATTATCAGAAAGGGCGATACCATCCCTCAAAAAAGATTGGTCCTCTACAGCAGAATTGTTGTATTTGTGCTGGTAATTCTCGCACTACTTTTTGGATTTATAGCTGAAGATCTGGTTTTCTGGCTCGTTCTTTTTGCTTGGGCCGGACTGGGTGCATCTATCGGGCCGACCTCTATTCTTGCTCTCTATTGGCGTGGCACAACTCGTGCAGGAATTTTTGCCGGATTGATTTCGGGCACCGTTGTAACCGTAGCCTGGTACTTCATCCCTGTGCTGAGTGATATGATGTACGAGCTCATTCCCGGTTTTATCGCCGCTCTGTTAGCCACATGGCTTGTAAGCCTGTTTACAACTCCCAGTAAAGATACAGAACAGGCGTTTACCGATATGTTTACTGAAGATGAATAATCCCGACAGAGGAAACCTGCCGGGAATTTTTAAACTTTACGAAAAGAGATTCTTAATAAATCCTACAAGTCCCTTCTTATCTTTTTTCTTACCGCTTCTTCCGCCACTCAGTCCATCATAAGTAGGGCGTGGAAGTCCATCGAGTTTCTCTTTCTTTTTTGATGACCTCTTTTTTTGAGATCGCTTACGGGATGATTTTTTCCCGCGGTCTTTACTCTTGCTTTTACTTTTGCCTTTGCTTTTACCGGACTTTTTATCGGATTTCGAGCTTTCCTTCACCGATTTTGGTAACGGTAACTCTTCGGGAGCATACCCTAGGGATTCACTAATCGTTCGAATATCACCACGATCCTGTTTTGATACCAGTGATAAAATTCGCGTTGCTTTTCCATCACCAACAAGTTCCGCACGCAGTTTATACTCTTCAACTTCCTCAGGCACATCATAATTAATCACCTGGGTAGCGTGCTCAAGGGGAATATCTTTAGCCGTAAGCTGACCAATAATCAGATGTTGCACGTTACCATCCGTAAACATACTAAACCTCTTATCGTATGTTTTCTTATCCACTTTGTCGTGAATACTGACAGCTCGCCGACCGCTTTTGCGTAAAATTTTATAGAGCCTGTCAGCCGTCCTGCGAGAAGCAGTAAATATCACTACGGTGTCTGATTTGTTCTCCTCGAGATGCGCCATCAGCGTGGAAATCTTAGACCGAGGTGGAACGTTTATATAATACTGCGTAAGGTCTTTTGTGATGGCGGGTTCCGGCTTACTTTCCGGCTCCGCAGTTTCGGGCTTTTTAGGTGCTTTTTTCTTCTCTATATGAATTAAATCCGGATCACTCAGTAACTTTTTCTCTGCCTCACGAAGCTCTTTACTATCTTTTGATGCCGCAAAAATTCGCTGGCACTTACTGTTGATTACCCTTTTCGAAATAACTTCTACAGCACTCCAGTCGGTAACTTGTTCGGCTTGATCAATAATAAGCTGATCAACTTCCCGGAAAATCATACGGCCATCTTGAAGCACCTCGGCCAGTTGCCCGGGTGTAGACACAACAATAACCGGGCCTGCAGAAAGAGAAGCAAGCTGCTCTTTCACATCACCATCCTCTGTATAACAAGCACTTTCGATGGATCCGTGATAGCCAATGGCCCAGATCCATTCATCAATCTCCTTCGCCCGCTCTGACGACGAAGCCAATATAATGGCCCGCGTCCCCTGGCGGCGCTCAGATTTTGATATGTTATTCAGTAATGATAATAAATATCCAAGTTCCGGTTTATCTTCGCTGGTTGTGTTTACTACTAAATCATTCCCACTTTTTACTGCTTTAAAAATTTTCTTTTGCAATGGTGAGGGACTTTCAACATTTACATCCTTTAGTCCCCTCAAGATATCAGAGCTTAGTCGAAATTGATTAAACGACAATGTTCTACCTCTTTTGGTTTTAAATCATTATTTCAATTAACAAGTCGTAAAGCTTTAATATACAAACTATGCTTTACTCATTTTACTTAACTACTCTATAATTATTACTCAACACATGGCTCTTGAGTTAGGGTGTTGCCATAATCACCTTTCAAGCCTCTTACAGTTTCAATAGCTGTAACGCATTTCATTAAATCTATCATTCAGCCTAAAAAAAAGTATATGTGAATGCTGCTTGATCAGAAAGTTTTATAGATGTAGTATTGACAGTAAAATAAGCAGAAATTATTTAATCGACAGAGATTATGACCAAGCGTATAGCATTTTTTGCAGAACAGGCTGAAATTGAGAATTTTTACAGCCTATCCATTGAAAGTCCCTCCCTGCTGGAACCTCACTACAATATTGGCAGAGGTCAGCACATACCTGTTATTACGAATGGTGATGAACGTCAACTTCAGCGAGTTAGATGGGGGAAATCATTTTCGAAGAGCTCCAATCAACCCGAAGAAAAAAACGATAACAGCACTCTGCTTGAAAAGGCTTTGCAGCGATGTATTGTGCCTATCAGCGGATTCTACATTTGGAAGGACGACAGGAAAAAAGATCATCCATTTTTTGTTAGAATGATGGATAATTCTACCATGGCGGTGGCCGGAGTTTTGATTGAGGAAGGAGAAAATCTTCATTGCGATTTTTTGGATCGAGAGGCCAATACACTCATTCAGCCAATGACTGCGCGAATGCCCTTACTTTTAAATAAGCCCATGGCTGATAAATGGCTCGATGGCGAAACCGACGCACACAAAATTATTAATGAGGCAAAATCTCTGTTCCTTATAACAGACCTCACCGTTTTAAGAGTCAGTAAAGATGCCAATGACCTGTCAAATAACCATAAAGAGTTGATTCAGCCAATACCTAAGTAGTCTCGTCAGAGTTCGACTTCAAACCCGACTTTCCCTCGACCTGATTCTGATATATCCGCAGGGTTTTATACGCAAAATCAAGATCGTTTTCTTGATCAACGGCTTCCAGTATATCCCGCCAAATCATCTGGTTAATCCCTCTTCGCTTCCGCGGATTTGAGAGGTGACGAATCGTCAACCGTATTCCATCATCCACCACATCGGTGTAAACGATTGGGGTTAGATTTCGGTAGTGAATCAGGTACGATTTTGTTGCACGTCGGATCTGTTTTTCCGCATCAACTACATAATCCTCCAAGTGATCTGTAGTTATTTTCTTTAGAATCTCTTCCGCTTTTTTCCAGTTACTCTCAAACGTGAAAACGACCTCTATTTCATTCCATATAAACTCAAAATCGCTGGTGTAATTTGCCACTGTTTGGCTAAATACATAGTGATTGGGAATATGAATTACCCGGCCGGTACTCTGATCGGCATGCACCCAGTTCCCTATTTCCAAAATGGTAAATTTAAATACCCGAACATCAATAACATCGCCTTTGTGGTCACCAATTTGAATTCGATCTCCTACATCAAACGGCTGACGCCATATTAAAAATATCCATCCGGCCACATCTGTTACCGGTCCGCGAAGAGCAATAGCAAGTCCGGCAGATAAGAGCCCTAAAAATGTAGCTAAAGAACGAATTCCCTCAAACCACGTTCGGCCAACTAATAAAAACCCTATGAAGACAAGAGCATAGGTTACATTCTTTCGCCATTTGTACCGAAGCTCCGTGCTTTGAACTTTGGAGTAGACAACACGGATAATGACAAACCTCAACAGTACCAACAGAGCGATAATAATAACCGTCTCAACTAAGTTACTGTAATCTATAGAGGACTCCTCAAGTATCGATTCTATGTTCTCTTGGAATTCATTCATACATATCAGCCGGTTCTTTTATCATAATATTATTAAGAACTATCGTTTATATTATAACACTTTGTTAAGAGTGTAAATAGTGATATTTTTAAGGTTCTATTGAAACACCGAATTTTTATTTATTAGTTATGCTTTACGGAATTATTCTAAGTTTTATTACGCTGATAGCCATTTTGCTAATTGTTGTTGTACTATTGCAACCGGGCCAAAAAGAAGGTTTATCCGGTGGACTTGCAGCAGGAATGGCAGGTGGTGCCGCAATGGGTGCACGGCGAACAGCAGATCTTCTTTCAAAAACTACAACCATTCTAGCCGTTCTCTTTTTATCCCTGAGCGTGCTCGCAAACTTTGCAATTGACCGTGGTGATGGCACCGAAAGTACAATTCAGCAGCAAGGCATGCCCGATCAGGTAGAAACTGATTTCCAAGTTCCTTCGCAAACTGAATCTGCAGTACCTCAGCAGCAGGAAGAAGAAAATTAATATTCTTTGCCTAAGCAGGCACTAAATTTATAAGACATTAAAAAAGCCCCGCTCGTAGTGAGACGGGGCTTTTTTGTATCTGTTTTGAAATACAGAAGTTTTACTCCTGCTCCAATAAGTTCTTTACATACTCATTGTTTGGGTCCATTTTCAGCACCTGTTCATAGTACGTTTTTGCCTTCTCATCATGGCCGCCTTTCTTCATTAGGTCACCCATTAATATCCAGTTTTCAACATCTTTTGGTTCTGCTCGAATTCTATCCAACAGATAGGTGATTGCCCCTTTCCCGTCGCCACTCATAAGTTTATAAAGAACCAAATTCCTATGGGCTGATGGCAAATCATCCAGCTCAATAGCCCGATCAAAGTCTTCTTTTGCCTTATCTAAATTATCTTCATTCAGCTGGGCATAACCGCGCATGTTGTATAGCCTGCCATTGTCTGAATCTTTTTCAATAGCATCATCAAACGACGTTACACTGGCCTCCCACTGGCCAAGTTTTTGCATTACTTCACCTTCCAGAGTATAGCCTTCCGGAGCATCCGGATCTATCCTCTGCAAATCACGAGCAACATCTAAACTCTTATCTAAATCTTTTTCGTGCAGGAGTTCGTATCCTTTCTTGTGTTTCTCTTCAAAACTCATAAAACTAATCTGTTTTCTCTTTATCGGTTATATCTTCAAATTCAGCTTCTTCGATATGATCTAAATTCTTATGTCTTTTGCGTCTGCTTGGCCCACGCGGAGCTTTCTTTTTTGGCTTCGGCTTAAACAAAAGTCTATAGAGCGCATAAATCAAAAGAGCTATTATCAGCCATCTTAATAGCATTAATCCGGTATAATATGAATGTGTGTGTTGCTGCGTATTGGGTGGTTAAATATCTGTTCTTCAAGATACGATAAATGATCCGGATTATTAACAAAATCGATTTTCGTAGCGTTGATAATCATCAACGGAGCTTTATTGTAGTGATAAAAGAACTGATTGTACGAATCACTCAAGTCCTCAAGGTACTCTTCCGTGATGTGCTTTTCGTAATCTCTGCCCCGTTGAGAAATATTTTGCATCAGCCGGTCAACCGAGCTCTGCAGATATATCACAAGATCAGGTTTTGCCGAAATACCCGCCATAATCCCAAAAATATTATCGTACAAGGCGAGTTCATCATCATCTAAATTGAGACTGGCAAATATTCGATCTTTTTCAAAAATATAGTCTGAGATGATGAACTCATCAAAAAGATCGCGATTCGTCATTTTCTGCTGCTGCTTAAAACGGCTGGCCAAAAAAGCGAGCTGTGTTTGAAAAGCATAACGCTCTTTTTCTTCATAAAACTTTGGCAGAAATGGATTTTCCTCAAACTGTTCCAGCACCAATTTACCACTGTGGCGTTCTGCCAACAAATTAGCCAGGGTCGTTTTTCCGGCTCCTATTACACCTTCTATGGCAATAAAGTCGAACGTATTTGGCATATTACCAGGTATGGTCGGTTTTATGGATCTGCATATTCGGTGCTTCTGTCACCATATCCGAGATCGAAGTTTGGGTTGAGGGATCCATCCATTCTGCTTCTATTTCTTGCAAGGGAAGCAAAACAAACAGTCGGCGTCTGTATTCTGAATGTGGAATAATAAGGTTCTCTTTCTGAATCACCAAGTCCCCAAACGCAATGATATCAAGATCTAAAATCCGCGGCCCCCATCGCTCGGGATTTTTTTCTCGCCCCATACCTTGCTCAAACTCTTTTAATGAATGCAATAATTGCCACGGACTTTTCTCAGTTTCAATTCTCGACACCGTGTTTAAAAAAGGAAATTTTGATGGGCCAATAGGCTCCGATTCCCAAATTGATGCTTTTTTTATCGATCCACTTGAGAGTGCCTCCAGAAATGTACCGGCTTGTTGAAGTATCTGCAACCGCTCGCCCAGATTGGAACCTACACCAATAATTACCGATTCCATGTCATCGTAATTTCTGCGTATTTCGATGGTGTATCTATAGGAGGGTGTAACTTCCGCACGGAAACTGTCAGTTTATCAACAATCCCGAACCTCTTAAATAATCTTTCGCCAATATCTGTACAGAGTGTTTCAATGAGCAATTGCGACGGGCCCTCCATCACTTTTCGCACAATCTCCTCGGCCTGTTGATAATCGAACGTACTGGTAAGATCGCTTTTTTGAATGGATGGCTTAAACTCTCCTTTTGCAATAAGGTCTATTTCGAACTCATTCCCATTTTCACGCTCCTCATCATAATACCCATGTTTTCCATGGAACCGAAGCGATTTTAACGTGATGCGATCTAATTCCATATTGGAATTTTGTGACGTTTACAGAGTAGCTACTTCCAGTTTTTGCTCTAATTCTTGCAGTATCCGCTTATGCTTTGGACTTGTAGACAACCGCTCTTCGATTGTTGTAATAGCATGAATAACGGTAGAGTGATCTCGCCCGCCAAATTGAAGGCCAATGGTTTTCAGGCTCGATTTAGTGAATTTTTTGGAGAGGTACATCGCCATTTGCCTAGCTTCTACAATCTCTTGCTTTCGGGTTTTTTCGCGCACTTTATTGGTATCGATGCCGAAGTACTCGCATACATAATTCTGTATCGTCTCGATGGAGATCTGTGTATGCGAACTCTTCACCATATCCTTAAGCACGGACTTTGCCATCTGCAAGTCAATCTCATCTATATGCTTTAACGACGCCGTTGCCAATAACTTAATTATAGCCCCTTCAAGATCTCGCACATTTGACTTAAAATTGTGGGCGATAAATTCAATTATTCCGGGATCAATATTAATTCCGTTGTCATTCGCTTTACGCTCTAAAATAGCATAGCGTGTTTCGTATTCCGGAATCTGCAGATCTGCACTCAAGCCCCAGCTGAATCGCGAAATCAACCGCTCTTCAATATCCGGAACATCTTTTGGTGCACGGTCACTACTTAAAATAATCTGTTTCCCTTCTTGATGGAGGGCGTTAAAAATGTGGAAGAATTCTTCCTGAGTTTTCTCCTTTCCGCTAAAAAACTGGATGTCATCCACAATCAGCACGTCAATATGGCGATAGAACATCGAAAATTCACTGGCTCTATTATTACGTATAGCCTGCACAAATTCGTTCGTAAATGTTTCGGATGAAACGTACAGTACGGAGAACTCATCCCCAAACTGCTGCTTTATTTTATTACCGATACTTTGAACAAGGTGAGTTTTTCCAAGCCCCGTTGTGCCATATACAAAAAACGGGTTGAATGAATTTTTCCCTGGATTTTCAGCTATTGCCATCGCCGCCGATCTTGCCAGTCGATTACAATCTCCTTCAATATATCTTTCGAATACGTAGTTGTTATTCAGATTAGAATCGATATTCGTTTTACGAATTCCCGGAATAACGAACGGGTTCTCAATTTTGCCCGGATGGTAATCGCTATAGGTGTTCATTTCCTGTGGCTTCGATGGTGGCATCGGCTGCTGTGGCAGGCGCACGGATCTGTTGTCTTCAAGCTTATCAGATTTCTCTACAAGCACTGAATATTCAAGCTTTCCATTTTCCCCTAAAACCTTTGCAATGGTAGAGCGAAGCATATTGTAGTAGTGCTCTTCCAGCCATTCGTACCAAAACTGACTGGGTACCTGAATAGTGAGAGTTCCCTCTTCAATCTTCACGGGTTTGATAGGCTCAAACCAGGACTTGTATTTCTGATAACTGATGTTGTCCTGAATGATCTCTAAACATTCACTCCAAGCTGATTCAGCTGTTATCGAATTCAACGTAAACTGCCTCCAAAAAAGTTAAAATAGTTCTTGCAATTGTCCCTTTGTTATCCACACACTAAAAGCCACTTTTCTATCGTGCGGGAAAAGAAAATGTTAATTTATTTGGCTCAAATCAATTAAATATTTCAAGGGGCTCGCAAAGTTATCCACACTCATCAAATATTTATAATCACATGCACACCAGTACTTTATGGATTCTAATCAAAAACTGTCATTTTTAACTTGACATCCCATAACAATTCCCTAACACAGATTTCGCCATTGACCTGCAGCGGAAAATTTGTTACAAAAAACTTTTCCACAAGTTATCCACATATTTTAAACAGCGTTTACTCCCCATTCTACATAACTTTTTAACTGGCTGTAAAAAATCGTTGGTTTATAACATTTTAGAGATCTCAAATAGCAACTATAAACCGGGGGTTTTTATCCAGATCCTTAAGGAGTTCAACACTGCCAAAAAGTTCTTCCGCTTTGCACTTCACCTCCTCGGCAGTTTTATCGTTACACTCCAAAAATAGGCCCGCATTTTGTTTTTTAGAAAAGGAGAGAATCGATTTATAAACGCTCATCGGATCATCAACAAACAGAGCTTCGGAAGGCTCGTAGTTTAGAACCTGCTTGTTGATCTCCGGTTTCTCATCTGGATGTATATAGGGAGGGTTAGAAATGATTATATCCCAGGGTATCTCGTTAATTTTTTTATGGTCATCAAGATTAAACAGATCTCCCTCAAAAAAGTTTACTTCTACGTCGTTACTTACACTGTTTTGTGCAGCCACTTTCAGAGCTTCACTCGATATATCAAGTCCGCAACAATTCCAACCCGGGTTTTCTTTTTTGATGGAAATTGGAATACACCCACTGCCCGTACCAATATCCAGTAAATTTATGGGTGTATTTCTCCTATCAGAGGTTCTCTCCAGTAAATGTTCTACAAGTTGCTCCGTTTCAATACGGGGGATAAGCACAGATGGGTTAACATCAATCCTGCAATTCATAAAATCGGTATGACCCACAATATATTGCAGGGGCTCGTGTGCGGCCCTTCGTTTTACAAGCTTGCGAAGCTGATCCAGTTCTTTACGGCCAAGCGGCCGATCAAACTTCAGATATAGATCCAGCCGCTTGATATCCAGCACATAAGCCAATAGCCATTCTATGCTATGCCTGGGATCCGGAATTTTTTTCTTTTCAAAATAGTCCGTTGCCCATTCCAGCATGCGCAGAACGGTCCAGTCACGATTGGTACTGCTCATCAGATAAGTTTAAGAACTCTCTTTCTCATCTTCTTCCTCTTTTTTCGGCTTTGCAACCTCTTCCTGCAAAGATAGGCCAAACCGCTTTGAGAAATCCATTATAAAATCTACAATGTCAGATTCGATATTTTTGTCTTCAGATAGCGAACTACCTCTAAAGCCCATTCGGCCACCGGCTTTTTTCAGCTCAATTCTATTTTGATCAGCTGTGCACTCTACAATACATGTTAATGTAATTGTTGCATTAATCTGCTTCTCAAATTGTTCGTAAACCGCAACATAAACCTGATCTTTGTTCGCGTCCGAATCATATTTATATATATACTTCGGCTCTATCGACTCAAACATCTTCGGTATCATTCTTCGAAGCGTGTCTTGTGGGCCGTAGACTAAATATTTCGTTACAGAACTCATATAATATGTACCCAATTGAATTATTTGGTAGTAAGGCGAATTTTCTGCATGAATAAAAGCCTAAATCAAACAATAATCAAATAGGCTTTTTAAATTACCTTAATGAATTATAAAATTTACCTTTGTAATGCAATGCTGTGGAACTCAAATCCGTTGAAGGACTGAACTTATAATAAATTCGATATGAAAAACGCTACTATTCAAATATTACTTCCGCTTCTAACGTTCATCCTGCTTTTTGTTTCCACGCAACAAGCTACTGCTCAAGTTGAAGAACCTCCCATTAGGGAAGGTGAGCGTGTTGCTACAAATCTAAATGACAACTACAGGGCCGGAATCGGCTTTGATGTTTTAGTAAGTAACTTTGGATTGGGATTAGGTGGTGAATACCGCCGAGTGTTGGGCAGCCAGACCGAAGGCTATGCCGTTCTGCGCTTTAACAATCTGCGTGATGTTACCGAGCAGACGTTTACAGACATCTTTTTCGGCCAGCAAATTGTGCCTAATAAATTCCAGCGTGCATTCTCATTCCCTGTAATGCTTGGTTTTCGGCAACGGCTTTTCGGTGATGTTGTTCAAGATGACTACAGGTTTTTCATAAGCGCCGGTGCCGGTCCTGTTGCAGCGTTTTCATTTCCCTATTTTGATGACCGTAATGACAATGGCTACCGCGAACAGTTTCAAAACTATTTTGAACCTGTAAACGATATATTTACAGGTTGGAGTGAAGGAGAATGGCACTGGGGCGCCGCCGGTGAAATAAAATTTGGAATGGATGTGGGACGAAATTTTGCGAGTGTAACCAGTATCGAGTTTGGCTACTTTTTCAATTACTACCCCAACGGTATTCAAATGATGATGCCGAAGCAACCCGATTTGCGAGAGGGCCCCGGCAGAATTGAAGAACGATTTCAGTTTGATGAAGATGGAGAATTGCTCCTGGAGCCATTCTTTGATGCACAACGGTGGTTCGGCACGCCTCAAATCACATTAACATTTGGCCGGTTGTGGTAGCTCATTAAAGCTTTTCCAGCCAGCTGTGTGGGTTTGATAGATCTTTGAATACAAAATCGGGCTGATGATCTTCCAGCTCCTTCCTTGAAAACCCGCCCGTGGTTACCGCTACTACTTTAGCTCCAAAATATTTTGCACAACGAATATCATTCGGAGTATCACCAATAATCACATATTGATCCGGGCTGGGTTTCCCGCCATGTGCTGCCCGGTAGTTTTGGTCTGCCGACTGCGGCAGATCATTTCGGTTTTCGTGCTGCCCACCAAAACCGCCAAATGTAAACACCCCGTCTAACCCTACAGCTTTTACTTTTGCGTAGGCTACCTCTTCGAAATTTCCTGTACACAATCCCACCCTATACCCTTTTTGCTTTGCTATCCGGGCTGACTCGATGGCTTCATCAAACCGTAGAATTTTATCTGAGGTAAGTTGCTCCTGCATACTTTTAACATAGAGTGCCCTGAACCTCTTAAAAAGGTTCTCTCTGTTTGGGTATTGCGCTAGCAGCTCCATAAAAATTCCGCGATCTGTACGTCCGGCAAATGACCGTCCATCTACTTTTGGTTTCTCAATCTGTAATTCAGTTAAGTGTTCATCAATTATAGTATGCAGAAATTCCCTGCGCACATTCAGTAAAGTTCCGTCAATATCGTAAAGCAGTATAGGTTTCATCGGTTTTTCTTTATCTAAACTTGATTAAACAGTACATTGTTATGATTAGAAATTAACCAATCAATAATAACGATTATGAGTTTAATAGAAGATATTAATGCGCGACAAATTTTGGATTCGCGCGGAAATCCAACAGTAGAAGTCGACGTTCTCCTCACTAATGGTGTACTTGGAAGAGCAGCCGTTCCATCAGGAGCATCAACAGGAGAGTTTGAGGCCGTAGAACTTCGCGATGGAGATGAAGACTATTTCCTCGGTAAAAGCGTAAAAAAAGCTGTAGAAAACATCAACGGCCCGATAACAGAAGAGCTTCTTGGCTACCCCGTTAGCCTGCAGACAGAAATTGACCAGGTAATGATAGACTTGGACGGTACGCCGAACAAGGCAAAGCTTGGAGCAAATGCAATTCTTGGCGTATCTATTGCCGTAGCAAAAGCTGCCGCACAAACAACCGGTTTGCCGTTATGGAGATACCTGGGTGGCGTTAATGCGAAAGTACTCCCCCTGCCGATGATGAATATTATCAATGGTGGTTCACACGCCGATAATAATGTTGACCCGCAAGAATTTATGATTATGCCGACAGGTGCAGAGTCTTACAGCCATGCTGTGCAGATTGGCGCGGAGGTATTTCATAATCTGAAAAAGGTATTGTCTGCCAAAAATTACAATACATCCGTTGGCGACGAAGGTGGATTTGCACCAAACCTGAAATCGAACGAAGAGGCGATCGAAGTTATCCTTGAAGCTGTAGAAAAATCTGGATACACGCCCGGTGATGATATTTTAATCGCGCTCGATCCTGCCAGCTCCGAATTCTACAATACCGAAAAGAAAGTGTACGAATTTAAGTGGAGTGATGGCTCCGTTCGTAATGCCGACGAAATGGTTGAATACTGGGCAGACTGGGTTGAGAAGTACCCTATTGTCTCCATTGAAGATGGCATGTACGAAGATGACTGGGAAGGCTGGAAAACATTAACAGATGCCATTGGCGACAAAGTACAGCTTGTTGGTGATGATCTGTTTGTAACCAACACCGAGCGGTTAGCCAAAGGAATAAAGAGTGGCGTTGCCAACTCTATCCTTATTAAAGTGAACCAGATTGGTACAATTACGGAAACATTAGATGCCATTGAAATGGCCCATAAAAATGGATACACGTCCGTGATTTCTCACCGTTCAGGAGAGACGGAAGATACAACCATTGCCGATCTGGCCGTTGCAACAAATGCCGGACAGATTAAAACAGGGTCAATGAGCCGTACAGATCGTGTGGCTAAATACAACCAGCTCCTGCGAATTGAAGAAGAGCTTGCAGATGCGGCGATGTTCCTCGGCAAAGATGCATTTGGGCTTTAAAATTAACACGTAGTGAGTAGAGATATGGTATAGGGTGTGGGTTTCCACGCTCTATGCTCACTACCTGTTATTCATTTTTTTACAACAAAATGCGCATAAATCGTCTCAAACTTACCAATTTCAGAAATCATAAAGAGACGGAAGTCCATTTTGCGCCCCACCTCAATTTAATTACCGGTGCCAACGGATCGGGAAAAACTAACCTGATTGATGCCATTCACTACCTCTGCATGAGCCGAAGTTTTGTGGCAACGAGTGATCGATACGTGGCAAACCACGACGAAAAATACTTTATGGTTGATGGGGATTTCACCGGAGAAATTCGTTCATCATTTAAAGTAAGCTGTAGCTACTCGCGCGGTGAAGGGAAAAAAATATTTGTGAACGACAGCCCGCTCGAACGGCTTTCCGACCTGATTGGAATGGTACCTATTGTAGTACTAAGTCCCGAAGATTTAGCCTTAACTAGTGAAGGGCCATCCGAACGGCGATCATTCTTAGATAGCATGATTAGCCAAATCTCCCCAAAATACCTGCGGGATCTGATTGATTATCGCCGCATTCGAAAGCAACGCAACAAACTCCTGCAGGAATTTCGCGGACCACTTCAAACACTTCGTAGTTATCTTGAACCGTGGGACCTTCAACTTGTAGAAACCGGGGCTCGGCTAATCCACAAGCGCGCAGAAGTTCTGGAACGATTTAAGACATACCTGGCGCTCCAGTACCGAACCATTTCCGGGCTCGACCTAAAGCCATCGCTGGTTTATCAAACTATTACCGATGCTACCGATAGCATCGACGGAATATCAGAACGGTATAATGAAGAGCTGGACAAAAATTTTGAAAAAGAAGTAGACCGGGAACAGACAATTATTGGCCCACACCGCGATGAAGTAGTATTTTATCTTGGCGATATGGAGCTCCGAAACTACGGGTCGCAGGGGCAGCACCGGCTATTTTCCATGGCTTTGAAAATGGCCCAGCTCTTTTATTATTCTGATGAGCTGGACGATTTGCCTATTATGTTACTCGATGATGTGTTTGGCAATTTGGATCAACAAAAAACCGATATTATTACCGAAACACTGACGAAACACACCGGACAAACGTTTATAACTTCTGCTTCTGAGCGCCCATTTACCATCAGTCAATTTGATGGGAACAGTAGCAACTCCTGGTTTGATGTTCACAATGGAACAGTAACAAATAAGTATTAATATGGCTTTTGGAAATAAACCGCAGTCGATGGATCAGCTGCTGAAAGATTTTTTGAAAAAGATTCCGCACCGCACAAAATTCAAGCGGGGCATGGTACTACACGTCTGGCCCGAGGTTGTAGGCGAACAAATTTCTGAAATCACAAAAAATATCCATTTTGAAGGGGATAGATTAATCATTGAAGTTGATAATGCCGCCTGGCGACACGAAATTCACTCAAACAGATACAGCATCATCAAAAAACTAAATGATAAAGTAGACGCTAAAATTGTAAAAGAAATTATTGTCAGAGCAACATAGAATTCCCCATATTTGATTCATGAGTCTATACAGCAAAATACAGGAACGCATAAACCTCTTTTTTACGGGTAAATCTGAACCGGATGACAAAGAGACATCCGGAGAGTTTTTTACTCGTCAAAAGATTATCGCTTTTGTCGTATCCTTTACTTTCGCACTCAGCCTGTGGCTTATCGTTAACCTTGGCCGGGATTATAATGTTACCCTAATGCTGCCCATCGAAATTACCAACCTCCCTGAAGATGTAGCACTAAGTAACGAAGTCCCCGAACGCGCTGCCGTAAGCCTAAGTGGCGAGGGGTGGAATTTAATTTCTTTATACAGCAATCCACCCGCCATAACACTCAATGCTGACGATCAGCAAATCAACCTTTTTGACCAGGTCCGTCAGCAAGTAGGTACCATCTCGGACCTCAATGTTCTGCAGGTAGATCCAATTATCGTAGCGATCGAAACGGAGCAAAAAGTTACCCGCAAAATACCGCTGCGTTCGCAGGTTTCACTCTCTTTTAGAGAACAGTACGGGTTGATTGGCGACTATTCATTATCACCGGACAGCATTACTATATCAGGCCCAATTTCCCAAATTGAAGAGATTGATGAATGGCGAACCAACGACGTTGAGCTGACAGATATATCAAACAACGTTAATATGGATGTAAACCTCGAGGTTGCCGGGCTGGGAATTTCAATAGAGCCGTTATCAGCTCAATTCCAGGCACAAGTTGCAGAGTTTACGGAATCACAGGTTCGAATTCCCATCAGAACCCGAAACTTGCCTTCCGGCAAAGCAATTACATATACACCATCCTCCATTACCGTTCGGTTTGATGTACCCATCGATCAGTACAACGATATACAGGGCACCCGTCCATACCTTGCCTACGTTGATTACACCGAAATTGAAGAGGATGAAACGGGTTTAATTACCCCGGAAATTGAGCTCGCTACCGATGAATTTGATGTGCGCCTCCGAAACTTTCAGCCAACCCGGGTATCGTACTATAATATTCTTCCACAATAGCCTATATCATTCCAGACTTAATGATTTGGGAATAATGATATTGGATCTAAATAAGACTTCGCGTGTCTTGTGTCTGAATTTATTTCCGAATCGAAAAAATTAAGTAGCTGTAGCCATCGTTTTTTCAAACGGCTTGATGACATCATCTACCTCTTTACTCTCCGAGAAATAAGACAATACCTTCAGCAACACTTCATCCACCAAAACATCCGGGCACGATGCACCAGAAGTAAGTGCAATTGTAAGTTTATTTCCGTCTACAGGCAGCCAGTTTTTGGTCGTAACCATCTCTTTTTTCCACTGATTGAAATGCTGAATTTCAGCGGGGCCGTCAAACTCTTCGGCATCCCGAATATGGAAAGTAGGGCAGTAATCCTCCAGAATTTCCACCAGGTGCATGGTATTGGAGGAGTTGTACCCGCCAACCACAATGGCGATATCCGGGGCCGCATCCGCCAGGGCGTACGTGGCCGACTGATTCTCATTCGTGGCGTAACAGAGCGTATCTGAGGTGTCTGCAAAGTGATTAAGCACATCCTCCTCTCCAAATTTCTTGGCCGCTGCCTCTTTTAAGATATCCATTACCTCTTGGGTTTCCGTTGCCAACATGGTGGTTTGATTTATCACCCCAAAATTTTCCAAATCTTCCAGTGGGTTGAAACCATCTGTGCTTTTATGGCCAAAGTGTTTCTCAAAATCACTCAGCGGCCGTTTCTCCGTCATAATATCGGCCAATATTTTTGCCTCTTCGGGGTTCAGCACAACAACTACCGGCGAGTGATCTGCACTGTGCGAAAATGTAGCGCGGGTCTCTTCGTGCTCATGCTTGCCGTGTACAACGAGGCTATATCCTTTTTTACCCAGCTGTTTACCGCGCTTCCAGACTTTCTCTACAAACGGGCACGTAGTATTGTATTGGTATGGATCAATTCCCTGCTCCTGCAGCTTCTCCTGAATTTCAATAGTAGTACCAAAAGCTGGTACAATCACAATATCATCAGCCGAAAGTGACTCTATGGGAATTCGCACCGTACCGTCCGTATCAAACAGAAATTTTACACCCCGTTCCAACAGATCCTCATTCACCGTTGGATTGTGAATCATTTCACTGAGCAGATAGATATTTTTATCCGGATTCTGCTCTACCGTTCGGTAGGCGATATCGATCGCATTTTCCACGCCGTAGCAAAAACCGAAATGGCGGGGAATTAAAAATTTAACCGCGCCAAAATCCAGCTCTGAAGGAGCAAGATCTTTTTTACGGGGATCAACAACTTTATTCGCCTCCTTTACCTTTCGGATAATGGGAGAGCGAAACATGGTGGGGATTTCGAATTTTTTTCGAGCCATAAATAAGTAGAAATTCTCTGTTAATTACGTACTGAAAGATACAAACTTCAAAAGAGAAACACGCGTATTCTTCCATCTGTTCATTTTGTAATAATATTATGGGAAATATTCCATCAATTATCCGTATATTTAAAGCTAACAATTTTTCGTTCTATTCTGACCTGTCCAACCGGTATTCTTTTTGCCTCTCTTCAAGAAGTTCTCTTCTGAATGTTTGTAAAACGCGCTTTGGGTAGGAACATTATTTATAAGTAATGGGAATTGGATCAAGAGCTCCAATGCGCGAAGAGAACGGTACATATTAAATGCACAAAACAATATTCTAATGAAAGATACTCCTTTTTCAGATCTGGGAATATCCCCGGAAATTTTAAAATCTATTGACGAAATGGGCTTCGAAGCGCCCACATCCATCCAATCCGAATGCATCCCCCCTATATTAGCGGGTAAAGACATCGTAGGACAGGCCCAAACAGGAACCGGAAAAACCGCCGCATTTGGTGTGCCGGCCATCCAGCAGGCAAACAAAGGATCAAAAATTCCAAGCGTTCTTATTTTATGCCCAACCCGAGAGCTGGCCATCCAGGTAACCGGAGAGCTGATTAAACTCGCACGCCACACCGATGGTGTTTACACGCTGCCTGTATATGGCGGTCAACCGATCGGCCGACAGCTGAAAGCCCTGAAAAAAGGAGTTCAAATTGTTGTTGGAACACCGGGACGGGTTATCGATCACCTGAAGCGCGGAACGCTGAACCTGAATAACCTACAAAAGCTGATTCTTGATGAGGCGGACGAAATGCTGAACATGGGTTTTCGGGAAGATATTGAGAAAATTCTTAGCTACTCAGAGGGGAAATGCCAGACAATTATGTTTTCTGCCACGGTTCCCAAAGCGATTAAGCGATTGATGGACCGATTTATGACCGATCCAGAGATGATTAAGGTTGAAGGAAAAGCGGAGACAGCCGCCAATATTGAGCAGTACTCCATGGAAGTTCGCGACTCGATGCGTACCGAAGCTATCTGTAGAACGCTCGACATGAGTGAATTTCGGCTCACTTTGATTTTCTGCAATACAAAGCGTCAATGCGATCATCTTGTTGAAGAGCTTCAGGCTCGTGGTTACGCAAGTGATGCACTCCACGGTGATATGAGCCAGAATGTTCGGGATAAAGTGATGAATAAATTCCGCAAACGGAATATCGACATTCTGGTTGCTACGGATGTTGCCGCTCGCGGTCTCGATGTAGATGAAATTGACGTCGTTTTTAACTACGATATTCCACAGGATCCGGAGTTTTACGTGCACAGAATTGGCCGTACTGCCCGCGCCGGACGCGAAGGTGTAGCAATTACCTTTGTATCTGGTAGAGGGGGGATTAAAGGAATTGAGCGACAGATCCGCACAAAACTGGTTCCGCTTTCCATGCCATCACAAAAAGATGTGCAGGAGTCGAAAAAGGGAATTCATCTTGAGAATATTATAAAAACTCTGGAAGCCGGTGGATTGCGAGAATATATCGACGAGCTGGAACCGATCACCCAAGGGGATTTTACAGCCATCGAAATTGCAGCTGCACTCTATAAGATGAAAATTGAGTCTTAAAGCAGTTGGCAGCTGCAACAGGCAGTTGACAGTCGCAAGAAGAAGGTGAACTTCGAGCCGGATTAATCAGATTTTGGCTCGAATTTCTCTGGATTCTTTACCATAAAACCGATCATTTTTCCTACTTGATTATACCCCTCTAAAATTTCTTTATTAGAAACTTTATCTAAGTAATCGCAGTCGAAAGCGAAGTCTAACCAAACTAATGTTTCACTGCATTCAGCATCCGCATCAGTCATTTTAGATTTAAAATGTGCAGGGTAAATCCTTTTTCGGTAAGCCTCGGATATATTTACGCAAACCGACCGCGACGACCTTCTTATCTGATCAGTTAAACTGTACTTTTCCTCCGCAGGGAAAGTCTTTGATTCATTAAAGATCCTCATTGCTAAACTGTAAGAAAGTCTATAAACCTTTAGTGCTTTAAATCCTGATTTCATCATCTGATTAAAAAGAGTTCACATTCATTAATATGAACTCTCTCAATCAAAATACTTACACTTTTTTTGATAATAATCTGCGTACTGCAGCTGCTTCTGCCGACTGGATCAGTTGCCCGAAAAGAAAACGGCATTCACGAAAAACAGCTTCCCGTTTTCCCAGAACCCTCGGAAAAGTGGATTATCAATCAGGTATACAATTTCACCCGATCCATAGCTTTGGGTACCGAATGTAACGGTCTGTTCGAGCTGAATTTTTGCGCGATTTCCGACAAAGCCGCTTACGTGCGCATCTTCCCGAGCAGTTCCAACATTCCAGCCATTTTCCAGGTAATGGAAAGAGTCTGCGCCAACTTTCAGTGAGAAGTAATCTTCATCATACCCAAAAGCGAGTGGGTGTGTGGTATCCAGCGTTGTTCGATATATCGCACCGGGTGTTGTATTTGTGGCATTGGCTCGCTGTCGATCACCATAGCGGTTCAGGCGGCTCTCAGGTGTAGAATCTCCCTCAAACTCGATCTGTTTCGGAGTAAGCTGTATACCATCCATGCCGGCGAGAACCGAGTTCGCATTTCCGAAAGCGATTAAGGTGCCGCCTGCACGAACCCAATCCCGCAGTTTTTGTGATGTATCTTCGTTGAGAACATCTGAGTACGATCCGCTTGGAAGCACAATGGTATTGTATCGATTGAAATCAACCCGGTCCATGTGGTGTGTGTGAAGCATCGTTACAGGATATTGCAGTTGCTGATCAAAAAAGTGCCAAACTTCACCTGCCTGCAGAGAAGATGTGCCCTCACCAATAAATACCGCTATTTCTGGTTTTTCGATAAAGCGCACGTTTGATGATCCAAAATCAGATCCACTGCTAACAAATCCTGTGGTTGCACCATGGATTGATCGATCAAACTTTTGAGCCGCATCGGATACGATTTCATCAAATGAATCCCCAAGATGACGATTATTATCTCTTGTGATTACCAAACTTCCCTTATCGAACGATTTTCCATCAACCTCAAAAGAGACCACAGAAAATCGGCTGCGAACATCCTGTTTGGTCAACTCAGCAAGGAAACGGGCGTCATCCATCGATTTCCACTGATTTACATATGCATATGGTGATTCAGCCCCGGTCTGCTCGCCGTTTCGGAATGCCCCCGGTGTAATGTTTTCTCCGGGATCAACCCGCGACTCCAAAGCGTAGCCATCCAGCCCAAAACGGTAGTGGGTTTCCCACGCGGTGATATCGTACGTGAGGGAGTCAACCAACTCGGGGTCCGGCTCAAACAAAACCCGTACCAACTGAGATTTGGGCTGATACGCACTAATAATAATATCACCCTCTTCCACGGAAACACTCTCAACATTGCCGCTTGCATAGTTATAGCCATCCGCTGATGAAGATGATGTTGCCAAGCCGTACCGGATATTTTGCGTATCCAGGTAACTCAGTAGATTATAAATTTTATCGGGATGATTATCTCCCTTAACAACAAACGTTTTATAGTTGCCGGACGGATTGTTAACAGCATTATCGAAATGATTTTTGAACTCCGTAATTACACGGTCTGCGTGCTGTGCCGTAATTTCTACCGTAGAAATTCCACTTATGTGATGGTGTGTTAACCGATCTTTAAGCGTCAGCGTATCACCCTCTTCGGTAATAATTCCTGCACCGGCTAAACCGTGGCCGGCCTGCTCGTAGGTCATGCCAATTGCACCGTTAAATGTCGGCCAGGTATCTCCGTAACTGGGGTAGAAGAGGTCAAATCGTTCACGGGTAAAATAGAGCCAACCTTCCTCATCAAAATATTTGACGTTATTTTCCCCAATCGTCGTTTGAAACTCCCGCTGCCAGTCGGTAATCGCCAGGTGAAACGGTTCTGCAGCCGGAGCAAAATAGTACGGAGCATCGTAACTCTGTTCGTGAAAGTCGACATGTACATGCGGCATCCACTGCTGATAAATCTCGGAGCGCTGCTGAGATTCGATTTGTGTTTGCCACGCCCAATCTCTGTTAAGATCAAACAGGTAGTGGTTTGGTCGACCTCCAGGCCAGTTTTCATGATGCTCTCTCGCATCCAGATGTGGGTTGATCTCTTCCCCAACAATTCCGTTGAACCAGTTTACATACCGGTCTCTTCCATCCGGGTTCAGCATCGGATCCATCACCACAACGGCATCTTCCAGCCAACCTTTTGCTTCATCATTATCGGGCCCCACTAAATCGTACAGCGATTTCATGGCAGCTTCACTACTCGAGGTTTCATTCCCATGGATGTTGTAACTCAACCAAATAATCGCTTTTTGATTTTCGGTAAGCTCGCCCTGCTCCAATCCTGTCATGCGGAGATTGTTCAACCTAATCTCCTCGATGTTTTGGTGATTTTCAGGTGTAGTCAATACCAAATACACCAACTCGCGGTGCTCATTGGTTTTGCCATACTGCTCGATCGTAGCCCAATCAGAATTTTCTGCAACATGGCTCACATAGCTAATCACTTTATGATGAGGGGTATATCGTTCGCCAAGTTCATACCCTAAATACTCTTCAGGAGATTGAAGTTGAGCAAAAACATTTTGAGTTAAAAAGAGGGGTAAAAGAAATAGGAGAGTAACCGTAGCGAGCTTTTTCATAGATCAATCGGACGTAGTTAAAATTATGGCCAGTAAATTAGGCAAAACGTAGCATTGCTAAAAGAGAACTGGGAGTTAAATATAAAGATTTGCAAATCGTGATATCGAAGAATCGACATCAGATCTTTTTAGGAAGTGAAGCCTTTTCGGATCGGCTTAATATTTGTCTGATTTTTACCATGCACTTCAAAAAGGTTAATTGGCTCAGACTTACCATCCATTATCAGCGGGTCAACTTCGGTAGCATCAATTTCATCTTCTACAAAAGAGTAGGTTGCACCACTAATCATAATAGAGTTGGGTTTACTCTTCGTTTTTGACTCAATTCTAGAAGCAATATTAACGGCATCTCCAATTACCGTGTACTCCATGTGATCTTCCGTTCCAATATTTCCAACCAGAACTTCCCCGGTATTGATACCCACACCAATTTTAATTTCCGAATCAAAAATCGGTTGATACTTCTCGTTTACTTTATCTAGCGCCCTCACCATATCCAGCGCGCAATTAACAGCATTTTTCTGATTGTGAATGTGCGATACGGGTGCACCAAAAAGCGCCAGCATACCGTCGCCAATTAGCTTGTTAACTGAACCGTGATTCATTTTCACAGGCTCGCCCAACGCTGACCAAAAATCATTTAAGAATGATACAACTTCTGATGGGTTAACATTGGCAGAAAGACGCGTAAAATTTCGAATATCTGCAAAAAGAACAGATATAATTCGGGTTTCGCCCTGCAGTATATCGTTACTTTCGTAACGCAATGTTTGAGACACTACCTGTTCAGGCACATACTTTTTGAACAGGTCCATTACCCGCTCTTGTTCATCCGTCTTTTTCTTAAGCTGTTTGGACAGCTCCAAGTTTTCTGAAAGCAACTCTGCCTGTTTAATAGCCGACCGTACAGACTGGAACATCTCTTCAAAACCAACATCAACCCGCAAATACTTGTCTATTTTCTCGGCAATCGATGCCTGTTTCAGCACAGAAATATCTGAGGTAGATGCCTGAATAATTGAAATGAGGTGGGGGAATTCAGGTCTAACACTCTCAAAAAATTGAATGCCGGTCATGTCCTCCATCCGCTCGGATGAGAGAACTACGTGCATATCAAACTCTGTAAGCGTTCGATACGCAGTCCGCGAATCTGTGGCGGTAAATACGTTAAAATGAGGAGCTAATTGCGTACGAATCTCCCTGAGCCTTACCTCATTTTTACAAATAATTAATATGTTACCGTTGCTTTTCAGCATTTTATCAATCGTAAACAAGCCTGCACAAGAACTTGTTATTACTATAGTTACCTAATTTTATTTATCCTGCACGACCGTATTTATCATACACGAACCGGCAATTTAAACAGTTGACAGTGTAAATCCAACTATTTTAAGAAGTTAGCGTCGTTCAGCAAGATCTCTTTTAGCTGTAGAGGCGGGGAAAGAATAGAGCTGAATCAATTTTTATGTTTCAATAACAACACATTAGCAACCGGCCGTTCACCGCTATGATCATACTGCCCATTGCCACTGGGATAGTTAACAACACCGCCTCCAGCAATCCACATTGTGGTAGATCCGCCGCCATCCAGATTCAGTGCATATTCTGCTCCCTTTTCGGCCAGAAACTCGGCTAATTCCGGTGTACTCATTCCATACGCACTGCTGCTACGTCCATCTATTGTAACTAGCAGAAGTTTTTGCTCTTTTGTGATTCCCACAGCCGTTCGAGGGTGTCGATTTTGATTAAACGCATCACTGTTTTGATTGCGAAACTCACCGGAAAGTATCAACAGAGGGCCGGAACCCAATATGGAAGGGGCCCCATCATACGACAGCCAGCCATCCTCCGGGCGTTGAATAATCGAGACAGCACCATCTTCATCAATCCCAACTCCGCCACTTTCGGAGTAGAGCCGTCGGCTAACGGCTCCCGGCGTGATGACCTCTCCATCCAATTTAAAAAAGACAACTGATCCCCCTCCATTCATATCAAAAAATGTGCCGTTAATTGCGGCAACTGCCCCGTTTTCGGCACCGAACTCACTCGTTTTTATCAGCAACGAATCGTGATAGGCGAAGCTGAGCTCCAGATTCTCACTCTGCATATTCACTTCAATAATGTTGATGCTCTGTTTCGAATCGAAATAGTTCTCTCCGTGGTACGATTTCCAATTTACGCCATCCGCAATCTCTTCAGTAGTCCAATTATTCCATAAATTTGTATCCTGTGCTACAGCATCAACCCCAATAAACAGAATCGGAATAATCAGATAATACCGTAGAGATCTTAGCATAAGAGTTTACTGAATTGATGTTCTTTAAAAATTTCGATGAATTTGCGTTAACATACAATTCAAATTTCGATATTTATATTCGCGCGTTGGCCGGATCAACCCGTAGCCCATAATTTTTCAGCTCTATTTTACGCCATGACAAAATATCTACTACTGTTATTCACGGTGATTTTTTCCATACAACTTGAAGTCACTGCGCAGGATCGTGTTCCATTTACCATTCTGCACACCAATGATGAGCACTCTCACCTGATCCCCCATCCCGCAGTTGACCACCACCCAGAGATGGAAAGTCCGGCACTGGGCGGTTTTGCCCGAATTGGGGGAATGGTACAGCAAATCCGGGATCAAAAATCTGAAGCAGGGGAACCGGTTTTACTCTTTTCAGGCGGTGATATTATGGGCGGTCCGGCATTCGGTTGGCTGGCACTTGCAGATGAAGCGCCGGAACTATCGTTGATGCAAAAAATTGGCTACGACGCCGTTGTGCTGGGCAACCACGAGTTTGATTTCGGCACCGAGGTTCTAGCTGACTATCTGCAGAATGCCGGATATCCCGACGCCCACGGGCAAACAACCGTTCTCGGCACAAACCACATCATACCGGAAAATCATCCACTGAACGATGCAAATATTCAACAAACTCGTTTAATAACTCTCGATACAGGGTTAACCGTAGGAGTTTTCGGGTTGATTGGGGAAGATGCCATCAGCAAAACGGCATCACCGGAACCGGTTACCTTCGAGCACTACCTGGATGCAGCAAAAACCGCTGTTGATCAACTGCGTAACCAAGGAGCGGATATAATCATCTCCGTAAACCACTCCGGAGAAATTGAGGATCAAATTCTTGCACGAGAAGTTGATGGAATTGACGTGATTGTCGGCGGCCACTTTCACACGCCGCTTTACGAGCCAATTGTTGAAAATGAAACCGTGCTTGTTCAGGCGGGATCGTACACAGAGTATCTTGGTCAGCTGGAGCTAAACTGGCTTCCTGGTGAAGAGCGGGTTGAGATTCGCAATCTTGAAAGTGAGACACCCTTTTTAATCAAGCTTGGTCACACCACCCCAACCGACCCCAATATTGAGCAGGAAGTAGAACGGTATACTGAAATTTTGAATAAGCTAATAGAGGAGATGACCGGCGGTGCCATCACCGATATTTACCAAACTATAGTCCGATCTGACTTCCCCCTGGAGCGAGCACACAAGCAGGAGTCAGCGATCGGGAATTTTATTACGGATGCCATGCGGATCGTTACCTCTGAAGTTACCGGCCGGCGGGTTGATGTTGCCGTGCAGGCAAACGGTGCCATTCGAGGCAGCATCAAACCGGGAAGCATGCCGTGGAGTGAAGGAGAGATTAGTTTTTACGACTTAATGGTAACAACCGGACTCGGCTCCGGGCCTGATGGGAATCCGGGATATCCCGTTGTAGCGTTTTACCTGACCGGGGAGGAAGTTCTGCGCGCCATGGAGGTGTCGGTTCTGCTCTCCGAAATGTTAATGGATAACTATTTTCTGCAGTTTTCCGGAGCCGGCATGGAATACGATCCCAATCGCGCTCTTTGGCTGACGGTGCCGATTATCGACCAACCCATTCCGAGTTCTCGTTCGGTACTGTCCGCACAACTGTTTGAAGGTGATGGAATTCAAAACACGGAACAAGTGCGCGCGCTGGAAGAAGATGACGAAACGCTTTACCACGTTGTTACCGATTACTACATCGCGGGATTTCTGCCGATGGTCGGTGAGCTTCTGCCGAGCCTCGGTATTGAGTTCAAAAACAGTGCAGGAAATCCTATTGAGCTGGATGATGCTATCGTAACGCGAAACGGCAGCGAGCTGAAAGTGTGGCAAACCGTGGCCGAATATGCCCTTTCTTTTTCGGAAGCTGGGGAAGTCGGGTCAATTCCGGATGTTTACGAACAGTCCGATAATCGCCTCATTCAAGTAGATGCACGATCACTCTGGTTTTGGCCGATTGTGGGGTTGGTCCTACTGGTTGTCAGTCTGACAACACTGCTGTATAGAAAACGGAGAAAATGAGTATCTCAACCGATATAGATTTCAACCGTGGAGGCGCAGAGTTTTTTAGATAGTTAAGGCCTTTTAACTCGACCGTTGACAAAATCAATCGACGGTCGAGGGAAGATTCTCCTCGTTGCACTGCCTCTGCGAAAAAAATTATCTATTCAAAAAGCTCCGAACTCAAATATCGATCTCCCCGGTCGCAGGTAATGCAGACAATCACGCCTTCGTCGAGCTCTTCGGATAATTTAATCGCGGCCGTCAGTGCACCGCCGCTGCTCATTCCCCCCATAATTCCCTCTTCTTTGGCCATTCGGCGGGTCATTTCGGTAGCTTCTTCTTCACTTACATCAATGGTTCGATCTACACGATCCGCCTCAAATATTTTCGGCAGGTATTCAGGCGACCAGCGCCGGATTCCCGGGATGGATGATCCCTCTTTCGGTTGCGTGCCAACAATCTGCACGTCCGGATTTTGCGCTTTCAAATAGCGCGAAACCCCCATGATCGTCCCCGTGGTTCCCATGGCCGATACAAAATGGGTAATCTTCCCGGCCGTATCCCGCCAAATTTCGGGGCCGGTGGTTTTTTCGTGCATCTTGTAATTGTCGGGGTTCGCAAATTGATTCAGCTGAAAATATCCCTCTTCATCAGCCATCTCTTGGGCAAGTTGACGCGAATACTCAATCGTTTTATCACCCGGCGTCAGGATCACTTCAGCACCATACGCCTTCATCGATTTGATCCGCTCCTCCGTAGCGCTCTCCGGCATCAACAGCTTCATTTTCAGCCCCTTTACCGATGCAATCATCGCCAGTGCAATTCCGGTATTGCCGCTGGTCGCCTCCACCAAGGTATCTTCCGGCTTGATGTCGCCCCGTTCCAGCGCACCGCTGATCATCCCAAGAGCGGCCCGATCTTTTACACTGCCGCCGGGATTTTGCCCCTCCAACTTACAGTAAATCGTCACATCTTTATTCGTTGGGATTGATTCCAGTTTAATTAACGGCGTGTTGCCTACAAGTTCTTCGAGTTTCATTTCAGATATTTTTATTGTCGCTGCAATTTTATCGTCGCTGCAATTCATGAATTGCAGCGACGATAATTGAAAGTTTCTATTTAAACGTAATGGTATCGGTTTCGCCCTCGGTATTGGTCATTTTGGCTTGGTAGTAAATTTTGGATCCGGCCGGCACACTTTGGGTCAGCCACACATTTCCGCCGATGGTGCTGTTATCACCGATTTCCGTATCGCCGCCCAGAATGGTGGCCCCAGCGTAAATCACTACATTATCACCAATGGTAGGGTGACGCTTTTTGCTGGCGTCCTCCTTCTTTACACTCAATCCACCCAGCGTTACGCCCTGGTAGATTTTCACTCCCGAGCCGATAACGGTCGTCTCACCAATGACAATTCCGGTCCCGTGATCGATGCAAAGATAATCCCCAATTTGCGCCCCGGGATGGATGTCGATGCCCGTCTGCCGATGAGCGTGCTCCGAAATAATTCTCGGAATCAAAATCACTCCCAGCTTTACCAGTTCATGGGCAATTCTGTGTGCAGCTATGGCATAAAATCCGGGATAGGTGCGAATGACCTCCGCCTTACTTTTTGCGGCGGGATCGCCCATATACATCGCCTCAATATCGAGAAGAAGACGAGAGTGTATTTCAGGAAGTTCATCAAAAAAACGATCCTCTAACCCTTCAAGGCCACTTTTAACACACTCCTTATTTTGATTCAGGATGCTCCGAAATTCTCCTTTCAACTCATCGAATTTCTCCTCGAGCTCTTTTTTATCACCAAATCGATTGGTGGCAAACTCGGGAAACAACACCCCAATCAGATCATCAAAAAAACGGATCACCAGCTCCGGCGGCGGACAGAGAGATGCATCTTTATGGGCTTTTAACAGATCGTTGTAAAATTTGTTTTCAGCAGACACGGCAATAATTTTTAGTGGTTACTTTGAAGTGTATTAAACACACATCTAAAAGATACCGTTTTATATAGCGAGTTTTAAGAAAACCTGTGCAGCGATCGGGCGTAACTGTATTGGTTAAATTTACGTTTTGAAGAGTTTAACGTTCAATCTGCAAACAGATATATTTTTTAACAGATCCAACCTGTTGTTAGTGAACATTTTAATATACTTTCGGGAGAGCCCATTATGAAACCCAAATAAATCACTGATGATGAACCGTTACGTCTGTTTACTCCTACTCTCATTTGCTGTTGCTTTGTCTGTACAACCTCTCGCGGCACAAGATCATGCCTGGAACGAATCTACCGAACCTGAGGAAAAACCGCTGTTTACGGAGCATTTTTCTGCCGAAGAATTTGCCGAACGGCGTGATCGTGTTTATGAAGAGATCGGCCCTGACGCATTTGCGGTGATCCAGGGGGCACCCATGCCGCCGGGATTCCAGTTTTTTCGGCAGAATAATGAGTTTTATTACCTCTCCGGTATTGAATCGCCCTACGCCTACCTGATTCTCGACGGGAGTGATGGCACAGCTACCGTATATCTGCAGGACAGAAATGAACGGCGGGAATATGGCGAGGGGAAAGTACTCTCTTTTCAAGATGCAGAACTTGTAAAAGAGCTATCCGGCATTGATGCGGTTAAGCATATTGATGAACTAAAACCTGATATTGACGCACTTAACGAAGACAGCGACTACTCGAATATGTACACCCATTTGAGCCCGTACGAAAATCTTGGAATTACCCGTTCCATCGCCAACCGGACCCTCGGCGACCGGCAGAGCGACCCGTTTGATGAACGCCCGGGACGTCACCAAGAATTTATCGACCATCTTGAGGGGCTCACATCAAACCTCGAGATACAGAATTTAGACCCCATTACCGATGAGATGCGAAAAATTAAAAGTGAAGCTGAAATTGAGCTGATCACCATCTCAAGTGACCTGCAGGGGCATGCCATTATGGAATCCATACGTTCCACTAAACCGGGAATTAAAGCGTATGAAATGGAGGCAATTGCGCGCTACATCTATTGGAAAACCGGTGTTGAAGGAGAGGGATATTATGCACTTACTCATATCGGACCCGATGCATATATGAACCATTACCACGGCAGTGAGCGACCCGCCCGAGACGGCGATATGATTTTGATGGACTACGGCCCGGTCTACAATTACTACACCAGCGATATGGCACGGATGTGGCCGGCTGATGGTACATTTAACCCGGTTCAGCGTGAATTGTACTCATTTTATCTCGAATTCTATGAAGCAATTCTTTACAACATTGAGATCGGCCTGACACCGGAAGAAATAATGAAAAACGCTCTGAATCAGTTTGATGAGATTTTTGCAGAGATGGAGTTTTCGAAAGAGATCTACAGGGAGGCGGCAGAAGATTTTATTAATTCGTATCGGCAACGGCTGAATCCTAATATGAGTCTTGGCCACGGTGTGGGACTTGCCGTTCACGATGTGGGTGATTACTCAACACCGGTTGAACCGGGAATGGTATTTGTCATTGAGCCTCAATTTAGAGTACCGGAAGAGAACATTTATGTGCGGCTTGAGGATATGATTGTGGTTACGGAAGACGGAGTGGAGGTGATTACCGATTTTGTGCCACGTGATATTGAGGGCATTGAAGCCTTGATGCGTGAGGAAGGATTGCTGCAGAAGGCTGATTTTAAACCGGACTAAAGCTGAAGGACCGCAGAATTACGAATGGAGAAGTAGAGTCACGTCGATATTTACCGTTCATCATTCTGCGGTTCAAAATTCGTTTAAATCGTTCACAATCAGATAAGAACTACTATTCATCTCGGGCGATATAATAGGATACCCCGCCTGTAATCAAAACGAGAAATCCCACCCAAGTTGACCAGTTCGCAGTGGCGGTTGTTGATTCTACATCAGATATTATTGTGAATAGCACAAAAACAATCCCCGACAGCATTATTACGATCCCTATAAATTTCATAATCTCTCCATTGTTTTAAATTGACTTCTCTCTCTTCTTAAATCTACCACCAAAAAATTAATTGTCATAATCAGTTAACGGATACGGGTTATAAAACCTGTAATTTTCCGGTTAGCATAATGGAAAAAGCTGAAGACACATCACTTCCCAATACAAAACCGCGAGAAAATCGAATCGAGCACATCTTCATTGGTAATCTCCCCGGTGATGGTGCCGAGATCTTTCAGCGCTGCCCGCAGATCTATGGAAAGAAAATCGCCCGTCATGCCCTGATCCAATGCATTAATTGCACGGCGCACATTTTCGCGCGCTTTCTGCAGGCCGTCGCGATGGCGGGACGAGGTCACCAGAATGCTTGAAGTATCGTAATCTTTCTGCTCCAGCGCCCGGTCTTTCATCTTCTTTTTCAGGTCGTCGATGTTGGTATCATTCACAGCCGAAATTTTCAGATCATAGCTGATCCGCTCCTCCCGAGCCTCCTCTTGCAGATCCAGCTTAGTTCCGATCAATAAAAACGGCGTTTCGTCGGCCCGTTTCTGGAACCCGGCTATCTCTTCTCTCTCCTCATTGTCAAACGACAGCGAAAGATCTTTCAGATACACCACCAGATCCGCCTCTTCAAACGCTTTTTGCGATCGCTTGACTCCTTCCGCCTCAATCACATCTTCCGTATCTCGCAATCCGGCGGTATCTATCAGCGTAAACAGCAGCCCGTCGTAGCTCCAATCGGCATCGATCGTGTCGCGGGTGGTGCCGGCAATTTCGGTAACAATCGCCCGCTCACTTCCCACCAACGTATTTAAAAGCGTGGATTTTCCCGCATTCGGCCGGCCGATAAATACCGTTTTCACTCCATCTTTTACCAAGCGTCCGGTTTCGTAGGTATCGAGCAGGCGGCCGATCTCCTCATCCAGATCACTGAGCAGTTTCCGAAGCTGCTCTTTATTGGCAAACTCCACATCCTCTTCGATAAAATCGAGCTCCAGCTCCACCATGGCGGTGGCATCAATAATCTGCTGACGAAACTGCTTGATGTGCTCCCCCAAACGCCCCTCGAGCTGCTGATGCGCGGCATCTACCGCCTTAATNCTTTTGGCNTGAATCAGATCGGCCACCGCTTCGGCCTGATCCAGATCCAGCTTGCCGTTCAGAAATGCCCGCTGGGTAAACTCCCCCGGCTCGGCCGACCGCACGCCCTGATCCAGAACCGTTTCCAGCACCGCCTGAGTTACCAGCACACCACCGTGACACGATATCTCCACGGTATCCTCTCCGGTATACGACTTCGGAGACCTGA
>SL_4KL_010_BRINEDRAFT_10000127_pt1 | contig 33331 bp, 27 predicted proteins | sample SodLak_010_BRINE_2_FD_10664 | JGI IMG/M metagenome (IMG submission 10664) | reverse complement strand
TTGGCATAGTCTTTCTGTTTTTGGTTTATGTTTGTAATTCATTCTTATCAATACATTTAAACCAATTTACGTTCAAATGATTCATAAAAAAATGTTATCAATTCATAACACATTCTATACGGAAACGCTGTACGTTCGAAAACGTAATAACTATTAAATCAACTCTATTCACAATGGAACATTCATTAAATACAATTCAAAAAAGATGGATTGATGAAAACCCGTATAATTTTTCAGAATTAAGCGCCCTATTCCTGAACTGTACACTTAAAAAATCTCCGGAACTCTCGCATACCGAGCAGCTGATGAAGTTATCACAGAAAATTATGGAGGCTGTTGGAGTTGATACCGAAATGATCAGGCCGGTAGATCATGATATTGCCCCGGGTGTTTATCCCGATATGACCCAACACGGGTGGAGTAACGATGAGTGGCCCGATATCCAAAAAAAGGTAATGGCGGCTGATATATTAATTGTGGGAACTCCAATCTGGCTGGGCGAAAAATCATCCATTGCCACATTGGTTATTGAGCGCCTTTACAGCTTTTCGGGAGAAACCAACGAACAGGGACAATACTCCTACTACGGAAAAGCCGGTGGATGTGTAGTTACGGGAAATGAGGATGGTATTAAACACTGTTCCATGAGCATTCTATATGGACTTCAACATATCGGGTACACGATTCCACCGCAGGCTGATGCCGGATGGATTGGTGAAGCCGGCCCCGGAAAATCGTATGCTGATGAAGGATCAGGCGGTCCCGAAAATGATTTCACAAATCGGAATACCACATTTATGACATGGAATCTGCTACATACTGCAAAAATGCTTGCGGATAATAATGGGCTACCGGCTCACGGTAACCAACGTTCTCTTTGGGAATAATGAATTAACCGATTCAAAAAACTCGTTAATCCATTTCAGGTTTACGTCCGTTCAAAATAGTGGACGCTGAAATAGTTACGTGAATCGGTCCAGGTTTTTAACCTTTTGAAATAATCCCCCGCGAGCTCTTCGAATTCATCAATTTTATACTTGTGGGAGTTTTCGGTGTGAATTGTCTCTCCCTTCTCAAACCAAAATTTTTGCCCGGCAACCATCACCGATTGCTCTTCCATGCTCTCCAGGTGCATTTCAATACGGCCTTCTTCACGATTGTAAAAAGCCGCATGTTTAAAACGATCGATGTTAAAATCAGCATTCAGTTCCCGGTTTATTCGCACCAACAGGTTTTTATTAAATGCTGCTGTTACACCCTCAGAGTCGTTATACGCTCTCTCCAGAATATTAGGATCTTTCTTCAGATCCACACCAATTAACAGTCCATCACCCGCAGATAAATTCCCACCAATACTGTTTATAAATTTACGAGCTCTCCTTTTGGTAAAATTTCCTATGGTTGAACCGGGGTAGTAAACCACCTTTTTAGCTATTTGATCATTTTCCGGCAGATCAAATTCAGAGGTATAATCAGCCACCACAGGGCGAATATCGTGATTTGGGAATTCCGAACGGAGATCTGTGACAACCTCATTTAAAAACTCCTCCGATATATCCACGGGAACATACATCGCCAAATTTTGGCACCGCTTAAGCAGCAACTTTGTTTTCATGCTGCTGCCACTTCCCAGCTCTATCAACTGTACGCCGGCACCGAGAGCATCAGCAATTTCATCGAGGTTGTTCTGCATAATTTCAACCTCACAATCTGTCGGGTAATAATCATCCAGCTCGCATATCTGCTCGAACAGCTCCGACCCCCGTTCATCATAAAAATATTTGCTGGAGATCTCTTTCTGTGTTTTCGACAATCCATGCAACACATCCCGTCTCAAGTCTGATGTCTTATCCTTTACACTGATCTCTTTCATATTAACACGAACTCATTTCAGGTTTATATTTTAGTGCGAAGACATCATCTCAAAAATCCAACTTTACATTTTGAGAGTAGCAAAAGCATTTTGTCAGTTAACCAATAGTAGCTGCTATCTCGCCAGCCGGATACCGGTAAACTGCCAGCTGTATTTAGTATGAAAAAAATTTCGATAGGTTTTTCTAAAGTGGTTTTTTGAAGTTGCACACGATCCGCCCCGCAACACATACTGGTTACACATAAATTTCCCATTATATTCGCCCAGTGCGCCTGGAAATGTTTCGTAGCCGGGATACGCCGCGTACGAACTGCGGGTCCACTGCCAAACCTCGCCAAACATCTGCTTCAATCCCGGTTTGGATGGATCAGCTCCCACAGGATGAAAGTTCCGGGAATCCACAAAACTCCCACCTACATTAAGTGGCTCAGCGGCGAGCTCCCACTCAAATTCGGTCGGCAGTCGGCACCCGGCCCAACGTGCATAGGCATCGGCCTCATAATAATTTACGTGGGCAACCGGTTCATTCTGGTCAACAGGTTCAAGACCATTCAGTGTAAATTGATGCCACGCCCCGGATTTTTTCTGCCAATAAAGCGGACAATCCCAGCCGTTCTCCACAGCTTGGGCATAGCCTTCATCAAGCCAAAATTTCGGATCTTCATAACCACCCGCCTCTATAAATTCCAAAAATTCTCCATTGGTTATTAAGCGGTCGGCAAGCTCAAAATTGTGGATATAGGTTTTATGGCGCGGAAATTCATTATCGTAACCAAACTCCCCGCCCGGATGACCTATTTCGTACACACCCTCACTTAAACTGTGCCATTGAATTTCCCGTTGCGGCAACGATTTCGGACGTTTTCGATCAACATACACCGGGTTGAGCGGATTTTGCGAGAACATAATTTTCAAGTCCGTTAAAAGCAGCTCTTGATGTTGCTGCTCATGGTTCAGCCCAACCTCAATTACATCGCTCCACTCTTGGAACTCTACGTCGCTGCAATTTTCTAAAAATTCATCCACGTGACGGTTCACATGTTTTCTGTACTCAAGTACCTCATCCACAGTGGGGCGTGATAGGTTTCCGCGTTTATTTCGGCAGTGTGGTTCGCCGGTTTGCAGATAGTATGAATTAAAAAGATACCCGTACTGCGGATGCTTTGTTTGATAATCCGCTTTTGCCTTTTCAAGAAAAAAGGCCTCGAAAAACCAGCTGGTGTGAGCTAAATGCCACTTCGCAGGACTGGCATGTTCCACAATCTGTATGATGTAATCCTCCTTTTCCAAAGGCTCCACCAACTCCATTGTAAAAGATCTCACTTCACGAAATCTTTGCAACATCCCTTCTCTCTTATCAATAGATGTTGAAATACCGTTCTCTCTGGTTTTCATTGCCATAATATTTTGTGTTTGATTCTTGTAACCTGACCACTATAATAAACGAATCTTTTGATCCGTAGTTCACTCTAAAGTTTTCACATTTTGATAAAATCTCTAATTTTTAGCTTATTTATAGTCCTGCTCCCATCAGCAGACCTTTACTCCCAGGAATTAATCAGCTGGCAGGATCTGCTAAATACCGAAACAACCCGGGATTTTGAACGAGTTCAAGTAGGTACTGACTCTCTGCAATTTGCTGACCTTTGGCTGCCGGATGGAGAAGCCCCACACCCCGTAGCCATTGTTATACATGGTGGATGTTGGCAAAGTATGTATCCCGGAGTAGCGCTTACCAATCCCATGGCTGAAGAACTTGCCGAAAATGGATTTGCCGTTTGGAATATTGAATATCGGCGATTGGGGCATGATGGTGGCGGGTATCCCGGCACGTTTTTAGACGTGGCCAACGCAGCAGACCATCTCCAAAATATTGCCGCAGATTACGATCTCGATCTCGAGCGGGTCATTGCAGCCGGTCACTCCGCAGGTGGTCACCTGGCAACCTGGCTTGCTGCCCGTGAAAACATCTCACCGGAAAGTCCGCTCTATGCTGAACAACCGCTTAAAATTCACCGCGTTATCTCTCTTGCCGGAATTAATGATCTCGAAAATTATGCCGGCTACGGAGCTTCGCCGTGCGGTCATCAAACTGTAGAACAGTTGGTAGATATTGAAAATCGCCCTAAACCATTTGCCGACACCTCTCCATCTGAGCTACTTCCATTCCATGCTGAACATATCGAAATCGTTGCGGCTTTCGATGCACCCGTTCCACCATTTTTAGGGCGAAATTTTGTTAAACAAGCCGACGAAAAAGGTGCACAGACAGAACTGATCCTCCAACCGGAAGCCGGCCATTACGAAATGACGGCTCCCGGAACAGATGAGTGGCAACAAGTGCTGAGTATATTTCTCAGAGATCTTTAAAAAATTTCAAAATCTATTTTTATATCAATTTCACAGTCCGTAAATTTCCAAAACTTTAAAAATGGCCAACTGGTGCAGAACCAATTATACAGATCCACATATCAGAATCTCTTCTCTCAATCCGACACGGTTTCCGTCGTCGGATTTTTTTTGGCCGTTACTTTTGTCACTTCTAAACTCAGATCTCAATTTTACCGATGAAATCTCCCCAGCAAACTCCATGTTATCTTGCTCTGTCTGATGGAACCGTTGTCCGCGGACGAGCCATAGGAAAAATTGGCACCACCGGTGGCGAACTCTGCTTTAATACAAGCATGACCGGCTACCAGGAAATTTTTACCGATCCCAGCTACTACGGTCAGCTTATGATGATGACCTATCCGCACATCGGCAACTACGGCACGATGGACCGCGATGACGAAGCCCGCACCGTAATGATCGCCGGACTGATTGTCCGCGCATTCTCCGAGGAGTACAGCAACCCCATTGCCGTCGGCAGCCTGCAGGAATATCTCGAACGTAACAATGTAGTCGGCATTACCGGGGTAGACACACGCCGCCTTGTAAAACACATTCGTACCCAAGGGGTGATGAACGCTGTCATCAGTTCTGAGATCCACAATGAAGAAGAGCTTGTTAAAAAAGCCAAGGAGTGGGACTCCATGGTTGGCCTCGAACTCGCAACAAAAGTGACGCGCAAAGAAGCGCAAACCGTGCCGGCTGACGGGCCGTATAAAATCGCTGCCTTCGATTACGGCATCAAACAGAGCATTATTGATAATTTCTCAAAACGGGGCTGTACACTTCGGGTATTTCCCGCCGAGGCAAACATAGAAGACGTTAAAGCGTGGGACGCCGATGGATATTTTTTTAGCAACGGACCCGGCGATCCAAATGCATCAGCTGAATATGCTCTGCCCGTTGTAGAGTACGCCAAGTCACAGAAAAAACCGATGTTTGGAATATGCCTGGGACATCAGCTTATGGCTATGTCGGAAGGAATTTCCATTCGCAAAATGTTTGTGGGGCACCGCGGAGCCAATCAACCCGTAAAAAATATAGAGACCGGGCTGGTAGAAATTACCACCCAAAATCACGGTTTTGCCGTAGACGAAAAATCTATTGATGAGAAAGTAGTGGATGTCACCCACATCAACCTGAATGATAAATCGATCGAAGGGCTAAAATTTAAAAACTTCCCGGGAATGTCGGTGCAGTATCACCCTGAAGCGTCACCCGGCCCGCACGATTCACAGTATCTGTTTGACCAGTTTGTAGAGATGGTAAAGCAGGGTGCCGGGGACAAGGCACAGGAAGCAGGTAATATAAATTAAGGTGTAAGTGTGACAAGAAATTGGTTAAATAATGAAGTTATCCCTAAAAGGCGTCATCCCGCACTTGATGCGGGATCTCCTAACCAAAATAAAGGCAGGAGATGCCGGATCGGAGTCCGGCATGACGGAATTCATGATGAATACCCTACTTATACGCCTTTTTTGGACAGCTTCATCAATAAGCCTTTAAATACGGTTTTATTTCTATGATATATCCCTTCAATGGGGAAAAGTTCAACGAGCAACCATAAATTTTAAAAACTCCCAAAAAATGCCACGTCGCGAAGATATCAGCAAAATTTTAATTATCGGCTCCGGCCCTATTGTTATTGGCCAGGCTTGTGAATTTGATTACTCGGGAACCCAAGCATGCCGCTCTTTAAAAGAAGAAGGCTACGAAGTGGTTTTGATCAACTCGAATCCCGCCACCATCATGACCGACCCGATGATGGCCGATCAGATTTATCTGAAACCTCTCACCCCTGCATCCATCAAAGAGATTGTGGAAAAAGAGAAGCCGGATGCGGTACTTCCCACCATGGGCGGACAAACGGCATTAAACCTGACCCGGGATCTTCAAAACGAAAACTTCTGGACAGAGAACGATATTAAAATCATCGGTGTCAACATGGATGCCGTTGAGATTACTGAGGATCGTAATCGTTTTAAAGATCTGATGGATGAAATCGGGATCGATCAGTGTGAAAGCAAAATCGCCAACTCCCTGCTCGATGCCAAGGAAATTGTAGAAGAGCTGGGCGGCCTGCCCGTGGTAATTCGTCCATCATTTACATTGGGCGGTTCCGGCGGCGGCATTATCTGGAATAAGGATGAATTTGAGAGAAAAATTTTGCGCGGGCTAGAACTCAGCCCGGTTCATCAGGTGCTGCTCGACGAAAGTATATTCGGGTGGAAAGAGTACGAACTGGAGCTTCTTCGCGACAAGAATGATAATGTGGTCATTATCTGTACGATTGAGAACTTCGATCCGGTTGGCGTTCACACGGGGGATTCAGTTACCGTAGCTCCCAGCCAAACGCTTACCGACAAACAGTATCAAACCATGAGGGATGCCGCCATCAAAATGATGCGCTCCATCGGCGATTTTGCAGGAGGTTGTAATGTTCAGTTTGCCATGGAACCGGGAACCGACCGACTGGTTGCCATCGAAATCAACCCGCGGGTAAGCCGCTCCTCGGCGCTTGCATCGAAAGCCACCGGCTACCCCATTGCTAAAATTGCAACAAAACTGGCTGTCGGGTATTCGCTTGATGAACTCCCCAACCCCATTACGGAAGTATCATCCGCATGCTTTGAGCCTTCGATAGATTATGTTGTTGTAAAGGTACCACGGTTCAATTTTGATAAATTTTCCGAGGTTGATGAAGAACTCACTACGCAGATGAAAGCGGTCGGTGAGGTGATGTCGATCGGGCGAAACTTCCCCGAAGCGCTGAATAAAGCGTGGCAATCGCTCGAAATCGGCCGGTCCGGACTTGGAGCGGACGGTTACGCAGATCCGGACAAAAAAGAGATCCGCGAGCGGTTGTTAAAACCGTACTGGGACCGTTCCCTGCAGATTCGAAATGCCTTTAAAATGGGAGCCTCCGTAGAAGAGATTGGCGATATCACCAAAGTAGACCCCTGGTTTCTGCAGCAAATTCGGTACATGGTAAGCCTCGAAAATCGGGTGGAAGGCGAAACCATAGACTCTCTGTCGCGAGATGATCTTTATGAACTCAAACAGGCCGGTTTCTCCGACGTGCAGATTGCTTGGCTTTTAAGCAAAAGCGGAGCGCCGGTTACGGAAGAGCAGGTGCGGAAAAAACGCCACTCGCTGGATATGAAACCGAGCTTTAAAATGGTGGATACCTGCGCGGCAGAATTTCCCGCCAAAACACCGTACTACTACTCCACATACGAGTCGGAAAATGAAAGTGAAGTAACCGACCGCAAAAAAGTGATGATTCTCGGAAGCGGCCCTAACCGCATCGGCCAGGGAATCGAATTTGATTACTCCTGTGTGCACGCCGTAAAAGCCGTACAGGAGATGGGTTACGAAGCCATCATGGTAAACTGCAACCCTGAAACGGTATCCACCGATTTCGACATCGCCGACAAACTCTATTTTGAGCCTGTCTTCTGGGAGCGTGTACTCGATATTTATGAGCACGAACAGCCGGAAGGCGTAATCCTTCAAGTTGGCGGACAAACAGCCCTGAAGCTCGGTAAGCGGTTTGTGAAAGAGGGGATCCATATTTTCGGCACCGAATTTGAGATGATCGATTTTGCCGAAGACAGGGGTGAATTTTCCAAGTTTTTGAAAAGGCTTGATATCCCGTTCCCCGAATACGGAATGGCACGAAAAGCCGATGCTGCCCTCGAAATTGCGGCACGAATTGGATACCCTGTACTGATCCGTCCGAGTTATGTACTTGGTGGTCAAGGGATGCGTATTGCCGTAAAAGAGGATGAACTTCGAGGATACGTACACCGGATTCTTGAAACTCATCCCGAAAATGACTTCCTGATTGATAAATATCTCGACAAAGCCGTGGAGGTGGATGTCGACTCTATTTATGATGGAGGTCAACTTCACATCTCCGGAATTATGCAGCACATCGAGCCGGCCGGTGTTCACTCGGGTGACTCCACCGCCGTGATACCCACCTACTCACTGAGTGACGAAGTTCTCGACACCATCAAAAAATACCAGGAAATCATCGCACGGGAGATGAATATCGTTGGATTTCTGAATGTTCAGTATGCCGTGAAAGATGAAAAGGTGTACGTACTCGAGGCCAATCCGCGAGCCACACGAACCATTCCGTTCCTGGCGAAAGCCACACAAATTCCCGAAGCCAATATTGGCTCAAAAGTTATGCTTGGCGCCAAACTGAAGGAGTTTGATCTGGAATCGAAACTGAAAAACTGGGCGATTAAAGAGCCGGTATTCCCCTTCGATAAATTCCCCGAAGTGAAGAAAGAGCTCGGCCCGGAGATGAAATCCACCGGTGAGAGCATCTACTTTATGGAGAATTTTGACGATGAACGATTCAAAAAACCGTACGAGTTTAAGAATCTGTATCTGAGCAAATAGGATCGCGGATTAATGGGATTAAAGGATTTCGCTAATTTTAGATTTCGTAGTAGTTGACGAACTAATGATTATTCTGAGGAATGATTCTTTAAAATATTGTTAGTTCTTAAATTTTGAGTTAATGAATCGTTTAAACTTTAAACTTTCTTCACCAAAATTTATAAGTAAACCAATCTGTAGCTGATAGGCTTGAAGATAATTCAATATCTGAGAATGATGTGTAGTGGTTATCTCAGTTACAGCTTTGAGCTCAAGTAACACTTTATCAGCTACTAAAAAATCAACTCTTCTCGATCCAACTTTTTGTTTTTTGTAATAGAGTGGCATCACTAATTCTCTTTCAAAAGGCATTGCCAAATTTTGAAATTCAATTTCCACACACTTTTGATAAATTTTCTCTTGAAATCCATTTCCTAATTCAGAATGGACTCTCATACATGCGCCAATAACTTCTCCTGTTATTTGACTGTGTTTTAGCTCTTTTTCCATATCTATACCTTTTATAGTATGAACTCAAAGAAAGCAATTCCTTACACTCAAAATCCGCGAAATCCGCGTTAACTACTGAACGTCCCTTTGCTACGGGTCATCTCGCCCCAGCTTTTGTTGCCTTTTAAGAAATCGATCAGCCCCTTCAACCTCCACCAGGCGTGAATTTGGCGGTATCCGAAATTTTCGAGAAAGGCATATAAAATCAGAATCAGAACATCCCGCATTCGGTCATACCGGCGGAATGTAAGCTCCTCGAGCATCACCGAAAGCACGGAGAGAATCATCCCCAACAAAACCGCCGCCGTAAAAAAGAGCAGGGCAAACTGTACATTTATCGCCCCCAGGTAGAGAGAAACTGCCAGCAGTACATATCCCGACAGTTCAATAATTGGAGACAGCAGCTCCACCATCAGAAAAAACGGCATAGCCAGCATACCCAGCGAGCCGTATTTGGGGTTCAGCATCATTTTTCTGTGGCGCCAGAGTGTATCGGCCAGTCCGCGCTGCCACCTGTTTCGCTGACGCCCCAGCACCGACCACGATTCCGGCACTTCGGTCCAGCAGACCGGCTCGGGCAGAAATCGAATACGATATTTTTCATCCCTATCCCGATAGTAGCGGTGCAGCCGTACCACAAGCTCCATATCTTCACCAACGGTATCGTGCAGGTAGCCACCTACTTTAATCACCGATTCGCGATCAAAAACTCCAAATGCGCCGGAAATTATTAACAGGCTGTCGAAATAATCCCAGCCGGTGCGGCCAAACAGAAAGGAGCGCAGATACTCCACAGCCTGTATTCGTGCAATATGTGTTTTGGGCGTATTTACTTTTTGCACCTCTCCAAGATTAAACGTGCAGCCATTTGCAACCCGCACAACACCCCCCACCGCTACCGTATTCGGATTTGCCACAAACGCCATCAACATCTGCTGAAGAACTGTGGGCTCGAGAAGCGTATCGGAGTCAACAGCACATATTAAATCTTTCCGAGATACATTGATTCCGGCATTCAGGGCATCCGCTTTTCGGCCGTTCTCTTTATCCACCACAAACAAGTTTGGATAATGGCGGCTTCCATAAACAGCTTTAATCGGCTCACAGTTAAGCTCATTGGGGATATACCTGTCGATCTTTTTCAGCTTAAAATTGTCAATTAGCTTCGCCAGGGTCTCATCTTTACTCCCATCATTGACAACTATCACTTCATAATCGGTAAACTCCAAGTTCAAGAGGGCCCGCGTTGATTCAATAATTGATTCTTCCTCGTTATAGGCCGGAGCCAAAATGCTGATCGACTTATAGAGTCGTGAATCAAACAACCCACTGAGCCTGAATATCTTACTCTCTTTTCGGGATCTTTTCGTCTGCACATAGGAGAAATAGAGCAGAGTTATATAACTCACGTTCACAAATACGAAATAGATGAACACGAATACATTTATATACAGAAGTATTTTTAAAAATAGATCCATCAGTATATCTGCTCATTTGCCATTTCTACTTCACCCACCAACTCATTCCACATTTTATCTTCCATATCTTCCGGTTTGATGGAGGAGAGCTCTACACCCGGAAATTGAACCAGTGATTTAGCTGCGTAAAACCGGACATAAAAATCTTTATCGTACAACATCCACATTAAAATAGGCTTGCTAACATCCTTCATAAACATTCCCATCGCCTTGGCGCACGCTTCGCGAACACTGCTAAAAGTTGATACTGAGTAATCGGTGTGTATTCGGTTTAGAATTTCCTCTTCATTCTCACTTGTAGCAAAAACCGGCATATAATTTATCAGTGTACGTGGTACATCCGGGTACTCCTGCTCAGCCGGAATGGATAAAAATTTCTGAACTAAAAATTCCGCACTTTCATGATAGTTGAGCTCGCCAAGTGTTTTAATCAGAAGTGCGGTTCTGGCGGGAGAATAACTATTCTCTTTTAAGAAACCCATGATTATATCAACCTCTTCTTTCAGTTCACCATCCGATATATTTTGATACTCCACAAACAGATCGTTGATGGCCTGATCAGACAAATCTTCATTGAGCAACTGGTTTTTTAACGCCTTCCGTTTTTGATCCTCGTTTCCATGCACAATTACAGCCATCGCCGCAGCATAACTCAACATGGGGTAATCCACAGCCGTGTACTCTAAAACTTTTGGCAAAAAACTGTAATGAAAACTTTTTTGGCGGGCAAAATAGAGGCACGCTTTCGCCTGTTCCAGCCTGTTTTTTGAATAGAACCGAGATGTGTAATAATTCTTAATAGGCTCCATCTCCAATAGATCCGCAATTCTCTCTTTTTCAGGGCCATCTATTTTACTGGATAGATCGTTAATTATCTCAAGCAGAATTCTGTAATCTTCCTCCACATGAATAATTTGCTGCACCTCATCAACCTCAATATCACCGCTGATGAACTGAATAACACACTCGGATAGCTTCTCTTTTTTCCGTCCCCTGTTTCTTTTCGTAACATTTAGAATCCATCGGCTGTAGAGCGCACCAATGAGCACCATTGCACTAATGGCCGCTAACATCAGCACAACAACCATCATAATGGTTATGGCATGGGTTTGTAGATAATCAATCAAATTTTAACTCTTTAATACACGTTTAAGCCGCAAAATAAACTCATCCATTTTAAACGGTTTTGGTACATACTCCATAGCTCCAAGCCCAAACCCGCGTGACACATCTTCTGCCCGGCTTTTACTGGTAAGCATAATGACTTTTATCAAAGAAAGGTCAAAATCTTCATCCTCTTCCAGGTCTTGTAATATTTCAAACCCTGAAATTCCCGGCAGCATAACATCCAGAACCACCAAATCGGGCTTGGTAGTTTTAATTTTTTCAAGGCCCGAAACTCCATCTTTTACATGTTCAACGTCGTACCCTAAACCTTTTAGACGATAGAGAATCAGACGAGCCGTCATCTCTTCGTCTTCTACCAAAAGAATTCTTTCTTTACTCATAATTACTACTAATTGTAAATTGATTGAAAATACAACAATCTGCGTAAGCTTCTATATTTTCTGCGAAACTTGAGAACTTTATAACTCAAATCTGCACTCTGTTGCCAGGAACAGAATTACAGGCGATATACTATTAATTCAAGCGTGTTATTTGTATCATTTGATTCTAATTTTTAGAACAACAACATGGATAAACAACTTATAATCGTTGCATTTGGCGGTATTTCACCCGAGCATGAGGTATCTGTGCTAACCGCCATCCAGGCCATTTCGGCACTGGAAAACTCCCGCCATCATACCATCCCTTTGTACATCTCAAAATCGGGGCAGTGGTACACAGGAGATATTTTACGAGACATTAAAAACTATGAGAACTTAACCAAGCTAACCGAGCAGGCAAAACGATGTTCTTTTATTCGTACTGAAGATGGAGCCACTGTTCTAAAAACTGAAAAGCCCGGTATCTTTTCCTCATCTGAAGAATTTAAATTTGATGCAGTTTTAACGGCTTTCCATGGAGCAAAAGGAGAAAATGGAGCCTTTCAGGGTATGTGCGAAATGTTCGATATTCCATACACCGGCAGCGGTATTATGGCCTCAGCTTTGGGGATGGATAAAATTGCCACCAAGCGAATCTGCAGATCCGAAAATCTGCCCGTTGTTGAGGACGTAGATTTTTTGGAATCAGATTGGGCTGAAAACAGAGATCATTATCTGCAAAAAATTGACCGGCTCGGCTACCCCGTTGTAGTAAAACCCGTTCACCTCGGCAGCAGTATTGGCGTGGAAGTTGTAGAGAGTGAGAAGGAGCTCATCATGGCTGTTGAGACATCCTTCAGGTATGATGCCCACTTGATGGTTGAAAAAGCGGTCTCTCCGCTTACCGAAATCAACTGCTCTGTTTTAGGAGATGGTGAAGAAACCGAAGTAAGTGTCTGCGAGCGTCCCAAGGGAAAAGAGGAGCTGCTTTCGTTTCAAGATAAATACCAAAATGAAGAGAGTGCCGCCAAAGGAATGGCATCAGCTGACCGGGTAATTCCCGCAGATATTGACCCGAAGCTCACCCAACAAATTCAAGATACCGCACTCCAAGTTTTTAAACTTTTACAGGGCAGCGGACTTGCACGGCTCGATTTTTTAGTCAACAGCGAGACGAACGAATTTTATTTTAACGAAATAAATACTATTCCCGGATCTTTTTCATTTTATCTCTGGAAGGAGTCCGGAATAGACTTCCAATCACTCCTTGAAAAACTGATTTCGATTGCGATTCAGAAACATCAAAAAATAAATGGCCGCATACAGAGTTACGAAACAAACTTACTCAGCCAAAAAGCCGTTAAGGGTATGAAAGGCTTAAAGAACCCCAATAAATGATGAAAACATATACCTTCCATTTCTCCACCATATTTGTACTCTTGTTGCTCTTTAGCGCGTGCGGAACGACAGATACGGTTCAGGTTGTAGACAGTGAGCCACGTTCATCAACCCGAGCCGATACCACCGATGATAGAACCACTGAACAGTTTAAACAGCTTACTGTTGGGGTGATTGATCCCGTTGAAAATTTTGACCCGCTTTTTGCTGACAATTTAAGCACACAGCGTGTTCTCTCTCTGATTTATGACGGTTTATTTACACTCGATCGTGACGGAGATCCCATTCCGGCCATCGCCCGAGACGTAGAGGTTTCTGATGATGGGCTTGAATACACCATTAAAATTAATCGCGACCTTTTTTTCCACGATAACCGGGCGTTTTTAAGTGGCGTAGGTCGTCGAATACATGCCACGGATATTAAATGGGCTTTCGAACGAACCGCCCGTGCAAACGTACCTCCTACCGCTGCCAAACTCTTAATGAATATCGAAGGATTTGAAAGCTATTTTAACGAACAGCAATACCTCTTTGAAAACCGGAAACGAATTTTAGATGGTGTTTCAGGAATCATCGTAGATAATCCCGAAACCATACGATTTCGGCTTGTGGAACCGGATAGCGATTTTACAAAAAAGCTCGCCTCCCCTTACCTTTTCATCTATCCGCGGGAGGGTTTGCGTGATGGGTTTGAAGGCATCGCCAACCGGCCGGTGGGTACAGGGGCATATAAATTTCAGCGAAAAGAGCAGAACGGAACAATTACGCTATCACGTGATGATTCTCAACGGTTTGATGATCGCCTGACAAATCCCAGGGTAAACCGAATAGATTTTGTGTACCGGGATCGCGAACGCGACCTGTTCCAGGAATTTGCCCGCGGGGATATCGACTGGATTCCTGAAGTTGGCCTCAGCACATCACTACAGGTATCAAATGCCGATGGAGAATTGCGTTCATCATACGAAGGATCTTTCAATGCCACGCGACACACCGGCACCCGTTCTACCTACCTCCATTTTAACAATAGCGCAGACAGGGCGAATATGAAGTGGCTGAAACATCGAGTGGCAGATACCGACTTTTCCACGTTTCACGAGCATGCAGAATTTGATATAAACGTTGAGCAGATAGATGCCGACACCACCGGTGAAGCAGATTCGACATACTTTGCTACATATACCGAAGACCTATTTGTTCGCAGCATTTTGTCAGGAGTTTCCGATCAAATTTTAGCACCGGAATCTGAAATAAACCTTGTGGATATACGCGTACCGACCTCGGAGGTGGCAATCTACTCCGGCAGTTCCGACTCATTTCACGATACTCTATTGAATAACACAGGATTCTGGCTAAAAATCACCACTCCAATTACCGCATTGAACCATAATGATGTAGAGGAAATTCGTTCTCATAATGTGCCGTGGAAATTCTTTATGGAACCGATTCGCGTTCCCGCTGAAGAGAGGGATCCATCATGAAACTGAGTATTATTGGCAACCCGGAAAAGTATTCGGTTAAAGATGCGTTAAACCGCACCATCTCTTGGTGTATGGAGAATAATCACACCGTTTCTTTACAGAAAAAACTGCTTAAACAGCTTTCCGGTGAGGCAAAAGATTATCCACAAATTCAGCTTTGTGATGATGAGCGATCCTGCACCGCTGATGCCGACTTCGTGATAGCTATTGGCGGAGACGGCACACTTCTACACACCGCCCAGGTCGTAAAAGGAATGGATATTCCCGTGCTCGGTATCAATACCGGTAAGCTTGGATTTATGGCAAACGTACAGCCTGATGATACAGAAGAGGCACTCCAGGCGTTGGTCGACGAAAATTTCCGGATCGACAGCCGCACCATGCTAAAAGCCTCCGCCAAATCGGGCACCGATTACTTTGGGCTGAACGAATTTCTCTTTACGAAAAAGGATACATCATCACTCATTACGCTGGATGTATTCTATAACAGTGAATTTCTAAACCGATTCTGGACCGATGGACTGATTGTGGCAACGCCCACCGGGTCTACCGCCTATAATCTTTCTGCCGGCGGGCCCATCATTAAACCGGGTACTCCCGTGATGGTCGTTACCCCCATCAACCCGCATACTTTAACAACCCGGCCGCTGGTACTCCCTTCTGATGGGGAGCTTGAAATTAGAGTGAAAGAGAAACCCGAACACATTCTATTCTCTTACGATGGAAAAACTGCTGATGAAAACCTTTCAGACATCCAAATTGTTAAAAGTAATTATGCTATTAAGCTGGTTCAGCTTACCAATCAAACCTATTTCAAAACCTTGCGAAGCAAATTAATGTGGGGAATGGATAATAGGGAACAGAGCGAATAATTCCTTATTTTTAGAGGAGTTAACTAAAGTTAAATCGAATAATAAATCAAAGATCATTTAGATATGAAAGTAACTGTAGTTGGAGCCGGAGGAAATGTAGGATCAACCGTTGCACTTACCATTGCACAGCGGGATTTTGCAAAAGAAGTGGTAATGGTTGATATCGAAAAAAAAGATGGCGATAAAACCTTTTATCCATCCAAAGGTCGTGCTCTCGACCAGTGGGAATCCTCCCCTATTCACGGATTTGACACCAAACTAAACGGAACAGTTGATTACGAAGACACCAAGGGATCAGACGTATGTGTTATTACCGCCGGTGTTCCGCGCCGACCCGGAATGAGTCGCGATGACCTGCTCGAAATCAACGCGAAAATTGTAAATTCCGTAACCACCGAGCTGGTAAAATATTCACCTGACACAAATATTATTGTGGTTTCCAACCCGCTTGATGTAATGACCTATGTTGCGCACGCAGCCAGCGGATTAGATTCCACTAAAGTGATGGGAATGGCCGGTATTCTTGATACGGCCCGATACCGATCTTTCTTAGCCACTGAGCTGGAAGTATCTCCAAAAGATATTCAGGCTCTCTTGATGGGTGGCCACGGCGATACCATGGTACCACTTCCACGATTTACTACCGTTTCGGGAATTCCCGTTACCCAGCTGATTGATGAGAAAAAACTGGATGCCATAGTTGAACGCACCAAAAAAGGCGGCGGCGAAATTGTCGGCCTGATGGGTACCTCAGCCTGGTACGCTCCCGGAGCCGCTGCCGCGCAAATGGTTGAAGCGATTATGCTCGATCAAAATCGAATTTTCCCGTGTGCCGTACAGCTAAACGGTGAGTATGGAATCAACGATCTGTTCCTCGGTGTACCGGTTAAACTGGGCCACGGTGGCATAAAAGAGATCATTGAGGTTGACTTAGACGAAAAAGAACAAGATCTTTTAAATGAATCAGCTGATGCAGTCCGCTCCACGTTGGAAGACTTCAAAAAGCTGATGAATCAATAAATCGCAAACTAAATGAAGACTGGTTCTTCACTACTTGCACTTAACCCTGAGTCGGTCTCCGATTCAGGGTTTTTTTATTTTAGGGGGGCAGAACCTCATATCTGTTTTCGACTTCATTCGTCGTACCTCCTCATTCCACTCAAACTGACGTCATATTGAGCGCAGCGGAGCGAAGTCGAAATATATCCGGTATTTCAAAGCCCTCTTTTAGTGAATATAAGTGGCACTTTGTTCTATCCATTCACAACCGAACCGCACAGTGACACAGTGGCGCGGAGTGTTTTTACATATACGAAGAGGTTTGTAAGGGTGAGAAGTAGATAAAACCGGACATTGGCAACAGAAAATTTTTCTGCTGCGTCCCCGTGACACTGCGGTTATACATATAATGGTACCTACCTCTGTCCGAGAATTAAGATTCACTCATCGAAACCGGGCAGGTCCCTCAAGTCGGGATTGAAAAAAATCCGGCCGGCGTGAAATAAAAGAGTAATCCTTTTGAAGCTGAACAAAATTCAGCACAATGGGGGGATTTTTATGATCATAATTATACAATTGAACTAAGATCCATAAGCTCTTCCTGTAACATTCATTTGTAACAAACTCACACCATAAAACTCTATAATATACAGTCCATACGAAACGAATTTTCGTACGTTAGAATAGACTATTGTAAGAATTGATATAATTTTGATATTCTATTTACATACAGGCACTTAGGGTACCATTATGATTGGATACAGCGAAGTTATACAGACAATGGCAGCGATGATCATCTTTTCGATGATTTTGATTAACGCCAACTATATGATCCAGCGAAACACCATGATGCAGATCGATGGTGAACTGGAGCAAGAGGTGATTTCGCTGGGACAAGAAATTATTGAGGAAGCCCGATCCAAACCCTTCGATCGAGAGACACAGGGAGATATGCCCCCTACTGATATTCCGGGCGGATTTACCCCTACCGCAGAGTTTCCAACTGAAGAAGAACAGGAAACCAGAGAGCGTGAACAATTTACAGCTTTTGAACACTATCACAACTGGAGCGAAGTAATCACAACTCCCCACGGTGATTTCAATATTGGGGTTGAAGTTTATTACGTGGACGAGGACAACTTTGAACGAGTGGAAGAGCAGACCACATTTAAAAAAATTGAAGTAATCGTTACGAGTGAATTTTTACGGGGTGGTGATGAACCCAGAAAATATCAACTGGAATTCATCCGAAATTACTACGCTGAATAACTAACTGAGGAGTCGAATTCATGAACTTGGGAATCGTTACAAGTTATATTGTTGCCGGGGTTATTATTCTTGGAATTGTTGCCATGAATTTAAGTGTGCAAAACAGCAGTGCCGAGTTAACGCTTACCCAAATGCAACGACAGTATGTTGCCAATATTACCGATATGCTGAACGATGATCTCTCCAACATGGGGTATGATGTAAACGATGTAACCCGCGACCCCGAAGGAAATATAAAAATTCTTGAGTGTGCACAAGAAAATCGAATCAGTTTTTATAGAAACCTTTGTGAAACTGACGAAGAGTGTAATAACGAGGATCGGCCTCGTGAACTTGTTGAATGGCGACTTTTGACAGATGATCCCATTTCAGAAAGCAACCCCAACCATCGTACGCTTCGAAGAACCGTTACAACCGAAGCCCCGGAGGAAGAAGATGATATTGTAGATGAAAATAATATTAATATTGGAGTCACTCAATTTGATATTCAGTATTACCAAACTGTTGGATCTAATAATAATGTTACCGGCCTTGGTTGTGGTTCGGGAGTAGACAACGTTAAACAACTAAAAGTTACGCTTGAAGTACAAAGTGCAGAACGTATACACCATCGGGCGCATGGTGACGGGCGTTTTATAAACTCTGTTTGGGAGAAACGATTTACTCCCCAAAATTTACAAATCGAAGATTGATAAAAACGGAAGGTTATTATGGGTAGAGCAATGTTAATTATTTGTGCCGGTGTTCTCGTATCACTGGGAATTGTCAGTATCAGCACCTCCAACCAAGGGAAAATGCTGAACCGAACTACCGTAAACTATGCCGAATATACCATGGCTAAAAATGCTGCGCACACAGCTATACAGATGGCTACACAGGAGATAAACAAAAATGAAGACTGGCCAAATCTTTACCCCAACGAAGACCAGTACTGGAACCCAACCATTCAAGGTTTAGAGGTTCGTCTTCATACCGATTTTATAGAAAACGATTTCTGGGAAACCGGGGAGCAGGATAAGCTCTGGTTTTACTCCCGTGCACAGCTTGGTGAAGAATTTGGAAATAATTACGTAGAAGTACGCAGCCATTTTCAAAAACGACCTTTTTATGAATTGGTACCGGACTTTGAAGGGGCTCTGCAACTGCCTACTGATATAGGGAATTTTAATGTAGACGGCGCAGCCCATGAAATAAATGGAATTGCACCTCATTGTGAAGAAAATAAGCCCCCAATCGCTGTTAACTCCCAAGAAACAAAAGATAAATTAGAAGAAGAGGACTTAAAAAAAGAGGGAGGAGATTTTGAGGATGAGGATATCCTGGTAGATTCAAGTTTAAATTATGAACCTACTGATGAACTCATTGAGCGCCTCGAAAATTCAGGTAATGCGATTACAGTAAATTCAGACTTTGGGACTAATCTTGGAACTGCTGATAATCCCGGAATTTTCTTTTTAGAAGGTGATGTTACACTTACCGGACAGCAAAAAGAGGGGTTTGGAATTCTGGTTATTAGAGCGGATGCAAGTATGGAAATGGATGATCCGGAACTGAGTGTCGCAGGTAATTTCGAATTCAATGGTTTGATTATTTTCGAAAATGCATTCGCATTTGATGGGCGTGGTACTCCAACTATTAATGGATCTGTACTAATCGGTGAAACAGCAGATCATACCGGAGACCCTATTGATATTGATCTTGGTGGAGATATCAACATCAACTATGACTGCAACGGTGAAATGTATGCAAAAATGGCAGCCGACCAAGCTGTGCAGCAAAATAAATACACCCTCCTGGTCTCTACCGAAAACCTAAAATATGGGCAAGTGCCAACTCCTTAAACCGAAGTAGCGAGCCTACTGCCTCTGTACTTCCCGCTCTTTAAAATCCTCGCCGAAGTAGTTATACCATTTTCGAAATGGTTTAAACGCTTTGTCGGGATCAAACGGGCGAAGGTAATCACTCTGTTTACACTCCTCGCTGCAGCATCCTTCCATTATTTCTGCCCCCTCTTCGGAGCAGACAAACAGCTTATTACACTCCATATTCGCGCAGTTGATGTAGCTGTCTGCCGGCTTTCCGGTAATTTCACATCGGGCAATCGGTTCTAAATCTCCCTCATTCACCGGCACTACCAGGCGATCATCGAACACAAAACATTTTCCTTTAAAATGTTCACCACCCTCTTCGTGCTTATACTTTAAAATTCCGCCGTGCAGCTGGTTTACATTATCCCACCCCTTCTCTTTCATCAGCACCGAAAACTTTTCGCACCGAATTCCGCCGGTGCAGTACATCAATACTTTTTTATCCTTGGGGAGTTCAGCTTCATCAAGCCACTCCGGGAAATCATAAAAATTATCTACATCCGGGGTGATGGCGCCATCAAAATGGCCCACTTCCGATTCGTAATTATTGCGCACATCAATCAAAATGTAATCGTCGGAGGTCTCCATCACATTACGCCACTCTGCCGGAGACAGGTAGTTTCCACCGCGGTCCGGATCGAGATCATCCACATGAATTGAGACAATCTCCTCGCGAACTTTGCAGGTCAAACGCGGAAACGGAATAACATCGGATTTCTCAGTTTTAAATTCCGTCTCTTCAAACCCTTCAAGGCCCCACACATACTCTTTATACTGCTTCATCTGCTCAGGAGTGCCGCCTATGGTGCCGTTCAAACCCTCGGAGCCGATATACACTCTGCCCTTCACGTCAAGTTCTTTTAAGAACCGTTTGTGCTCTTTACAAAAAGCTTCGGGGTTATTGATTTCCGTAAATTTGTAGTATAAAAGTACTTCGTATTGCATAGATTCAGACGATTTGTTGCGCCCACACGTTCATTTTTGAGTGACCCCGTAATTTACGATCTTTTCAGGCAGTTGTACACTCCAAATTCTCTCTGATGCATTTAAAGCTTTACGTCTTTTTATTTACCGCAGTTCTATTTCTGCCTGTTTTGGCATCTGCGCAAGAGCGCACAGAGCGATTTCCACATGTGCAGCACCCTACACTTACCGCTATTGATGAGGCCTACTCACGTGGAGTCCTCTCCAGAGATCAAGCCATGTTGCAGCAGTTTTATGCTGGGTATAAACCCGACCAACTTTTGGAATCATTTAGAGATCCCGATGCTCCGCCCATTAAGTGCATGGTTCCCATTCAACAGCGATATATGAGCATTAAAGATGAACTCAGTGCTGCCACAGTTACAGAAATTGAGCAGATGAGTGCACGCTCCTCCACCGATACAGAGTTTGAATATATATCTCCATCGGGAGTTTTTGTCTTTCATTATGATACCACCGGAACCGATGGTGTTCCACCTGAAAGCACTATTCCCGAAGCAGTTAACGAGGGGATTCCCGACTATATCTACCATGCGGCATTTGCAGCCGACTCTTCCTACAGGTACCAGGTAGAAGAGGCCGGATTTACCGATTTTAGAAGAGATGACCCATATGAAATCTATTTTAGAAATTTTTCGGGTGTTTACGGTTTGACTCGCCCAGCCGGTTCCACAACCATTATAGAGATCCACAATAATTTTGTGGATCCTCCATTTCCTAAAAACACACACCCTGAAGGCAACCAAATTGGAGCTCTCTATGTCACCATCGCACACGAAATTAAGCACGCCATTCAGTTTGCCAACAGCCGGTGGGATGGAAGTGCCGGCGACTTTTTTTGGTCTGAAATGGATGCCACCCTGATGGAAGAGGTCGTTTTTGATGATGTAAACGATTACTACAACTACATCAAAACAGATTTGGAGTCAAATACACCGCTATCATCCTCCATTTTTGGAAGTCCCCAGGTTGCAACACCCGGAGCGTACTGGCATGTTACATGGATGATCTACTTTTGGGAGCAGCACGGAATTCAATTTTGGGTAGATGTGTGGGACCGAGTTAGTGATGACTGGAATCAGAGTCGCAACCAGTCAGATGTTAATCAGCGCCCATTTCTTGAACTTATAGAAGATGAATTAATTGATAGGAATATCTCAATTGAGCGCGAACATCTCAGAAATCATAAGTGGCATATGGGCTCCGGAGAGCAATTCTCGCTATCTGAAACCGGATTTCGTGAACGGTTGGAGTATCCAAATCCACGTTTTCAACAGCAGCTTTTTTCCGACTCTGATAGCCTGAACAACCTCCGGCTGCAGCCTTTTGCAGCAAACTATATCGAAGTGGTTCCGCCGAACTTGGCGGAGGGCCAGCCCAAAATCAGTGTAGATGCTGAAATTGAGGGTTTTGGAATTAGCGCGGTGGCCTACTTTCTGGATGGCACAACAGATGAAGCTCTGTTTTTAAATCCGAACTCCTCACTCCAGGAACTCCAAACAACCTGGAACTGGAATGAACTCAACAGCCTCTCAATTGCAGTAGTGAACAGCAACAGTGAGGATTCTTCAACCTACGACTTATGGATCACCACCGCTCCTCCCGACGATGATTTTATCACCCAAAACTATCCTAATCCATTCAGCAGAGAGACCACTATTGAGTTTTCACTGAATGACCGCAAACATGTGAAAGTGGAGATCTACGATTCCATCGGTAGAAAAATAACCACTCTGCTGGATGAGCCTATTGAAAGTGGCTTTCACTCAGTAGATTTTGATGGCAGCAGTCTTGCCTCGGGAATGTACCTGTATCGCATAACCACCAACGAAGCCTCAATTACACGTAAGATGTTGCTTATCAAGTAGCATAAGCAAGAGGTAGCAGCTTTAAGTAACTGCAATTCATGAATTGCAGTTACCAACTGCGCATAACCTGCCCCGCACCACAATAAGCTACATCTCCCGTCTTGATATCAACTCAAAAATCAGGTAGTCGGCTATCCTCAGGCCCGTCTTCGATAATATAATCGCATCATCCACACTCGTAAACTGTCCCTGTTCCTGCTGCTTTTTTAGCCACTCTTCTTGCTTATTGTTTATAGTGTAACCGTAACGCTCTGCCAACTGTTTTTTCGATACGCCCCACTTTGTCCGCAATCCCAGCATCAATCGCTCTTCCGCCATTTCGGATAGAGAAAGGGATTCTTCATCTTCCCGAACACCATCCCAGTTCTGCTCCAGGTAGCTTTTCAGATTCGACCTATTTTTCCAGCGTTGAGCGTTGTCTGCATCAGGCCAATACAGAGAGTGCGCCGAAGGCCCCAGCCCCAGATAATTTTTATGGCGCCAGTAATTACTGTTATGAACCGCCTCTTTTCCCGGTTTGGCAAAATTGCTCACCTCATACTGTTCCACACCGGCACTACTCAATTTTTGATAGAGAAAATCGAACTGATCGGCTACTACATCGTCATCCACCGGATCAATGCGCCCCAGTTCCACCTGCTTACCCAACCTTGTTTTGGGCTCTATGGTCAACGAATAGGCGGATATGTGCGGGGGATCAAACGTGAACAGTCTGTCAATATCTTTTTCCAACATCTCCATCGTCTGTCCAGGGTTTCCATAAATCAGATCGGCCGTATAGCATGGAAAATTAGCTTTTTGCAGCAACTTCAGGGCATCTACTGCTTCAATGGGATCATGCGCCCGATGCATAAACTGGAGCAATTTCTCATCAAACGATTGCACACCCATGCTTGCGCGATCCACTCCCAAATCTTGGATTTTCAGCAAAAAATCCTCGGTAACATCATCCGGGTTCATTTCCAGAGTCACTTCTACCGGCCTTACCGTAAATACCGTTTCCAGGGCGGTAAATATGCTCCTCAGCTGTTTTGGGGTTAAAAGCGAAGGCGTACCGCCGCCGATGTAAATGGTGTCGATGGTTTCGTCAGAGATGGGATGGTTTCCGTAATGATGAATTTCCTCAATCAATGCATCAACAAAGGGTTGTTTGAGTTCTCCCTTGGTTAGAAAATAGAAATCGCAGTAGCTGCAGGCCTGTTTACAAAATGGAATATGTATGTAGATGCCTGCCATCAATCAAAATTAGTTAAAAAAGACATGGTATTTTTAGTGCCATTAATCTAAGATCGATTGTATAATTATGACCATAAGAATCCCCTTAGATACTGAAACAAGTTCAGCACAAGAAGGGGGGAGATAGGGGGATGTTCAACAGAATGTGGAAAATTCAATGAACACCCCTCTAAAGTCTCCCCTTGTTAGGGGAGATTTACTCCACATCATAAAACGGATTTTTATCATACGTATCCACCTGGCGGTATGTACGCTGATACTTCACATATCCCGCGGCAGATTTCGGTATTGAGGCGATCTCCTCTTCGGTCAGTTTTCTCGTTTTTTTAACCGGCGAGCCCATATACATATACCCCGATTCCAGCTCCTTCCCCGGGGGCACCAGACTCCCGGCCGCAACAATTACATCCTCGTTAATCACGGCTTCATCCAAAATCGTAGCATGGATTCCAATCAGCACCCGATCTTTAATCGTGCATCCGTGAACCATCGCATTATGGCCGATTGTAACATCATTACCTATATCTGTGGGACCGGTTTGATTCATTACATGGATGGAGCAATTATCCTGCACGTTGCTCCTCTCCCCGATTCGAATCCAGTTCACATCACCCCGAATAGTAACATTAAACCAAACCGAACTATCCGATCCAAGGGTTACATCCCCAATCAGGTCGGCACTGGGTGCTATAAAAACAGATTCATCAAACTGTGGCGACTTGCCAAGAAATTCGTAAACCATCCGCTTAGTTAGATCGGTACATATAAAGTTCAACGATAGACTTCATCTGCTCATACGTTCGTGGATTCTGCTGCAGTTTCTGTCCATTCATAAAATACGTTGGGGTAGCATTAACCGTTCTGCGAATGCCTTCCTCACGTTGACTTTCTACCCGGGCATGAATTTCCTCAGACTCTTTATCCTCATAGTATTGATCCATGTCCAGCCCAATCTCCTCCGCAAATTGATCAAACATCTCTTCAGCACCACCGCGTGACCATTCCGCTTGGTTATCAAAAATAAGAGCCGTCATCTCATCAAACATTCCCTGCTCTCTCGCAGCCTCAGCAGCGTGGGCCGCACCGCGGCTATATTGAAATCCACTAAGCGGAAAATGTCGGTATTCAACATCTACCATATCACCAAACTCCTCTTTCAGTGGTTTTATCAGCTCATATCCATCACGGCATGCCGGGCATTGATAATCGCTGTACTTCAAAATATGCACTGTTTGAGCTGTTCGCTCCTCATTCGTTTCCGATGATGAACCACTCAACCCGAAGTATAAACCGCCGCCGGCTACTACTATAAAAATCACAAAAAGAGCTATCTGTACCGTTTTACTATTCATAGTCTATAAAATTAAAGGAATGTTCTAATTTTCGGTTTGATGAACGTCATAACGGCACCATCAACCCAAAAAATCTGTTAAAAAGTTACGAATTTTGGAGTTTACTTTTGTAAGCCATGGCATAAATTTTCATCTGCTTAATCATCGATGCCAATCCATTGGACCGTGTGGGTGACAAATGCTCCTGCATGCCAATTTTTTTAATAAACTGGGGGCTCGTCGTCAAAATAGTATCCGGGTCTTCCCCCGAATAAAATCGTACCATCAAGGCAACAAGTCCTTTCGTAATTGCTGCGTCACTATCAGCCCGAAATACAACCCTGTTATCTTCATCCAGCTCGGTGGTTAACCAAACCTGTGATTGGCATCCCCGAACGAGGTTTTCTTCAACTCTGTGTTTCTCTTCCAGTGGCTCCAAAGACTGACCAAGATTAATAATATGCTTATATCGCTCTTGCCAATCAGATAGGGCTTGGAATTCCCCAATAATCTTTTGCTGTTTCTCGTCAATTGTCATAAAAATACACCTACAACTACTTACTGATGTTCATTTATCTATCTATGTAAGATAAGAAAAAAAAGCCTGCCGGACATCCATCCGGGCAGGCTTAAAAAAGTAACATATCGCGATTACAATAATATATCTAAGCGTTGTTTTCCGAAGATACCTCGGTTGAAGTGGCGCCTTTAATTGCCGTCACCGTCGATTCGTTCGTATCCCACTCCGGCTTTGCGTAATCAATTACTTCAACATAATCGCCGTCGCTCGCTTTTACACGAAACTGTTCGGTGTTAGGCTTTCCCTCCAATACTACTTTAAAGTGATTTATCACTTTCTGGAGATCATCCACATGTATAAAATCGGAGAGTTCAACTTCCGTTGCATTTGATACATTAATACCGGTTACTTGGGAGAACGTGTCGGAAAAATAGTCGAACTCATAATCTTCACCCCCAACAGGAATTACCTTGTAGCTGAAATCCTTTGCCTCATCAAAAGCACGATCGAAATCGCGATTCTTTTTGGTGAGCATATCAACAATTCTCTTCTCGAGCGATTTGTTTTGAAATGCAATTCGCACAATTTTCTGACCATTTGAAGCAAGCAACCGTACATTAGCTTTCACTTCGATGGAATTCTTCTTCTTGTTGATGATCATAAGTTCATACTGCTTGCCATCAAAGTCACTCGGTTTAAAACTTTCAAACTTGTGTTTAAAAGTCTCAATGTACTCGTCGCCCAGAATTTCCCAGACTTTTTTCTTCTTCAGCTCTTCATCATCAAACCCAATCAAATCTCTAAACGCTTTGTTTGATGTAACAATATTTCCCTGCTCATCAACATCAATCAGCGTCTTTTTGGACTCCTCAATCAGTTTATCAAACTCAATTTCGGTATCTACTACTTTTTTCTCCGATCGTTTTCGTTCAGTAATATCGTGCTGGTAAGAAACCCAATGCGTTATTTCGCCATCTTTGTTCGTCAATGGATGTATATCCCACTGATTGATAAACTCCGTACCATCTTTTCGATAGTTTACCGTATGGCCAAAAAACGATTGACCGTTTTTCAGGCGCTTCTTCAACTTATCAAGTACAGCACGGTCGGTTTTTTCTCCCTGCAGAATGCGAGGAGTTTTCCCAATCACTTCATCCCGGGAATAACCCGTCATTTTCGTAAATCCATCATTTACGTAAACAATTTTTGGGCCAGGCTCTTCCAGGCTCAGCTCCGTAATTATAATTGAGTCGTAATCGCTGCGAATTGAATCTTCCAGAAGTGATAAATACTGTCGGTATTTTTCCTTCTCATTATTCAACTCTTTAACGAGCTTTGAGAGCTTTTTTTCCGCATCGTTGTCAGAAACGTGAGCGGAAATGAGTTTCTTTATTTTTTCAAGCATGATTAAGTGGATAAATCTTGGACTTAGAGGTAATTACAGAACGCAGTTATGCACAACGCATTTTGAAAGATTTAACAACTGAACAGTTTCGAATAATTCCCACTTTCTCAAAATCATTGAATTATTTTAATAATCCATAAAGGGAATAATAACAAGTACTTAAAAGAATATATTAGCGGACCGTAAAAAGCCCGCTAATAAATCCCCTGTTTTTTTACGACTCCTTGAGCAAAATTTTAGAAATCGTCTGCAATTGCATGTTTGACGTGCCTTCGTAAATCTTCCCGATTTTTGAGTCTCTGTAAAATTTCTCAACCGGATACTCTTTTACATAGCCATAGCCACCGAACAGATCTACCGCCAGCGAACTCACCTCTTCAGCAACTTCAGAGCTGTAATATTTCGCCATAGCCGCTTCTTTAAGAAAATTTTGCCCGGCTTCTTTTCGTCGAGCTGAGTTATAAACCAGCAAACGCGCGGTTTCTACACGAGTCGCCATTTTCGCCAGCTGAAACTGAACTCCCTGAAAATCGGCAATCGCTTTTCCAAACTGTTTACGCTCCTGCGTGTACGAAAGAGCAGCATCAAGAGCTCCCTGTGCAATCCCGATCATCTGGGCACCAATACCAATCCGCCCTTCGTTGAGTGTTTCAATCGCTACTTTATACCCTTTTCCTACTTCCCCAAGCACATTCTCTTTGGGAACGCGTACATCTTCAAGTAAAATTTCGCAGGTAGAGCTCGCACGAATCCCAAGCTTATTCTCTTTCTTGGAGATCGAAAATCCATCCATTCCCCGCTCCACAATAAACCCGGTAATTCCGCGATATCCGGCATCAGGATCTACATTGGCAAATACGAGAAAAATATCGGCTTCATTGGCATTCGTAATCCACAGTTTTGAACCGTTCAGCACATAATCATCGCCATCCTCTTTTGCGGCACACTTCAGGGCAAACGCATCACTGCCTGATCCCGCTTCAGAAAGGCAATATGCACCCACCTTTTCAGTAGCCAGCTGCGGCAGATATTTCTCCTTCAATTCCTCTGAGCCCCATCGTATAAATGCGTTGTTCACCAATGTATTCTGCACGTCCATAAACACTCCCACGGATGCATCTACCCGCGAAATTTGTTCGATCGCTACAATACTCATGAAAAATGAACCACCGGCCCCGTTGTATTTTTCGGGAATCTCAATACCCATCAATCCCATCTCAAAAAACTGCTTAATCAAATCGGGATCCAGTTTTGCCGCTTCATCCATTTCATGAACTTTCGGCTGAATAATATTATCAGCAAAATCAGCCGCAGCATCTTTCAACATCTGTTCATCTTCGGTGAGCTGGGTGAGCGGATGCATCTTCGTTTCAACTTGTGACATAGTTATGAATTTCTTTGTGTTTTAAATTTTACTCCACTCCCTGAATATACAAATTCGGAAGCGCTTTTCCCTGCTTTCTGTTAGGTTAGCACTCTGTGAGTCTTTATTTTGTTGATGTTCATCCAAACAGAAAAACAACATTGGCCGTGGCTAAAAAAGGTAGTAAAAATCAGAGTTTGTTTTCCGACTTTTCGCCCACAACACGAAAAGAGTGGGAATCGATTCTTGAAAGAGATCTGAAAGGAAAAGATTACAAAAAATTACTGTCGTGGGAAACTACCGAAGGAATATCCGCACTCCCCTTTTATCGGCTTGATGATCTCCCGAACAGCCTTCATCATCAACCCGACCTTCCCAAAGCCGACAGAACGTGGCAAGCGTGCGACACCATTTACGATGCAAACCCCGCTGATGCCAATTTATCTTTGAAAAATGCCATAGACGGCGGTGCAGATTTTGTGCGAATAAAAGCATTTGCTACACAGGATGCCGGTATGCTCGGCGGCGATTTTATCGGCACGCAGCTACAGGATCAAAAGAGTATAAACCAACTTTTTGAGGGTATCGACACTGAATCCATTGGATTCCTTTTTGACTCCGGGATGACCTCTCCCGCCCTGCTTGCGATGATCCAAAACCGGGATGATGCGGATAAAATTTTAAGCCACTCCCGGTTTCTGTTCGATCCATTTACCTACACCGCCAAACACGGTCGACTTCCACTCCCCGAAACCCAAATAAACCACATTGTCGGTTTGATGGCCGATCAGCCCGCAGAAAAAACTTTAGCCGTAAACGGAGCCCACTACTACAACAGCGGAGCAACCATTGTGCAGGAACTGGGAATCACCCTGGCCATTGCGAGTGAATTTCTAGCCCGAATCCCGGAAAAAGATCGCGTTCGAGCTGCTAAAAATCTTTTTTTCCACCTTTCGGCCGGAATGCTCTACTTCCCCGAAATCGCTAAAATCCGCGCCGCTCGTCTTCTCTGGAAAAACATACTTGAAGGGTATGATCTGGATACAGAGATCCCGATCACCATTCACTCCCAAACTACAGGCTGGAATAAAACCATCGCCGACGCCCACAACAATATGTTGCGGTCTACTACCGAAGCGATGAGTGCTGTTCTCGGCGGAACGAACATGCTTGTGGTTGACCCATTCGATGCCCACGTTAAAGAGCCGGATCAATTTTCCCGCCGGATTGCCCGAAATGTAAATCACATTTTGGCGGAAGAGGCACACTTTGCGAAAGTAGCTGATCCCGCTGCCGGCTCCTATTACATCGAAAAGTTGACCGATCAAATTGCAGAAAAAGCGTGGGACTATTTCCGGCTCATTGAAAATCAGGGCGGATTTATAAACGCTCTGGAAGCAAATATCATCCAACGGGAGATTACTCGTTCAGCCGAAAAGAAAAACCTGGCAGTGGCAACTCGAAAAATTGCGCTCACGGGAACCAACGACGTCCCCAATATTGAAGACCGCATTCCCGACAAACTGTTTTATGATGATCCCGTTGACTCCCTCCGGCAAACCAAAACAGATGTTGATATCGACAAAGACTCACTGATGGAAAATTTTCAATCCGCATTTGCAAACGGAGCTTCCACCGGAGATCTGATATCTCACCTGCTCTCTCCGCAGAAACTGCTTTATAAAGCTGTAAAACCGTACCGTGCTTCCATCCCATTTGAAAAAATGCGGTTGAGAACACAGCAGGAAAACGAAAAAAACGGGGTTGATTACACCGCCGCCCTCGTTCCGGTTGGCCGGCAAAAAATGAGAAAAGCTCGCGCCGGATTTGCCGAAAACTATCTGCAAACCGCCGGTATCACGGCACATAATCACCCCGGGTTCAGCTCGGTTGATGATGCCAAGAAAGAGATCAGTGGCGATCACCAAATTGTCGTTCTCTGCAGCTCTGATAAAGAGTACTCGAAACTCGTAGAACCATTTTGCAATGCGTTCAGCGGAAATGACAAAATCCGAATTTTAGCGGGAAATCCCGGTGATAATGAAGAGGAATACAGAAAGGCGGGAATTGATTATTTCATCTACTCGGGATCGAACATGGTAGAGATTCTCGGCGATATTCAACATCATCTTTTTGAAAATTCTGACAGCTGATCATTATGAAACGACCTGATTTTTCAACCATCGATTACGACTTCAACCGAACGGACCGGACAGCGGTTCAGAATGGAGATGATTCCACCTGGGAAACCCCCGAAAAAATTTCCATCAAACCGAGATACGATAAACGCGACATTGAAGAGCTGCACCATCTCGATTTTGCAGCCGGGATACCTCCCTATCTTCGGGGGCCCTACTCCTCGATGTATACCGTGCGGCCGTGGACTATTCGTCAATATTCAGGGTTTTCTACGGCGGAAGAATCCAACGCTTTCTATCGCAGAAATCTGGCGGCCGGTCAAAAAGGACTCTCCGTGGCGTTTGATTTGGCGACCCATCGCGGGTACGACTCCGATCACTCCCGAGTTTCGGGCGACGTGGGGAAAGCAGGCGTGGCGATCGACTCCATTCTCGATATGAAAGTACTTTTCGATCAGATTCCGCTGGATGAGATGTCTGTATCGATGACGATGAATGGAGCCGTCATTCCCGTATTGGCGTTCTATATTGTTGCTGCTGAGGAGCAGGGTGTTCCGCACGAAAAACTCTCCGGAACCATTCAGAATGATATTCTCAAGGAGTTCATGGTTCGGAATACGTATATCTACCCTCCCGAGCCATCAATGCGAATTGTGGGCGACATTTTTGAGTATACATCAAACCATATGCCCAAATTTAACTCCATCAGCGTGAGCGGTTATCACATGCATGAAGCGGGGGCTACTGCCGATATTGAGCTGGCTTATACGCTCTCTGATGCGCTGCAGTATGTTCGCACAGGCATCAAAAATGGACTGGAGGTGGATAAATTTGCACCACGTATTTCGTTTTTCTGGGGAATCGGGATGAACCACTTTATGGAGATTGCCAAAATGCGTGCCGGACGTATGCTTTGGGCAAAGTTGATGAAGCAGTTCAATCCCCAAAACCCGAAATCTCTTTCGCTTCGTACGCATAGTCAAACGTCGGGCTACAGCCTTACGGAACAGGATCCGTTTAACAACGTGGCGCGTACCACCATTGAAGCGATGGCAGCGGTACTGGGACACACTCAGTCGCTTCATACCAACGCCCTGGATGAAGCGATTGCACTGCCAACTGATTTTTCCGCCCGAATTGCCCGCAACACCCAAATTATGCTGCAGAAGGAGACCGGTATCACAAAATCTGTGGATCCCTGGGCCGGCTCCTACTACGTTGAAAAACTTACGGATCAGATCGCCAACAGGGCGTGGGAGCTGATTGAAGAAGTTGAAGAGCTTGGCGGAATGGCAAAAGCCATAGAATCGGGTGTGCCAAAAATGAGAATTGAGGAGGCCGCTGCACGCAAGCAGGCTCGTATTGATAATCGAAAAGAGGTTATTGTCGGCATCAACAAATACCGATTGGAAAAAGAGGAGCCAATTGATATTCTGGAAGTGGACAACGAAAAAGTCCGACAGGCTCAAATTGAGCGGCTCAACAGATTGAAATCGGAGCGTAACCAAGAAGATGTTGACCAATCGCTTGAAGCGATCACCAAAGCCGCTGCATCCGGTGAAGGAAATCTTCTTGAACTCGCAATCGAAGCCGCCCGAAACCGTGCATCCCTCGGCGAAATTTCCGATGCCATGGAGAAAGAGTTTGGGCGTTATCAAGCAACCATTAAATCCATATCCGGCGTGTATTCTTCAGAAATTGACAGTGATGATTCATTTAAAAAAGCGCAACAGATGGCCGACCAATTCGAGGAGATTGAGGGACGACGCCCCCGAATTCTCGTTGCCAAAATGGGTCAGGATGGCCACGATCGCGGAGCGAAAGTAATCTCCACCAGTTTTGCCGATCTCGGGTTCGATGTTGATATCGGGCCACTATTCCAAACTCCCGCGGAAGCAGCAAAACAGGCCGCAGAAAATGATGTGCATATTCTGGGTGTGTCCAGTTTGGCGGCCGGTCACAAATCCCTGGTTCCTCAGGTAATGGAAGAGCTGAAAAAAATTGGGCGAGAAGATATTATGGTCATTGTCGGCGGCGTAATTCCCAATCAGGATTATAAGTTTTTGTATGACAAAGGAGTAGCTGCGGTATTCGGCCCCGGAACCGTTATTTCGGAAGCGGCACAGAAAATATTGGGGATATTAATAGAAGAAAAGGAGTAGAGGTAACCGCAGTGGTAGCAATGGATTTAAACAATCTCCCCTCGAGGGGAGACTGTTTGATACAAATTTTATAAACATGACCAAACCCAACGAAAAATCACTTTCAATTAATAAAGGAGACGGACAAAATGATTCGGTGAACCCGAATTACAGATCCCGTAAATCCTCTTTGTTGAGTAAGAGTGATTATGTTGATGGAATAAAACGTGGCGATCGTACTATTTTATCACGGGCCATTACGCTTGTGGAGAGTTCAAAAAATGATCAGCGACAACTTGGCCAGGAGATTTTGGAAGAGCTTATCCA
>SL_4KL_010_BRINEDRAFT_10000126_pt1 | contig 33361 bp, 33 predicted proteins | sample SodLak_010_BRINE_2_FD_10664 | JGI IMG/M metagenome (IMG submission 10664) | reverse complement strand
ATAGTTTAGATACGGTGACCAGTCGTGTATGTGGAATATGTCTGTTTTTTGTTGTCCTATTAATTTTCTCATTGAGAATAGTGAGCTGAGTGTCCCTAAACCCGGTTTTGATATAGTGCTTGCTTTTTTTACTTTAAAGCCGTTCACAGTTGTTTCTTTTTCAGGTTCGTTGAACATGTTTCGGCATAGTATTTCTACTTCGTGGCCGTTTTCTCTTTGTTTTTCTGCTAGTTCTAGTATGAATGTTTCTACACCTCCTGGGTGTTCTTCCATGTTCATTTTTCGTGTTATATGTGTTATTTTCATTCTCTTAACTCTGTGAATTGTTTAACTATTAGTTTTGGATTTTTGATGTTTTCTTTAGCGAATCCTAGGTACCATGCAGTTACTTTCATTTGTGAAAGTATTAAACCAGTTATAAATGGTTTTAATCCGTCTTGAGCTAGTGTTTTTTTCAGCGGTCGGTAATCGTATATCCATACTGCAATGATTGTTGTTAGGAATATTGCTAGTGTTATGGGTGTTAGTGTTGGACGGTATATTGCTGTGATTATAGTGGCTAAAAGCGCTATTATTCTAGTTTCTATTAGAGTTACGAGTAGAAGATTTTTGGTGATTCCTAATTTTTTGTTAGGGTGTGTGAATAGTGCTCCTGCCTTGGCATCTCCTTCTCCGTACTTGTAGAATTGTTTGAAGTATTCTTTGTAGTTAGGTCGCATATGCCAGTTTACATATGCATTTTCAGCTACAGATAGGGGGTAGCCTTTTTCCAGTATTTTTGCACAGAATTTTGTGTCTTCAGCAGTGTATAGGTTTTCTGGGTATCCGCCTACTTCTTTCCATGCTTTTTTGGTGAATCCTGATGATTTGGCGCTGGCTCCTCGGTTTCCTTTTTTGAATTCTTCTGGTTCTGCGGTGTTTGCAACTATTCTGCCTTGTATTTTTTCAAAAAGGGTTTCATGTTGTGGTTTCCACATTCCTGCTATGATGTGGGCTCCTTCTTCGAATTTTTTGGTTATTTCTTTGTACCAGTCTTGTTCTAGTGTGCATCCTGCGTCTGTGGTGACTATGTATGGGTTTGATGCGTTTTCTACTGCTATGTTTCTTCCTTCGGATATGTTGCAGTTTTCTTTAATGATTAGTTTAATCCAGTCGTATTTTTCTACATATCCTTGGATAATTTGTTGTGTTTGATCCTGGCTTCCTCCATCAACTATTATTACTTCATCTGGTCGTTGTGTTTGACCTATTATAGAATCTAAAAGTCTTTTTATCGTATCTTCTTCGTTGTAGACTGTTGATATTAGTGTGGCTTTAACGATTAATTATCACATCGTATTTTGTGTGTTTATATGAAGAATCTGAATCCTATGTTTTCTACCATGAAAAGTGCTATCCTATTAAGAAATCCTCTTGCTTCGAACTCTATTCGTTCTTCCTCTTTAAATTCTCCTAAGGCTTCTAGTTCATCTTCATGCTCTTCAATTTCTTCCATTATTGTGATATCTATCCACATTTCTAATGTAGGACTGTCTATAGAATCGTGACTTATTTCTAATTTTTCGAGTGAAGACTCTAGCTTAATTGATATTTCTTCAGGCATCTGATCGGGTGTTTCTTCCGGAAAATTCTCTAAGTTAATAGTTATTCTTTGTTCTGGAATTATTGTTTTTATAACACCAGGTATTTCTTGTGTTTGTTCTGAAATGTTTATTGTTTCTTCTTGAAAAGGCAGATTTTCTTCTATTAATTCATCCTCTACTTGTTCTATTTCTTCTTCATTCAAGTTCTCGAGATCTTCTTCAAGTTCTTCAGGTATTTCATCCTCTTCCATTTGTTCTAGAAGTGTTTCAAGTTCTTCTTCATCAATTTCTTCATCATAATGTTCTATATCATCTGGATTTGATTCTTGAGTTACTGCAAATCCTGTAAAAAGTAGTATACTTATTGTAAATATTGCAAATTTGTTATTCATTTTGTTTTTACTCTATAACTTCTTTTTTGACTGTTTAATTTTTTATCTATTGTTGTTTTACAGTTTCGGTAATCTGTTGGTCGAATTTTTGAACGAAGTCCTCCCAAGTGTAATTTTCTGCGTTTTCTATAGCGTTTTTACCCATTTTTTTGAGTAGTTCTGGTTCTTTAACTATTCTGTTCATTGCTTCCGCAAATGCGTTAGGCTCAGGGTTTACTAGTAATCCTGTCATTTCGTCTTTTATAGATTCTTTAGGTCCTCCTTTGTCTACCGCTATGACTGGTTTTCCGTATGCTTGTGCTTCGATTGGTATTATACCCCAATCTTCATTCTTGGATGGGAATAATACACTGTAACAATTTCTGTAGAGTTGTTCCCATTCTTTTCCTGGTACGTTAGTCTTTACTTCAATGTCGGGGTTTTTGTGAGTTTTTCTTTTGATTTTAGAATAGTATTCTTGTTTCTCATCCTGTAAGCTTCCAGCTATTACAAGTTTGAAGTTTTGATCAGCGTTCCAGTTTTGGAACTTTTTGAATGCTTCTATAGCTATGTCATGATTTTTGTATTCTACAAATCTTCCAGGAAGAAAGAAGTAATGATCATAATTACCAGGCATTTTATCTTTAGTATCGGTACCCGGATGATTTACACTAGTTTTGTCCTTTTCTATTAGTCCTGGTTTTGTTGCTCTTTCTCTTACATGTTGGCTGTTAAATTGGACGTGATCAAAGTATTTCCAAGCAGGTTTTTCAAGCATTTTGTAGATTTTAACAGCTAGTTGGTATACTTGTCCCATTAGGAAGCCTTTTTCTTCAAGATTTTGTTGATACAGTACTGGATCTCTCGCTGCTTTTAGAGGTGTGTGACAGTATCCTATTACGGGTTTATCATGGTTTCTATAGTTTATCATTTCTGCAACACCCGCTGTTGAAACTACTAGTGCATCATGTTTTTCCATTGGTAGCTTGGTTAAAAAGTTGGTTAATGTGAATGTTAGACCTCTAAGCAGGTATCCTTTGATAGGTAGGTTTCCTATTACTTTTATGTCGTAGTTTCTGAATTCTGGAAATGTCTCATCGGGCTTGTAATTTGTTGTGTATATTGTGATATTGTGTTCGCTGTTTTCTAGTAGTTCTAGAAGTATTTTTTCTGCTCCGCCTTGGGTATGAATCCATGGATGGTATATTGCAATGTCCATTTTTGGTCTCTAAGTTATAGTTTTATTCTAGGTTTGTTTATTAGTTTGCCAGTTCTTTGTAGATTTGTTTATCTTTTGGCTATCAATATCAAGATGTTAAATGCCGTTAGAAGTATAGTGTGTAACATTTGTAACAAGAACATAATACTGGTTACTACTAAGGTAGCCATCATTTTTTCTGTGCGAGTACGATCTAGGTAGCTTCCAGTTGGTGTATGATGGTCGTCGCTCAAGTGTAAATTATTGGTTCGGTCGTATGTATTTTATAATTATTGAGAGCGGATTTTTTGGAGATGAAACGGAGGGGTAGAGATATTTAATTATTTCCATGTTCATTAAATCTCCACATGAAATAAGGGGGTGTTGAGTAATCATATACATATATAGAAAAGTAATTGATCGCTTTACAGCTGTTTTATTACATATTATTTGTTTAAAATCTATTTTTAATTATAAGAAGAATTTTTGAACCAAATTAAATAATATTAGCATAAATCTGGAGAAGCCTCTGATTTCTAACTTTGCAGTAACAAAATTTTATTTTTCATTTCAAAATACAAAAATAGTGTTAATTCGTTGCCGTCTTTCAATCACATACAATTCTACCCAACAGACCCCCTTGTTTCGGGTGGAAGATTACTTCTAAACCGAAAATTCTAATATAACACCGACATATTATTATCACACTGTTATATTATCATAACACTGTTATATCGACCTCTTTGGGTATATTTAGTACTTCCACACGAAATCAGGGGGTGGGGGTGTCACTCACCCTGGCTTCACTTGGAATAAGATTATAAACCTTAGTTTCCCGTAGAAGTATACGGGGTTTTGAAATGGAACAAAAATATATTATCAAATTCAATCGTCTTGGGGGTTCATTCGAGGGATGAGTCAGAGCGACCTGAATTCAATGTTCTCTGAATACATTGATCAAAAAAGTGTATTTCAAAATAAGGAAGCTCTTACCACAAGCTGGAGACCGGACAACATACTACACAGAGATGAGCAAATTAACGATCTCGCTAGCATACTAGCACCAAGTTTGAAAGGAAATGATCCTAGCAATGTTTTCTTATACGGTTCCGTTGGTACTGGAAAAACACTTATTGTAAAACACGTTACTGACGAATTAAGAAATGTAGCTCATAAAGAAGAAATTGATTTAAACATATTATACATCAACTGTAAAATGAAAAAGGTAGCAGACACGGAATACCGATTACTAGCAAAATTAGCAAGACAGCTCGGTGAGGACGTACCTAGTACCGGACTACCTACAGACGAAATATACAATCGCTTTTTCAAAGCATTACAAGAACAAAAAGGTGTAGTAATAATAGCGCTAGACGAAATTGATGCCTTAGTCAAAAAAGTAGGTGATGAATTCCTATACAATCTAACACGTATCAACGATGACTTAGAACAAACAAGAGTATCTATACTAGGAATTTCCAACGACCTTAACTTCACAGAATATATGGACTCAAGAGTTAAATCTAGCCTATCTGAGGAAGAAATTATCTTTCCACCTTACAACGCTCTAGAACTTACAGAAATACTTAGAGAAAGAGCCGGAAAAGGTTTTGTTGAAGATTCCTTAACAGATGGAGTTCTAAGCAAATGCTCGGCACTTGCAGCAAAAGAGCACGGGGATGCAAGAAGAGCATTAGATCTGATTAGGGTAGCAGGAGAACTCTGTGAACGAAGTAACGATAGTAAAATCACAAGCGAACATGTAGACAGAGCACAATCAAAAATTGAGAGAGACAGAATTGTTGAAACCGTAAGAAGCCAACCAAAACACAGCAAATTAGTGCTTTACACAATACTTGAAATGACCGAAGATGATGAGGAAATAGCTACAGGAGATGTATACAGCGAATATAAGAAACTTTGCAAAGAAGTTGATATCTCAGAGCTTACACAAAGAAGAGTATCGGGTCTTATAAGCGAATTAGATATGCTAGGAGTTATCAATGCTAAAGTCATTTCTAAGGGGAGATATGGACGAACAAGACAAATTAGCGTTGATTTGACATCAGAAATCAGGAAGGAAATTGAGGAATTAGTAGAAGACAACTTCTACATCTAAAAAAACGCGATAGGAGGGGATTTTTTCTATTGAATGAACAAGCAGTCAAAGAACTAACCAAAAAAGGTTGTATGGTAGATAGAGAAGCAGCAGAACAACTAACAGAGCAAGACGTAGAGGCTATACTAGATTTAGATACTACGCCTATGTATATTTCTGAAAAAATGCTTTCTCAAATCAGGAAACAAAGAGAAAACAACGATAATGATAATCATCATAGTGTTTCATCTGGTAAGACTAAGCAAATAGTTAAAACAAAACAAGAAGAAAAGAAGGAAAGAAAAGATTTAGACGATAATAAAAATAATATTACAGACAACGGTAACACCTCAGATTATGACTATGGAGAAACCAGTTCTAAGTTTGCTAAAGATAAAACTGTACAAATACGAGATGAACGTAATAAGAATAAGTTAGAAACTAAAGTCGAAGTTCTAGATCATCAAGAGATTAAAAAGGAAGAAAAAGACATACCTGAATTTCTTCAATATTATAATGATCGATATGAGAAAATGAAGAAAATCCTGACAAGAAGAAGAGAATTAAAGTCAGCAACAACTATAAACAGATTAGAAAGAAAAGATGAAGGAGATGATGCTACAACAATAGGAATGGTGAATGACAAATACTCAACAAGAAACGGAAAATACATAGTAGAAATAGAAGATAATACAGGATCTTTCAAACTATTAGTAGATGAACGAGAAGGCAGTAGAATAGTACAAGATGAAGTAATAGGGGTAATAGGGAGTATGGGTGGCGACATAATTTATGCAGATAAAATAGTTTGGCCAGATCTGCCTATACCACAGGGTAAAAATACTACCAAGGACGAAGTATATGCCGCATATATTTCAGATTTACACATAGGAAGTGAAGACACTTTAACAAAACGTTTAAACCGCTTTGCACAATGGCTAAGCTCAAAACAGGCCGAAAAAATAGGTTATCTAGTAATTACAGGTGATATGGTAGAAGGAGCAGGAATATATCCGGGTCAAGATGAAGAATTAGTAGAAACCGACATATACAAACAATACCAAATGTTCGAAGAATGGTTCGAAAAAATACCAGAACATATACAAGTAATTGTAGGACCAGGAAACCACGACATTGTTAGACTAGCCGAACCACAACCGAAAATACCAGAAAAAGCACTTTCTAATATCAAAGATTATAACAACCTTCATTTAGTCCAGAACCCTCAAATGGTACGTCTACATGCTATTAGAAGTAAAGGGATAAAGAATCTGATGTATCACGGATATAGTTTTGACGGGCACACCGATCAACTTCAAGAATTAAGAGAAGGAGGGTATGAAAATCCAGAGAAAGTAATGATAGATCTGCTCAAAAGAAGACATCTTGGACCTACATACGGCACTAACCTAGTAAGTCCGGAAGAAACAGACAGGCTAGTTATTGAACAAAAACCAGATATATTTGTTGCAGGACACTTCCACAGTCACGCAAACTCCACATACAAAGGAGTCAACGTCATATGCAGCTCGACATTCCAAGGGCAAACAGACTTCCAGAAAAGAGTAGGTCACGAACCAGATCCTGGTAAAGTCACATTAGTAAACTTCAAAACGCGAAATACCAAGGTAAAACAATTCTAACAGGGGAAAAATTATGGAAACAGAAGAATACTTTCAAAATATAAGTGATAAGACAGAAAAACTGTACGAAATTGCAAGAGAAGCAAGAAGCCAGAATAAAGACCCTGAAGATGATGTCGACATACCTGTAGCAACAGACCTTCCTGAAAAAGCATCAAGTCTAGTAATTGCAGCAATGTTTCCGGAATTAGAAAATCAAGGAGTGGCTGAAAGACTGAGAGAACTAGAAGATGAATTCGGTAAAAATGACGAAAGAGTAGCTTTTCAAATAGCAAGAGAAATTGCTGAAGGAAAATTCTATAATTTTGAAGATAGAGAAAGAGCCTGTGACGCAGGTGTAAGAGTAGGAGTAAGTTATATGACTGGAGGAATCACAACAGCTCCTTTAGAAGGTATAGGAGATGTTAAAATAAGAGAGAACAATGACGGTTCAAAATATTTAGCAGTGTATTATTCAGGACCTATTAGAAGCGCAGGAGGTACTGCTTCAGCAATGAGTGTATTAATTGCAGACTATGTAAGAATAGGTGTTGATCTAGACGAATTCAAGCCTAGCGAGACTGTAATTAAAAGATATGCTACTGAAGTAGAAGATTACTATAACAGGGTAACCGCAAAACAATATAACCCTACCCGAGAAGAAACAGAATTTATCGCAAAAAATGTTCCTGTAGAAGTAACAGGAAGCCCGACAGAAAGCCTAGATGTATCTAACTATAAGGACTTAGATCGTGTGGAAACTAACAGAATTAGAGGAGGAATGTGTCTTGTCTATTTAGATGGTTTACCGCTAAAAGCTTCTAAAATAAAGAAGAGAATAGAGAAATGGGGTAGCGACTTCGGACTAGAGCACTGGGAATGGGTTAAAGAATACTTAGAGCTTCAAAAATCTATTCACGCATCAGGTGATTCGGAAGATGAGGAAGAGGAAAGCAGTAAAGATAAGAAAGAATACACTGCATCAGACAAATACTTGGGATCATTAACTGCTGGAAGACCAGTTTTTGCTCACCCGGGAAGAAAAGGCGGATTCCGACTAAGATATGGTCATAGCAGAACTAATGGTTTAGCAGCAGTATCGTTCCATCCAGCAACAATGGAGGTTTCTGAAAGATTTATTGCAACAGGAACGCAGCTAAAAACAGAGTATCCTATGAAGGGAACTGTAGGAACTCCTTGTGACACTATACATCCTCCTGTAGTAAGACTTGAAAGCGGAGAAGTTCTTAAAGTAGAATCAAGAGAACAAGCAAGAGATTTAGAGAACAAAATTGATGAAATACTATTTCTAGGAGATATGCTCGTGCCATACGGAGAATTCGTAGAAAACGGGAAAAAACTACTGCCGTCTCCTTACGTAAGAGAATGGTGGGAGAAGGAACTAGAAAAAGAATTAGAGAGGCAAGACGTAAAGTTAGGAAGAGATTTCTCAAATAGAGATCCAACACCTGAGGAAGCCTTCAAAATATCTGACGTATTAGGGATACCGTTATATCCGGGATGGACATACCATTGGAGGGACACAAGCCCAGAAAAATTCAAAAAACTATATGAGGAATTAAGAAAAGGCGAAATATCAAGTAAAAAAGCTAAAAAATGTTTAGAGGATATTTTAGTTCCTCATAAAATTGAAAACGATAAAGCAAAAATCAATGAAGATCATAAAACTGTTTTAAACACATTAATGGCTGTTGAAGAAGATAATACTAACTTACTATCTGCAATAGAAGAAAAAGAAGATATAACTGAATTTATAAAACAAGTATCAGGTTACGAACTGAAAGATCAAGCACCACACTACATAGGAGCACGAATGGGAAGGCCAGAAAAAGCAGAAAGAAGAACGATTGATGGTAAACCACAAATACTGTTTCCTTGCGGAAAAGAAGAAGGAGGAAGAATGAGAAACCTAGTAGCCTCATATAACAACAAATTCCACAACCAAAAAGGAGTGATAAACCAACAAATAATACACAACAAATGCCCAGAATGTGGTGAAATATCTCACTATTCATTCTGCAGAGACTGCAATGTAAAAGCAGATCCAATGTATATCTGTTCAGACTGTGGGAAAGAATACCTAGAAGAAAAAGAATCATGCGGCTCCTGCGGAAACGACAGACTTAACAGATACAAGAAAACTGAAATCAATGTAAGAGAAATGATGGACGAAGCAATGGAGAACCTAGGAATGAGACATCTTCCAGAACTATTAAAATCTGTCCGAGGAATGTCAAGCAAAAATAAAAACATAGAACCAATAGAAAAGGGACTAATACGTCAAAAATATGATCTATATGTCAACAAAGACGGAACAGTAAGATATGATGCAACAGACATTCCAATGACACACTTCAAACCTAAGGAGATAAACGTATCTGTTGAAAAATTAAAAGAGCTAGGATACACACACGATAAAGAAGGAAAACCACTAGAAAATGAACAACAAATACTAGAACTAAAACCACAAGATATTGTAATACCTGACGGAAGTAAAAGCCTAGCAGCCAGCGACTACTTCGTAAAAGTAGCTAAATTTGTAGATGAACTGCTAGAAGACTTCTATGGATTAGAACCTTACTACGACGTGGACAAAAAAGAAGACTTAATAGGATCTCTAGTCATAGGACTAGCGCCACACACCAGTGGGGGTACAGTAGGAAGGATAATAGGATTTACAAACGCCAAGGGAATCTATGCACACCCATACTGGCACGCAGCCAAAAGACGAAACTGCCTACCAGGAGATCACAAAGTACTACTACAAAACGGAGAACATAAAGCTCTAAAAGAATTATATGATCAGGGAGAAAAACCTAAGAAATCAGATAAATCAGGAACGCTAGAAAAAGAAATAGATGTGAACGTAAAATCAGTTAATGATAATCAAAAGATAGTTGATTCAAAAGCAGTTAAAGCATACCGCAGAAAAGCACCTGATTTCAAGCTTAAACTTATTGCAGAAGATGGACATGAACTAGAGATTTTCCCTGACCACAAAATGAAGTTAGCTGACGGAAAAAAGAACGGAAGAGAAATAGAGAAGGGAGACCAACTTCTAATAAAAGAAGAAGAAAGTCTACTGAAAAAACAAATCAAAAAAATAGAGAAAATAAGCTCAGAAGAAAAGTTTATGTACGATATAGAGGTTGAAAAAACACACAATTATATTACAGAAAATAATATAGTTACCTCTAACTGTGACGGAGACGAGGACGCCATATTGCTGTTAATGGATGGCTTGTTGAATTTTTCAAGAGACTTTTTGCCAAATATGGTGGGAGCAAGGACTATGGATGCTCCTTTGATTTTGTCTACTACTTTGAATCCTGATGAGGTGGATGACGAGGCTTGGGCTACTGAGACGGTTAGTGAGTATCCTTTAAGTTTTTATGAAGAGACTTTGGAGTATAAGGAGCCCTGGAATTTAGATACGGATATTGAGATTGGCGAGGATGTGGTTCATAGTGACGAACCTTTCTGTCATAGTTATACTCACGAGACTAGTGATATTGAGGATGGTCCTGTTCAAAGTGAGTATGTGACTTTGAATGAGATGAGTGAGAAAACTTCAGCTCAACTGGGTCTTGGTAAAAAGACTAAGGCGGTAGATGAGAATATGGTTGCTCAACTTTTACTCAAGAAACACTTTATTCCAGATATAAAAGGTAATTTACGTGCATTTTCGCGTCAAAGAATGAGGTGTGTGGATTGTAATACTAAGTTTAGGCGTGTACCTTTGACTAATCAGACTATTGCACCTAGTGGTAAGGTTACTGCACAGTGTCCGGAATGTGATGGTAAGGTATTACTTACTATTTCAGAGGGTACTATTAAGAAGTATTTAGAGCCTAGTAAGGAGATTATTGATAATTTTGAGGTTGACCCTTATGTTAGACAGCAGATAATTGTCTTGAATAAGACAATTCAGAGTTTATTCGGTAAGTCAAATAGGCAAAGCGGTTTGAAACAATTTACTGCGTGATTTTTTAATTATTTCATTCAGAAGTTGTTTTTAGTTTTTTAGTTTAGTGGATTACCACAACGTTAATTATTGTTTCTAACGAATTGTTGATATATGAAAAATGATGTTGAATTGAACGAGATAATGACTGAGGGAGTGATAGCAGTAGAAAAAGATGCAACCGTTGTAAAAGCTTCCAGAAAGCTTCGAGAAGAAGGTATTAGAGGACTAGTTGTAGTCGAGAATGGAGAAGCTGTAGGAATTGTTGTATGTAGAGATATAGTTTATCAGGTTGTTTCTAATAATAGAGATCCGCACGAAACAACAATAGATGAGATTATGAGTACTGATTTGATTGTGGCTGATGAAGACGAGCTTTTAGATGAAGTTGCAATGGCTATGGCTCAGAACAATATTTCCAGAATACCGGTAGTACGCGGAGACATGGTTGTAGGTATTTTAACTCAATCAGATATTTTAAGAGCATGGCCTGGATTTGCAGAAATAATTGGAGAGGAAGTAGAAATGAATGCGGAAGCAACACCAAGACCAAAAGAAAGATCGGGAACTTGCGAAGAATGTGAGAACTATAGTACTGAATTAAGAGAAATTGATGGTATGCAGCTTTGCCCAGAATGCAGATCATAAACTTAGGGTTTTAAACAATTTAATACTTCTTTTATTCTTAATTAGATAATTTTGTCATTAGAAAGGTTTTTTACAAATCAAAAGCCTACACTTAAATTAGGGCTAGAACTTTCGCATGGAGATTGAAGAAGAAGTTTCAAGAAAAAGACAAACTATCAAGGTAGAAGACCCTGAACAAGCATACCCGGAAGTCAGAGATTTACTGATAAATAGGATGTCCTTTGATCACGTTTCTGAAGATAAATACTTCAACGATGTAGAAGAAGGTAAAATAAGAACGAAAATAGAAACCACAGAAGGATACGATAGATATACGGTAGAACTAATAGAAATATTTCTAACAATAGATAAAAACAGCAGAGAACTAGATCTACAGATAAAATCAAATCTGATAACAGAATATCCTGATCATTATTCATACCAGAAAACATTATGGTACTACGCCTATCGAAGTCTTTTTGATAAATTCCTTTATGGTGGTGTCAGACACGCATATGAACCTGATGTAGAGCATAAAACTGATGAAATACTTCAAAGAATAAGAGATGCGGTAGAAGGGTGAGCTGAAGTATGCAAATGATAACTGACGGACCAGTAACAAAGAAAAGCGATCATTTTTATGTTGATGAAGATCCGGCGCGCATATATAGGAATATTAAAGATTTGCTAGTTGAAGAGTTCGGGATAGATAGAATAGAAGAAGCTAAAACAGAATTCTCAGTTAAAGGACCTAAAGATAAAATAAGATTACATGCATTTAAAGAGAAGAGTAGAAACACCGTCCTACATTTCAGACTAAACTGGAGATCTAAAAGCCCTCGTCATATATACAAATATACAAGATCAGACGATATACTAAAAGCAAGAGTCCAGACCGAGGCTAATGTAGTTTCTGTATACCCTGGAGGTAATCCTATAACATGGATACCAAGACGTGTTATGGAAGAACCAGGTCGAAAGATAAGGCATCCTGGGCTTCAAGCAGAACATCTTTCAGCATTCCAAAAGTCAAAACTTTACGACATGATGGTTAGGATATGGCACAACAAGATCTATTCTAGAGAAATTGATAGATATAAAGAGGAAGCTGAGGAAATTACTATACGGATACAAAATCTGATGAGAGAAAAATTCGGTGCCGAGAAAACTATTTCAAGAAGCGAAAGATCGGAATACAACCCAACATGGTGATGCTAAGAAATGTCAGATAACTACAATAAGGCTTTCAACGGCTTGAAAAAGGTTTTAGATCCCATCACATACTGGTTCAGATTTCCCAAATCCAGTGATTCTAATGATGATCTTTGGCATCATCACCCGGTTTTCACAGGAGACTGGGTTAAGATTAAGAACAGATTAGAATGGTATGAGAGCCCGTATATTGTAGATATTTACGGCGATCATAAGAAAATATTTAACGTCAATATGGGAATGGGAAAGCCTAGCGAAAAATTTTATTACCAGCATGTAGATGATAATGGTTTCAGAAGCCAGATGGAGTCTACAGACGAGTTACCTAGCGGTTTAGGAGAATTAAAGATACATACACGCTTGAGAACAAAAGTACCGCCTTCTGGCGAAAATGACTTTGGTATGATTGAGTATTCTGTAACCTTAATGGTGAAGTATGATCACGTTCCGGATGGAATTATGAGGATGCCAAGAATATTATCCAGACCTTTAAACAGATTCTTTAAGTGGGCTTATGTCAAATACGTTGCAGAAGAACTTATCCATCACGATGGAGAGTATGCTCAAGAGAAATTAAACGAATACTTCCAATATATAAGAAAGTATCACGGTGAAGAACCTTTACAATCAAAGACACGTCAAGAGCTTTACACTCCGCCTACAGAAGAAGGCACTTTCTTCGAGTAAACACTTTCTTAGGAAAAAAATAGCGAAAGGGTTAGCGTAAAAAGAGTTCACATTTAAAATTTTTCTTCATGGCTGCCCTTCAATACGGTCAGCAGATATGACCCTTGTGGGGACTACAGGGAGTGATTATCTGTGGTTACCAGGGCAGCCAAATACCTATTTTTAAACCAGGGAAATCTTTTATGACAGATATTTTTGTTAAAGTACGACCAGATTCTAAAAAATTCAAAATAATTGATAATACTATCTTAACTATACATTTAGAATCTTCTGCAGAAAACAACAAGGCTAATACAGAACTGATAAAGGAATTAGAGGACAGAACAAATCAAAGCGTGGGAATTATTTCAGGTCATAAATCTAGACGAAAAAAGTTGAGAATAGAATCGGGTAAGGAAGAGTTTAAGAAATTGCTATTGAATGATTAATGTTAGAGAATAGGAGGGATTATTATTTTAGAAGAGATACTAATCAGTAGAGAAATTTATTTACAATTGGCAAGATTTTTCCTAGTGTTCTCCGTAGGTATGATTGTTACTAAGGTAATTTTTGTACCGTTTACAAGCAAGATTGCATCTAGAAAAGGGGATATAAAAGCAGTACAATCCTTTGGAAATATAGCATACATATTAGGCGCATTTGTCTCTTTTACTGCTGCTTTGCAAGCAGCTGCTTTTGGTAACCTAGTCACTGTTTTAGGAGCTATAGCTGCAGCAGCCACAGTTGCAATTGGATTCGGTATGAGAGATCAAGTAGCCAGTGTAGTTGCAGGCATCTTTATTCACACAGATAACCCGTTCCTAAAAGGAGATTATATCAAGGTAAAAGAATTTGAAGGAGTAGTAGTTGACATTAACTTACGTACCACTGTATTAAACGGAAAAAATAATGAAAAACAACTTGTACCTAATAATCTGCTTACCACTGATGTGGTAAAGAATTACAGCAAAGGTAAGAAAACGAAAGCTGTAATTGATTTGACCACAAACTCAAAAATGCTTGAAAAAGATGAAGAACAAGTCTTAGAGATTTTAGAAAGTTTAGAAAACGTACTGTCTCGTCCTACGCCCGATTTCCGGATAAAGGATGTTGAGAAAGAAGAGGTAAAATGTGAGGTAAGATTTTGGCTTCGAAATTCTGAGGATGTAAAAGAGGTTAAGAGCAATTTCTTAAGAGAATTTGCAGTTTACAGATCTCAAAATCCTCTAGAAGTTGAAAAAGAAGATTAGTTTTTAGTCTTCGCTTATTGGAAGGTTTATTTCTTCTTCTGATTCTAGTACTACGTTAGTTTTACTTTCTAGTACTTCTTGATTTTTTCTAATAGTTTTTGCCCCTTTATTCATTTCTCTACGGCTTTTAAACTTACTTATTACAATGATGTCTGTTTCTCCGGTTACAGAGTAAACCGATCTTACAAAATCAAGTTTTACGAGTTTTTCATATACTTGGTTGGTTTTTCCGCTTTCTGCCTTTATTTGTGTTATTGTAGTTAGTTCGTATCCAATTTTCTGGTAATTCAGGTCGGGAGTTACGGATTCAATTATTTCTTGGTTTTCCAATTTGTGGAATCGGTTGCTTGAGGTGGAGGGAGACATTTCTAGGTTTTTTGCTATGTTTCTTAGTGATATGCGGCCGTCTTTCTGTAGTTGTTCTATTATCTTAACGTCCTTTTTATCGATCATATTCAAGGTTTAAGNCTATAATTTTTTATAACTGTACNTTTGTTCGACAATAGATATTTATTTGGTTAAATGTATATTATACACAGGGGTCGATAAAATGAATGAACTGAAACACAACAAGTGCGTAATTTGTGGCTCAGAACTAAACAAGGGGGACCAAACCGTGTCTGGAAAGACACACCAAGGCTGTATACCAAGCACAGAAACAGCTATTTAAATAACGTCCACTCCGGTTTCATCCTGAAGATCTTCCAAATCTTCTTTCCGAGCTCTGGCTATCGAAAAAGCTTCTTCAAAACCTTCCTCAGAATTCCTAACCCTAAAATAGACTAAATTACTTTCCAAAGAATCATAAGAACTACCAAACTCTTCTAGTAACTTCTCAAAAGGTAAAACTTTCGAAGACTTCTTTACAGGAAACAGATTACCGCCTAAATCCTCATTATCTCTAATCTGTCTAATAAATGCTTTAATATCTTCGTCAGGATAACCAAAAAATTTCCCAGCCCTCATATGATAATAATGTGGATCTTCAATCTCTTCCAACTCTTCTATAACCTCCTTATCTAAATTTTTAGAAAATAAAATTGTCGAAAATGTATTGTCCCCTTCTTCGGTTTTTTTAATAGCATAATCCAAATTAAAGTCTTCCAAAATGTCTAAAAATTTATTTAGACTATTTTTAGAAATATTTAGAGTTAGCTCGCCTGCCTCTTTATCTGAAAAACTTGTTAAAATCACATTGTAATATTCATCTAACTCAACACTTGGTTCTGATTCAAACCAATTCTTCAGCTCCCTTAATCCTTCTTCTTGCTTAACTTCATCTTCGCTAGCAAAAGAATACTCATAGCCTTCCTTCTTACTTAACTGCTGATAATTGCTTAGAACCTTCTTTTCCTCGTCAGTAAGGCTGCTAGGACTAAATAATTCTAAAATTTTTGTTAAAAAGCTAGAAGTCATACCAAACTGAAAAATTCTTTATATCCAACTTTAATGAAATAACCGGTTCGCGTGTTCCTACCAAAAAATGTGAACTTTGGAACCCGCTTGTAGGCTTTGAACTCTGTACTGAATAAAATACAATATAACGTGTCTTCAAAGCCGATTACTGTTGCAACCTAGAGTAGAGATTTATATGGATCTTTAGCCCCGTCCGGGATTTGAACCCAGGATCTATCCCTTACGAGGGGATCGCTCTAGCCAGACTGAGCCAACGAGGCATAAGTCAATGAAATTAATAGGAATGTGTAATTATTTTAATTGAGCATATCCCTAGTACTTTTATGGATCAAAAAATTGGTGAAATCGCAGGTCAGGTATGGGATTTCTTGAATGAAAAAGAAGAGGCATCAGTTACGGAAGTTTGTAGAACTCTAGACGAGTCACACTCAAAGGTCAGCATGGCTATAGGATGGCTGGCGAGAGAAGACAAGCTCCAGTTTATTAGTAAGAATAGAGGTAACGCCATAAAATTAAAGTAGCGATATAACTTTGCTAGAACACTTTATTTTACAACTCTAATTTTCTCTCATTTAACGGTTGATTTTATATGAGAAGATTCAATTAATGTATTATAGGTTCCAAAGAGAAGAGGCTTGATAAAAAATGGTGGATTTAAACGAAGAGAACGAAATTAGAAAGAATATATCAGAAGCTTTAGAAGAGGTAGAAGAGCATGTTAATAGTGATAATTCTGATAAAAATGAGAAAGCCTATGAAGTCTTAAGAGAAGTTTATCACCTTCGAAAGAGAATTGAAAGACTTCAAAATAAAGTAGAAGAAGCTGATAATCGTAGTCAACGTGCTTTTGAGTTGATTGGTGAAATAGAAAAAGAATTAGATGGAGAAGAATCGAAAGCGGATATAGTAGAAGTTAGAGACCAGGTAGAAGAAATAAGAAGCGATTTAAATGATCTTGGAGGAATAAAGAATTTAGCCGAAATTAAAAAACATTCTGAAACTATAATAGAGCAATATAATCCTGAAGAAATTGAAGAAGAGTTAGAAAAGCGTGAAAATAGATTAGAAAAATTAGAAAGCGATTTTGATAGAGCTGTAAAAGGTGAAAGAGTAAGTAGTATTGAAGAACGTTTAAGAAAGCTACAGAATGATAAAGCAGATAATAAAAAAATTAAAAAAGTGTTAGAAGAAATTAAAGAAATATTAGAGGCTCAAGAAGAACTAGCAACTTCTCTGAAAACTTTAAAAGAAGATAAGCTTTCTAAAGACGAGTTCGATAGTAAAATAGAAAAACTTGAAGCCGGGTTAAAAGAAAATGATGAGGAAGTAAGAGAAGAAATTCTTGAACTTTTTGAAGGATACATAGAAAGAGAAGAGTTTGAAGAATTAAGAGAAGATGTAAATGCGGTTTTAGAAGAAAATGATAGAGTAAATGAAAATATAAACGCCTTTAAAGTAGATATAGATAATGAAATTGAAGATATCGAACACAGAATTAAGAATTTAGCAATCGAAGAAAAAGTAGATCAGTCAAAGTTCAAACAAGAGATACAAGAGATAAGAGGAGATCAACTCCTAAAGTTCTCAGAAATACAGGATAAGCTTCAAAGCATTAAGATCGAGGAGAAAGTAGATAAAAACAATTTACAAGAGAAAATTGAAGATTTAAAACAGGAATTAAGACTAAGAGTTATAGAAACAGAGAGCAGCTTATATGAGGTAACGGCAAAGAAAAAAGAGCTACGAGAGACTAATCAAAAACTTCAAGAGTTAGATGAAAGCCATACGGACACTCGAGAAACACTTGATTCGGCTTGTGAGGATCTAGAAGAACTTCAAGATGGGCTTGAAGCTGTTAAAAACCATGTTAAAGGTTTAGAAAACGAAATCTCGAAATTTGAGATAGATGAAAAAGTAGATGTCGAAGATCTAGAACAACAAATCAATGACTTACTTCAAACATTTGAACTACAAATAAAACACACAGAAAACGAACTAAGGAAGCATCATGCTACTAAAGCCGAATTAAAAGAATTATGGGAGGCTTTAGAAATTTTAAGAAACACTGATGACGATATAGAACAGGAAATGTCCCGCGTAGATGAAGCTAGAATAAGACAAAGAGAAATGTTCGACCAAAGAACAGATTACATAAATACGCGTATATCTACTTTACGAAAGGATTTAGAAAAAGTCAAAGATAAACAAGAAGTTTTAGAGGAACTTGCCAAAAAAGAAAGAGTTGATGATTTAGAATCTAAAGTGAGCGAGATGTCTGATTTAATGCTTCAAATAGCTAAAAAAGTAACTTAAGCTAAAATTTAAACGTTCTAATTTCCATTTCTGCTTTTGGTTTCAGTTTTTCAGATATTCTTACGGCAATTCGTTCTCTAAAAGGCCTGAAAACCATTATAAACCCGGTTATGTCTGTCAGTAGTCCTGGTGTCAAAAGGAAAATTCCTGAAAATATCAGTAGTGCACCCTCTAGTATGTTACGAGAAATTTCAGATCCTGTAACAGATCTTTCCAGTTTTCTAAGAACATAAATCCCTTCTCTTCGTATTATTTCTGCTCCTAACAATCCGGTGAATATTACAAGTGCGAATACCTCCCAAAAGCCTATCATACCTGTTAAAGAAACTAGTAAATATATTTCTATTACTGGCATCGCTAGCAGAAAGACTAATAGAAATCTGAGCATAATAGGCTCTGGGCTCTTCAAGCTTAAAAATTTCGCTATATCTCATTAACATGTATGGCTAGTCAGAGATCAGAAATTAAAGAAGAGTATAAGTGGGATATAGAGTCGCTTTACACAACAGAAAAAGTTGAAAAAGAAATAAAAAATGTTAAAACCAAAGTAAAACAACTAGGCGAATTTCAAAACAAGCTAGACGATAGTGAAAAGTTACTTGAGTTTTTAGAACTTTATTCGAATTGTTCTAGAAAGGTTAACAAATTGCATCGTTATGCAAGCATGAAAAGCGATCAAGACACAAGAGACCAAGACGCTAGAGGACTAAAAAATCGTATAAGTTCCTTAAACACTGGATTAAAAGAACAAACTAGTTTTAAAGATATTGAAATCCAGCAAATAGGTCTCGATAGATTAGAAGAAATGAAGGAAGAAGAGAAGGGATTAGAGAAATACGATTTCTACTTGGAAGAAATTCTAAGGATGAAGCCCTATACTCTATCTCATGAGGTTGAAAAAACAATTTCTACTCTTTCAGAGGTTCTTGATAGCCCTTCTGAAACATACAAAGTACTATCTAACGCTGATATTAGGTATCCGGAAGTCGAGAGGGATGGTGAAAAAGTTAGAATAACCGATGCCAACTTCGGCAAACTATTAAGAGACAGGAACAGAGACTTTAGGAAAAGAGTTTATGATGGATATTATACAACTTTATCTAACTTCAAAAATACTATTGGTGTGACGCTTTCTAAAAGTATTAGAACTAATGTTAAACTGGCTGAGATAAAAGGATTTGATTCCGCTAGGCATGCATCATTATATACCTCTAATATTTCCTTAGATGTGTATGATAACTTAATCGAAACAGTAGAAGATAATTTGGAGCCATTACACAAGCACATGGAACTCAAAGCAAAAACTCAAGATACGGAACTCCATATGCACGATATAAATGTGCCTATTCCAGAAAGTGAATCTCCAGAGATAAATTATGAAAAAGCCCAAGAACATGTTATCAACGCTTTGGAGCCGTTAGGTGAAGAGTACCAGAGTAAAGTTCGCGAAGCATTCGAAAACAGATGGATAGACGTATACGAAACTGAAGGAAAAAGGTCGGGAGCTTATTCGGGAGGCTCATATGATACTAAACCGTACATCTTGATGAATTATCAGGATGATATAGATTCGATGTACACCTTAGCACATGAACTTGGTCATTCAATGCACTCATACCTTACACAGAGGAATCAACCATATTTGCATAGTCACTACGGAATTTTTGTTGCAGAGGTTGCTTCTAACGTTAATGAAGCATTACTGACTAAGTATCTGTTAGAAAACATTGAAGATCAGGAAATCCGTTTACACATACTGAGTCATGTCTTACAAAAATTCAGAGGATCCTTATACAGACAAACGTTGTTTGCTGATTTTGAAAAACAGATATATCAAAGAACCGAAGAAGATAAGCCTGTAACTCCTGACGAGGCTTCAAAAATCTATTCGAGCCTTAAATCTAGGTATTATAAGCCTGTACAAATGGATGAGCATATTGAACTAGAGTGGATGCGAATACCTCATTTTTACTATAACTTCTATGTTTATCAGTATGCTACTGGTATTTCTGCGGCACAGAAACTTTCTGAACAAATAATCAATTCAGGTCCAGATAGTTACTTGGACTTTCTAAAGAAAGGAGGCAGCGATCATCCATTAAAATTACTTAACAACGCCGGAGTTGATATGAGCTCTGCTGAACCTGTAAAAGACGCGGTAAGTACCTACAGTAGTTATGTGGATAAGATGGAAAAAATGGTTTAGAAGTTTATTCTATTAACCATCTTCCGTCCTCTTGCACAACCTCTCCATCCGCTATTATTTTTCCTCCGTCTTTTTTAGCTCTTAAATCTTTTACTATATCCCAGTGGATGGTTGAATCGTTTTTTTCTTCGTCTTCAGGTACACATCTGTCGTAAGCACTACCAATAGCGAAGTGAATGGTTCCCCCTATTTTTTCGTCAAAAATTGTTTCTTTTGTGTACTGGTCTATTTCTTTATTCGTTCCTATACCAAATTCTCCAATGTATTTAGATCCGTCGTCGGTTTCTATCATTCTTTCTAAGAATTTTTGGTTCTCTGAGGCTTCAAAGTCAACAATTTCTCCATCTTCGAACCAGAGTTTTATTCCGCTGACTTCGTTTCCGCCATATACGCCAGGGTAAGTGAATTCGATGTGACCGTTTACTGAATCTCTTACGGGCGCATAGAATACTTCGCCGTCGGGCAGATTGTTTTCCCCGTGTGCTGAAACCCCTTCTCGACCTTTTAAACTGAATTTTAGGTCAGTGTTTTTGCTTTTTATGTGGACTTTGTGGGCTTCATCCATTATATTCTTGATTTCTTGGTTTCGTTCTTTCATTTGGTCATAGTCGGCTTCAACTACGGAGTCAAAAACCATCTCTTCGTAGTCTTGCGTGGACATTCCGGCTTTTTGTGCCATGCCGTCGGTAGGGAATCTTGTGGTGACCCAGTTAGTTTTCAGTCTAATTTCTAATAGTTCTCTTGTAGTCTGTTTCCATGTTGTTATTTTCTGCGAACTAAGGTTTGTGAGGTCTCTTGAATTATTGCTTCCTGTTATGTTAATGTAGGCGTCCATTTTCTCTAGTTCTTTTTTCTTTACATCTGAAACTTCACTTAATTGGTTTTTGTCAGCGTGTTTGATCCAATCGTAGGAGTTGTGCCGTGTTCCTAGTTGTGAGTCGTAGACGAAGTGTTCATAAGGTATACCGCCTTTCTTAATTATTTGTCTTCTCACTTCTTCAAAAAGTGGTTTTGTTTCAACGGAGTTAGAAACTAGATAAACGTTATCTCCTTCTTCGATTTTTGTTGCTTGGTTTACAATTTTTTCTGCGAATTTTATTATCCGAGGATCTTTACAAGTTTTCATAATAGAAGTACGGGTTCTCAAAGGATAAAAATCATTTTATTAACTTCCAGGTTACCAGTTCGTCAGGAATAATACAAAAAAATAGATGTGTCTAATTATTATGTATGGAAGAATATGCTGAATTAGAAAATAAAATAAAAGAAATTAATAGTTTAGAAGAAGTTCAAGGAGTACTTAGCTGGGATCAAGAAGTTGTAATGCCTGATAAAGGTATAAAAGCACGTTCAAAACAAATGTCTCTTATTTCTCAATTAAAACATGATTTGATAGCTGATAAGGGTTTAGAGAAACTTATTAAACGTGTTGAAGATAATAAGGAAAACTTAAATGATGATCAAAAAGCTAATCTTCGAGAATTTAAAAGAAAACAAGAAAAAGAAGTTAAAATTCCTAAAGAATTGAAAAAAGAGATTTCTGAAACCTCTTCGGAATCTGTGAAAACATGGGCTCAAGCCAAAGAAGAAAACGACTTTGAAATGTTTTTACCGTACTTAAGAAAAATGATCAGTCTGAAAAGACAGTATGCAAACCATCTAGATCCTGATGAAGAGACTTACAAGGTACTTTTCCGAGACTATGAACCTTACATGAGCTTTGAAAGAATGGAAGAGATATTGGAAGAATTAAAAGCTGCTTTAACAGATAAACTAGATGAAATTAAGACTGAAGGCTCTGAAATTGAAACAGAAGCACTTAAAGGCGATTTTGACGTCGATAAACAGGAAGATCTTGCACGCAAAGTAGTTGAAAAACTCGGTTTTAACTGGGACAAAGGAGTTTTGTATACATCAAGTCACCCGTTCACATCCGGAAACCAAATGGACACGCGCATAACCAGTAGGTACGACCCAGAGAATATGGCCGAAGGGTTTACGGCAGCCATACACGAGGCAGGTCATGGCCTATATCAGCAAGGATTGCCGGAAAAAAATCATGGTTTGCCAACAGGAGATTCCAGAGAAATAGGGTTTCATGAATCACAATCCAAACTTTACGAAGATCAAATTGGAAGAAGCCAAGTATTCTGGAAATTTGCTGCTCCAATGATTAAAGAAAAATTCGACAATTTTGATTATACTCCTGAAGAATGTTATGAATCAGTTAATCAAATCAAACCTGAGAATAAAATACGAATAGAAGCTGACGAACTCACATACCATCTTCACATAATTCTCCGGTTTGAGCTGGGAAGAGACTTAGTAAACGGAGATTTAGAACCTGAAAATCTGCCCGAAGCATGGAATGACAAGATGGAAAATCTTCTAGGAGTAAGACCTGATAACGACGCAGAAGGCTGCTTACAAGACATTCACTGGTCCTGGGGTAACTTTGGTTATTTCCCCACATATTCACAGGGAAGTGTTCTGGCAGCACAAATCTACAATCAAATGGAAAAAGACATCGATAATTTAGAAGAAAAAATCGAAAACGGAGATTTCACAGTAATACAGAATTGGCTTGACGAGAACATTTACCAACATGGAAGAAGATACAAAACTGAGGAATTCATCGAGAAAATCACTGGTGAAAAACCCACGGCTGAATACTTTATAGAGCATATTGAGGAGAAATTTAACAAAATTTACGAATTGTAATTTCTCCGATTTACCTATTTCTATTTTCTAATTTTATTTTCAATCATAATTCGTAATTTTCTATCAACTTATACTCTACACTATTTTTCTTCTTAACACTCTCGTATAGTTGAAAGCTATTCACATTTATTTTACCAAAACGGTGGTTTTCATACTCTTCTATTTGCTTTTGAAGTTTTTTCTTCTGATTTTTGTTAAGATCAGAAACTCTGAATAGCGTTATGTGTGGTTTAAATTCGTGTTTGCTATTCGAACTTATTTTGTGGTCTGAAACTTTGTTATAAAGGTTATAAATTTCCTCTCCCTCGGCTCCGGCCCATAAAACTCTAATGTATGACTTAGAAGGAAAGCATCCTATTCCATTTACTGATAATTTGAAATCATCGTGACTAACGGTTTTCAAATGATCTTTAATTATACTTAATTCTTTATCGGCTACATCCTGAAAGAATTCTAAGGTAATATGCATTTTATGTTTGCTTACAGGGTTGAAACCTAGGTCTAGCCTATCTCTGATTAAGACTAGTTCTTCTAAAGGTTCTTCATCTTCGACTTTTATTGCGGTGAAAATTCTTTTTCCCATGGACTGTTCTAGAATAAATGTTCTTCTTTGTCTTTTGAAACAGTTTAAGCGATAATAAGTTTTTAATTGTTGAATACTAAATTAAGGTGTATAGGTGTAAAAATACTAAAATGGCCGCTAATCCAAGAGCAACTGAAATTACGGGAAAGACAATAGTTTCTGAAGAACACGGGAAAAAATTCGGACAAGTAGATGATGTTTCATTTGTATCTGATACTGGAGAACTAATGAACATTCTAGTAACAGAAACAACAAAACACATTGATGATGTGCAACTACAAGAAGACAGTAAAGGACGAAACATTATCCCTTTCTCTGCAGTGAAAAGCATAGGAGACTTTGTAATCGTAACAGAAGAAGATATATTATAGGAAATGAGTTTTGAGCTTAAGTCCTTGGTTGAGGAACTCGCTTTAACCGGGAGAAAAGTCTTTATATCTTCAATAATTTTTCTGATTTATTTTATTGTAATTATAGTTCCTAGAGAAAGATATCAATGCTTGATGCAAGTAACTTGTGATTCAAAAACGCATCATTCTGTTCCTAATTCATATATAGGTTCCACGTGTGGTCAAGTATGTGCAACGTTTCCGGAGCTAATTGTAGGCTATATTTTATCGATAGCTATTCATATAATTCTGCCTTTAATTGTAATTTATGCTATTGTAAGTTCAACGCCTTTAGTTGTTAGAAAAGTAAGAAAAAAGAGATTATAAGGTAATTTAAAGAATTAGTTGTCTTCTATACCTTTGTTAGTGATTTCAAATACTGCTTCTCCTTCCGGCAGGTAAGGACTGTCTTCTAATCTTGCTACTCGGGTATCTTTCTTACCTTTTCTCAGGTAAATGATTATTGCGCAGTTGTGAGCTACAATGTTTCCNCCGATTGCTTTGGTAGGGTCTCCAAACATCTGGTCCGGATTGTCCATAACTTGGTTGGTTACAACAACCGCCACATTGTGAGTGTTAGCTACCTTAAGCAANGTTGACATGTGTTTGTTGAGTTTTTGTTGTCTTTTTGCTAANTCTCCTCTTCCTACATATTCGCTTCGGAAGTGTGCCATTAATGAGTCTACTACAATAAGTCCGATATCGTTTTCATTGCAGATTTGTCTTGCNTCTTCTGCTAGAAGCATTTGNTGGTCGGAGTTAAATGCTCTTGCTACGAAAATGTTGTCAAGAACTTCTTCTGGATCCATGTCCTGTGANTCCGCCATTTGTTCAATTCTTTCTGGCGTAAATGTGTCTTCTGTGTCTATATAGATGGCTCCTTTACCCATTCCNCCTTCTTCAGGATCTTTTTGNACGTTAACGGATAAATGGTGTGCTATTTGTGTCTTACCAGCTGAGAATTCTCCGTATAGTTCTGTGATTGCTTGTGTTTCAATTCCCCCGTCTAATAACTCGTTGAAGTCTTCGCTAGCTGTTGCAATTTTCTCCATTTTTTCTCTTTGTTTCATCTTTTCGGTTCCTGTTTCGAATCCGCCTACATCTGCAAGATTTTTTGCGGAGTGAACTATGCTTTCTGCTGCACTTTCTCCTATTCCATCAACTTGTCCGGATAGTTCTCCGGCTTTCATGTTGGCTAGCTCCATTATATTGGTTAGCCCCTCATTTTTTAGTCTTTCTGCTGTTTTTCCTCCTACACCGTCTAGGTCTTCGAGTTGTACGTCTTCTGTCATAATATTTTTACTTTATGCCTCCATTAGTTCGAGTATTTGTTTTATTTCTTCTTTGATTTCTATTTTTTCTACTTTGTTTCCTAGAATCTCTAATCTTCCAAAGTAGTCGTTGTATCGTGTTCGTCCTGTTACTTGGATTTCTTTCCCGATTGCATTTTCTGCTGCTTCTTCAACAGTTTCTAGGTCTCCTTCTTTTTCTGTTTCTTGGTCGATTTCTAGGATTTGCCTTGCTTGTTTTCCGAAGAAAACTGTTCTTATATTGTCTGTTCCGTCGTCGATAACTCCGGAGAGGGCTAGTCTGTGTTCTGGGTTTTCTACTTCTTTTCCTTCATCGGTCGCGTAATTTCCATCATCGTCTTCTCTTACAGTGTTACCTGTTTCTGGATCTACGCGGTAGAAAGGATTGTTTGTGTATAAGGTTACGATTATACCTTTTGTTTCGTATCTTGAGTTTTCGCTTTTGATTTCTCTTATGTTAGCTTTTGTAGCTGTGTCTAAGTGTTCTTCATTTATTTCTGGTACTTCGTCTTCCTCAGCCATTTTTACAGTGGCGTCGTCTCCTAGTCTAATTTCTGCGTCTCCTTGATCGTTTTCTACAGTATATGCTCCTGCTATTTCTATAGCATCTCCTTCTTCTATTTTTTCCGTAATTTCTGTTTGTTCATCCCATAGAGTCATTCTAAGAGTACCGGTATCGTCTCCTAAAGTAAGGTTTTGTACTCTTCCGTCCTCCTCTTCGTCATCTCTTTGAAATGTGTTTATGTCGCTTACGTTCGCTATTCGTGCTTTTAAGTGTAGTTTTCTCATTTCTGGAACAATATTTTTTATTTTTAGATCTTGTTTTTCGGCTTCTGCTACGTTTACGCCGTGTTCTTTTGCTACAAGATGTATTGCACCTTCTTCAGATACTAGACCTGAGAACTCTTCCATTTTTTCTTCTACCTTTTCTTCTACATCCTCTTCGTCTAGTTCAGTTTCTTCTATTATCTTTTCTGCTATTTGTTCGATAGACATATTATAGAATGGTGGGCTGAAATCTTAAATCCTTGATGAATGCAGATTCGAGTTGAGTTGGGTAAAAGAAAAAGTAGGATTGAAGGCGTGTTTTTTTACCTAAGAGCTTCTCTGATGTCTCCTTCCCTAATTGTTTTCCTATCGTCTTCTTCCGCTACTGCTATTGCTTCTTCTGCTACGTCTCCTGCGAAAGTTTCTAGGATTTCTGCTAGTTCTTCTGCACTTTCTTCTGAAACTCTTTTTGAGCCTTCGTTCTTGAAGATTTCTTTCATTTTTGCGGTTGAGAATTCCATTTTAAATCACGTAATAAGTTAATGGGGGTTTAATATTATAAACAAAACCTATACTCTTGTCTGTAACTACCTACAGGGAAAAATATCCTTTATTGTCCTCAAAATTATTAACCTGCGTTTCTATTTAATGTTTACAAGTGGGAAGCCAATATATCAACTTTTTGTAGATTTTACAAATCAAGTTAAGGGAAAACGCAATTCCTGCCTGAAAAAAGGAGGAGGGGATTTTTGTAAAATGCAACCTGACGAAACAGAACATGAAAATATATTCCTAAAAGAGAAGCCTTGTAAGATACTTATAGAGGTAAACAATCCGCAAACGGATAATTATCCTTCGGAAATAGCTAAAGCGACCGGCTGCACATATTCACATACTGTAAGACTTATACAAAGAATGGAAAAAATGGACTTAATAACTTCTGAGAAAGAAGGTCGTAGGAAAATGCTTGAATTAACAGATAAAGGTCGTAAAATAGCTAAATCATTATCTGAAACTATTGAAGGGCTTAGATAGGTAAAAACCCGATTTTTTTATTCTTCAATATAAAATAACTTTACTATGAAATTGGCACATACTATGCTAAGGACGGGTAATCCGGAAGAGATGATAGCGTTTTACAAAAAAGCATTTGATTTTGAACTAAGAGAAAAGAAAAAGATGGAGACCTTTACTCTTTACTTTCTAAGGCATCCAGAACAAACTGCAGAGCTCGAACTCACCTATAATCACGGTAAAGATGACAAGTATGAGAAAGGAAAAGGCTTTGGACACATAGCAGTTCATAAAGATAACGATACGTCTCTACAAGAAGCTTATGATAAAGCCGTAGAAGCAGGTGGAGAGGATTACAGACCTCCTGAAGAATGTCCTGGAAACTATGCGTTTGTTAAGGATCCAGAAGGATATGAGGTAGAAATAATCGCAAGATCTCCAGCAGAATAACAACTAGGTAAATGCTGAGAAGATACCCAAAGTAATACTTCCGATGGCTAAATGCAGGAAAAGAGTTCCTGTGAAAGCCATACCTACAAATTTTTTAGCAGGTATTCCATGAATTGCGGCCGGTATTGTCAAAAATCCTCTAATTCCTGGCACGCAGTTAGATATAGCAATTGATTTATCCCCGTATTTTTCAAAGTATTCGTCAGCCTTGTCCAGGTATTCTCCTTTTATCTTAATGTACTTATTTTTCTTAACTTCTTCCAAACCTTGTTTCGAAAGCATTTTGTATAGTAAGAATTGTCCAAGAGTTGAACTAGAAGCTGTTATCATAATAATCATTATGTAATCAAGGTAAGAGTTACCGAGACCTAATAGAGCAATAGGAAGTATTAGATCTGTGGGTATCAACTTTCCTATCAACATCCCTTCAAGTAGAAATACTGTGAATAGAAAGGGTATACCGATTCCTAAGACTAAATTGGATAAAGCTGCCTCCATCTGTGTAAAAATCTTAACCTATGATAGCTTATATTAACTTTCTAACTCAAGGTATTCAAAGAAAAAGTAAAAGAAAAAAATGTTTTTTTCTACCTTAACTGACACTTCTTCTGGAAAGAGCAACGGAGAAGAAGACTCCTACGATGGATGAGAAAATTCCAGCTATAAAGGAGGTTATTGAACTTAGGAATCCGCTTAATGTCTGATATAGGAAACTTCCTGTGATAAATCCTCCTTCACTCTCATCAGATTCGGAACTTCCTGTTGTTGTATCTCTCACTTCAACTGTTGTCTCTTCTTCAGCTTCTTCTGTTGCTATAGTATATGTTGGATTTCCACTACTTGGAGCTGTTGTTTCGAAACAAACCTCGTTACTTCCTTCTTCAGTATCTATAGTATCTCCATTACGCATTAATGTCACTTCTGAAGTGGTTGAGCCTGTTTCCGCACAAATTGTGAACTGCTGACCTGGACTTACAATCTGTGGAGCATCAATCTCAAGTTCTGAATCTTCTAAAACTTCTAGTGTGCTTTCGGTCTCGTCTCCAAGAGCCTCGATCATTAGTTCGTGTTCACCAGATTCTTCTATAGTTAATTCTGATTCGAATGTTCCATCTTCGTTTATAGTTACTGTGTCCATTTCTTCTCCATTTACGTAGATTACTGCTTCACTGCCTTCTTCAATCTCTTCGTTTTGGATTTCTCCTTCAAGTGTAAATGGTTCTCCAGCGTATAGAGTTTCTGGGGAGGTATTCAATTCGATTTCATAGTCTGGGGAGGCGTGCGGGTATATATAAGATCTTGTTCTTGTTCCGCCAGTATCATCTTCTGTTTCTTCTTCCTCTTCTACATCATCTCCGTCGTCGGTATTTTCTGCGTCTTCATGATCCCATTCGTCGTCGGTATTTTCTGCGTCTTCTTCATCCCATTCGTCTCCTTCTGGTTCTTCTCCGTCGTCGGTGTCTTCTGCGTCTTCATGATCCCAGTTATCGTCATTGTTTTCTGCGTCTTCTTCAGTTTCTTCATCTTCTTCATCTGTTGTGCCTTCTTCATTTTCGGCAGTGTCGTCGTCCCAGGTATCATCTTCTGTTTCTTCTTCGTTTTCTGCGTCTTCTTCATCCCATTCGTCTCCTTCTGGTTCTTCTCCGTCGTCGGTGTCTTCTGCGTCTTCATGATCCCAGTCTCCATCTTGTATTAATGTGGTGTCTGTGTTAGTGGAGTATGCTGGTTCAAACGTGTCTACTGCTTCGTAAGTAACTATTTCCGGGCTACTTTCACCTTCAATTTCTGCTTCTGTTACTCCCGAGACCATGGTTAAGGCTAGAAGGGAAAAAGCTAATGTAAAAAGGGTTAATTTAGTTTTCAATGTTTTTTTCACCTTTGTTTATAGGTTTTTTGTCCTGGTGGTTCAGGAAGGGCTAATCCATTGCCTCTAGTTCGTCGTAAAGTTCGGTGAATTCTTGGTTGTATTCGAACTCTTCTGAGTCAAAGGTTCTTGAGATTTGTTGTCTTTCGTTTACTCCTACTATGGTTCCGTCTTCCTGTAAGTACCATTCTGTTCCTGTTCCTAGGTCTTGGTATTCACTTTCTGCAGCCATGTCTTCCCAGGCTGTCTCGTTAAATTCTCTTAGAAGTCCTTCTTTCACCCTATATGCTTCTCCTTCTACTGGCCCTGGTATTTCTTGCATTTCTGAGAGTTGCATGTATGATTCCATTCGATTATCGATATCAACGGGTTCGTCATTGTCATCGTCTACTATTGCTGGTGCTGCAGCATCTTCTTGTCTTGACTGGTATTGTTGTCCTGCGATAGCACCTACTCCAAGTCCTGCAGCTCCTGCTACTGTTCCTGCTGCGTACATTGCTCTTCTTCTTTCTTGATCTATTTCTTCTGCTGTTTCTTCATCTTCTAGCTCTTCTGTTGCTGAACTGCTGCTTGGGGTTAATTTGTTTCTTATTTTGCTGAATGTAGATGGGTTTGTATCTGAGGGTTTTGCTGGTTTGTCGGCGTTTGAAATGTCGCCTTCGGTAGATGTTGGGTCTATTGGGTCTTTATCTTCTGTCATGGTTGTTTTTCACGTCTTTAGCTAATTTTAGTATTGTAGCTTACGATTTTGAGCATGTATGTAAAACTATCTTCTCTTTAATAAAAGGATATATTTGGAAATTTGTAGGTAAGTTGTTAGATATTATTATTTCTAGTTCAAACTTTCTTTGACGTTTTAAATATATTTTCATATTTTGTTGCTGTGTTTTGATTGTTCTAGTAAATAAAAAAGATAGAATGTAAGAAAAAATTTGTTTAAATTTTTATTCAACCTCTCCACTTTCAAGTCTGCCGGCTATCTGGGCTTCTAGACTTTGTAGTCCGTTTCCGACCGAATCGTAGGCTCCGCCTGTTAGATCGTTGACATATGTTTCTATTGAATCGTAATGCTGGCATTCTCCACCTACAGTTCTGGTTAATGTTGCTTCGTATGATTCTCTCATGTCTTCCAGAATTTCCAAGGACTTCGGACTAAATTCTTCTCTTGTATGTTTTGCGTTTTCTTGTACTACGTTTACTGCTTCTACATATTCCTCGGTCATTTTCGTTGCTTCATGCATGATGTCTCCGATATTTTGAATTCTCTTGTGCATTTCGTGTTCTGCCCTTTCTTTGTGCAGTTGTTCACGTTCTTCACCGCCTTCTACTATTTCGTAGCTATGATTCCCTGAATTTTCATATACTTCTCCAAAAGCAGCTAATTGTTCTAATTGTCCTTGTAGTTCGCTCATCGCTTGTTCATAACTGTCTTTCACTTCTTGTCCATATACAGCTAGTGCGTTGTCGGCATGCTGTACTTGAGCGGTTATACGGTGTTCGTAGCTTTCAATTCTATCTAGAATGTCTCCTCGATTTCTCCTTACGAGATCCATTGCATGATCTTCTTGCAGTAAATTATTTGCTCCAGTATCTTGAGTTAGTACTTCTCCAGCTCTTCTATCGTCTCCTGCTGCATAAGCACTCCCAAATACTGTTGATTCGACAGCCAACCTGTCTTGTAGTTGTCCTTGTCCTTTGTCAACTGCTTTTAGTGTTTCTTCTAGCCCTTTTTTGATTTTCACTAATCCGTATTTTTCTTCTAGGTCTTGAAGATCTCTTCCTTGAAGTGCGTCTTTCACTTCGTCAGGTTTCCATCCTTGTGTTGGCATTTCACCTATCTCGTTGTCTACAAAAGTGACAAAGTCTTTGAGGCTTACTACTTCGTCTGCAATTACTACTTCTCTGTCCTCCGTTGTGTCCCAGTCGTATTCAAACGTGTCTTTTGTGTCGGGTTGAAATTCAAGTAAAGATCCTAGTTTTTCGTCAGATTCTGCTGCTCGCGAGTCGTTTTGCCTGTGTTCCTCTATTGTTCGGTTTACTTCGTTGGCGAATCTTCGGGCTTTCTCTGTGTCTCCCGTAGCTTCACTGGTTTCTGTAGGATCTAGTTCTGAATAAGTCATGATAATTTGTTCACCTTTTTGTTAAAGTATGGATAACGACCCATATATCAACTAATTATACAATGACTATCTATTAAAGAAATAATAACTTTATAGAATGTGAGAAAAACCATTGTTGCGTATTGTATAGTTATTTTTGTTTAGATGCCATTAACTGTATATGTAAGTTAGTAGAAAGGATAGTTGGTACGTAAGAAAAAAGAAATTAGGGGTGTTTTGCTTGGTGTTTGGGACCTAGTTTCAGTTGAATAGGTTTCTAAACCATTCTATTATCCCTGCTAAGAATCCTGTAGCCTCGTCATCTGGCTCTGTAGTGGGATCTTCTTCAGCGTTGTTATTCTCATTTTCTTCGGTTTCGTTGTTCTCTTCTACCTCGGTTTCATTTTCTTCTGTCTCTTCTTCCCCAACATCTACTTCAGCCACTTCTTGCTCGCCAGCATCATCTTCGACTTCTATCGTAAGTTCTCTTTCTATAATAGGTTCCTCGTCAACTATTAACTGTACGGTGTAATCGTAGGTTCCAGTTTCTTCTTCAGGGGGTATGGTAAAGCAGACTTCTTCTGCTCCTTCGGTGCTCTCTGTTGCTATTGTTTCTTCTTCGTGTAAGATGCTGATTTCAGCGGGTACATCTTCTGTGGTTGTAACACAGATAATGCCTTCTTGTTCTGGCTCCATGACTTCTGTGGCTGTTATTGTTTCTATTCTAGGTTCGCCTATCACTTCTACTGTTGTTGTGTAGTTCTCACCAAACATTTCTGCTCTTATTTCGTGTTCTCCTATTTCTTCAGCGGTTAATTCTGTTTCAAACGCTCCTTCTATGCTGGTTTCATCAACTTCTTCGTCTTCTAGGTATACAACAACTTCTTCGGTGATATTCCCTGTTACTGTAAATGATTCGTTGATTTCAACTTGTTCGGGTTCTACTTCCAACTCTATATTCTGCGGGTCGACTTCTTCTTGAACTTCTGCAGGCGCATAAGTCCGCTCTATATCTTCTTCCTCTGGTTCAACTTCTTGAACCTCTAATTCTTCAGCAGGGGTTCTCTCTGCTTGAGCCACATCCCATTCTTCTTCGGGAGGTTCCTCTATCTCTTCTTCATTTTGTACTTCTTGATGGTCCCATTCATCGTCGGTATTTTCTGCTTCTTCGTGATCCCATTCTCCGTCTTGTGCTATCCCTGCTACAGTTAAAGCAAGGATTGACAGGAGAAGCAGGATAATGTGTTTTTTGTTCATTTTATAATCAACTCCTTGTGTTAGGTGCTAAATTTAAAGGTCATTCAGCTTCAAGTTCTTCGTAAAGTTCGGTGTATTCTTCGTTGTCTGGGAACTCTTCTGTTGAGAAAATTCTGATAGTCTGGTCTTCTTCATTCACTCCGATTACGGTTCCGTCTTCTTGTAGGTACCATTCTGCTCCGGGTTCTATTTCTTCGTACTCGTCTTCGGTACTTATAGTGTCCCAGGCTGTCGGATTATATTCTTCCAGTGTGTTTGTTTCTACTTGGTAGCCTCCTCCGGTACCTGGTCCTGGTATGTCTTGATATTCTGCTGTTTCTGGCTCTGGTTCGTCATCTTCTTCTACGACGGCGGGCGCT
>SL_4KL_010_BRINEDRAFT_10000125_pt1 | contig 33397 bp, 29 predicted proteins | sample SodLak_010_BRINE_2_FD_10664 | JGI IMG/M metagenome (IMG submission 10664) | reverse complement strand
CCCCCTCTCGGGGTTCGAGGGCCGGCCGTTCCACGAGGCTGTCGCCGAGGGCCAGCGACTGTTCGGCGGCCGCGGCTACCCCCGTCCCAAAATCTTCCGTCAGGCCTGGGAGGACGGCCGGATCGAGCCGGAGCTCCTGCGCGAGGAACTCGCTGCCCACGGGATCGACGACGATCCCGAGGCTCTCCTCGAGAAGATTGCCGAGCGTGACACGGAGCGCGCCAGCGAGACCGATGACGCGACCGAGACCGTCGACCGCGTGCTCGCAAAGTGGCTCGCCACGTTCCTCGACCAAGGCCAGGCGAACTGGTCGATGCCCAACCGTAAGCAGGGATTTTACGCCGCCTGGCGTGACCTTGCGCCCCACGACGGCGACGTGCCCGACTGTGACGATCCAGACGACCTACCTCAGACCGCGATGGTAGCGATCGAGGACGCGCTCGGCAAGTACCCCGAGCAGCGCTGGAACGACATTCTCGAGCACCACCTCTCCGCGCTGCCCGGCTGGACCGGGTTCATCAAACAGCGTGCCGACGAAGACATCGATCCATGGCAGTCGGAGTACCGGATCACGCTGGCCGAATACCTTGCTGTGCGATTTGTACTCTGTAACCTGCTGGATGCGCCGATCGCACCAGCGGGCGCCCACGCAAGCGACGACGAGTCCGCCGGGACAAGCGGTGAGGATTTGGTCACGGCCGGCGACGGTGATGTCCCCCTCGAGGAGATTTGGCTGTCGGCCTGGGAGCGGAGCTATGGTCGTCGTCTCCTCGAAGACGTTGACGACTCGGTCACCGGGTCGTCACACGGCCAGGGCGAGCGACCGGACGCCCAGCTCGTGTTCTGTATCGACACGCGCTCGGAGATCATCCGCCGTCACATCGAAGCGCAGTGCAACTACGAGACCCACGGCTACGCGGGGTTTTTCGGCATCCCGATGCAGTATCAGGGGTACGACTCGGACGCCATCGCCGACGCCTGTCCGCCGATCGTCGAGGCACAACATCTGATCGCTGACGAACCCGAGACTGTCCACGACGAGAACGCGACGACGCACGACCAGTGGCACAAGCTGGTGAACGCGACGCGAAAACACATCAAGCGGCTCAAGACCAACGTCGTTGCCGCGTTTCCGTTCGTCGAAGGAGGCGGCGGCGCCTACGGCTCGGCGATGGCGGCGCGGACGCTCGCTCCCTCGACCCTCTACAAACTCCGAACGGCCGTCGACGACCGCGTCCCGAGCACCCACGAATTCTGTTCTCCGACTGTCGAGTATCCGCGCCTGAGCGACGACGAGAAAGTCGAGTACGCACAGACCGCCTTCGAACTCATGGGCTGGACGGAGTTTTCCCGTCTGGTCGTCTTCACGGGCCACGCAAGCCACACGACAAACAACCCCTTCGACTCGAGTCTTGACTGTGGCGCCTGTGCCGGCAACCCCGGTGGCCCGAACGCCCGGGTGCTCGCGGAGATCTGCAACGACGAGAGCGTCACGGCTGAACTCCGCCAGCGCGGATTCTCCATCCCCGAAGACACCGTCTTCGTCGGAGCCGAACACAACACGACGACCGACGAGATCACTCTCTTCGACGAGGACGTTCCCGAGAGTCATCACGAAGATCTCGAGCAACTCCGTGCGGACCTCGAGCGAGCGCGCGCCGGTGCGGCCGCCGAGCGCAGCCAATCACTGACTGGTGCGGATCCCGACGCCCCCATCCGCGAGACGGCCCGTCGCGCGGTCGACTGGGGCGAAACCCGCCCCGAGTGGGGACTGGCCGGCAACGCCTCGTTTGTCATCGGTCCACGTGAGTTGACCGACGGCGAAAACCTCGATGGCCGTGCGTTTCTCCACTCCTACGACTGGTCGACCGATCCCGAGGGGGACGCACTCGAGTTGATCATGGCGGGCCCGCTCGTGGTCACCCAGTGGATCAACAATCAGTACTACTTTGCGACTGTCGACAACGGCGTCTATGGCAGCGGCTCGAAAGTCACGCAAAACCCGGTCGGCAACGTCGGCGTCGTCCAGGGCAACGGCGGCGACCTGATGACCGGCCTCCCGCTGCAGTCGCTGAAGGCCGCTGACGACGAACTGTTCCATCAGCCGCTTCGCCTGACAACGGTGATCCACGCACCCGTCGAGCGCGTCACCGAGATACTCCGCGAACACGAGGAGGTAAAGCGCCTCGTCGACAATGACTGGATCAGCAGCCTGACCGTCATCGACCCCACACAGGACAATGACGTTTTCCACTACCAGGGCGGTCTCGAGTGGGAATTGCCGGCCGAGCAACCGACTGCTCAGCAGCCAGCCATGCCGAGCGTCACGTCGGACTGATACGGATTGTTGTAGCGACGCACCACCGATCGCCGGATCCGGGACCAGAGATCGGCGATAATTGATTACAGCAGTCCGTCTGAGCGGACACTGGATTGAGGAGGTGTAGCAGTGCTTCCGATCTGTAGTCGTTGAGCACACCGAGGTTTGCACGATTTCTACCGTAACTTCAGACACTGTTACCGTACACTGGCACTACTGCCACCAGAAAGACACAGCAGTATGACGATCACTGAGGTCGTATTCGAGCAACTGGATGCTGTAATGGTCGAGTACGAGTGTGATAGTGTCGCCGATGCGGGTGAGACCGCATACCTCCCCACTCAAAACAGGGAGGATAGCTGACTGAACCTCGGAAGCACTGCTAGATCGATCGGCCGCCTCGAGTGCCCGGATAGGGAGTTGTGTGCTCTGGTTTCGCAGTTCAACATCGACCCGTTACACTTCTTCGCGGTCCTCGAGTTGGTGGACCGTCACGGAGACGAAGTAGACTAACATAAAAACCAGAAAGCCAATGACGAGGCCGCCGAGTTCGACGGTGCCGATGCCGACAGGCGAGAACACGGCGAGTGCGATCAGGGCGACGGCGAAAACCGCGATCGTGAACGCGCCGACGCCGTAGTAGAAGCTGACATCGGAGTCGAAACGCTCTCGCATCGACATACGATTCAACTCCAGCGAACAAAACGGTACCGACGGTTGGAGTTCCCCCGGTCCACGGGAGCCCGGGTCAGTACAGGAGACTCTGCGTCGCCGTCTCGTACTCCTCGGGAATCCACTCGGCGATCGCGTCCGGCTCCGTTGTGCCGTTTACATTGACCAGGTACGCACAGCCGTAGTCGTTCCCATAGACGCCCTGAAAGTCGTAGACGAACCCGTAGACATCGATGTCGCCCGGGACGTCCGCAGACTCGCGGAGGAACTGCGCCTGATGGTCAACGTTGTACTCGACGAGCTGGTTAACCACCAGGTCGTCGTCCACGTCAGTGTCGATCAGACCGCTTTCGAGTGCCTCCTCGACGACGGGGACGAGCATGCTGACCCACTTATTAATGCCCTGCGGTCCGGGCAGTTCATCGCCCGTCACGACGTTGTAGGCGGCGGTGACGGCTCCGCAGCCGGTATGGCCAACGACGGCGGCGACGTCAGTGTCAGTGTAGTGGATCGGGTAGAGCAGCCCGCCGCCGACGATCAACTCGCCGTCGTTCTCGTCCCAGACCTGATTGCCGATGTTACTCGGCGTAAAGACCTGTCCCGGGTGGTCGACGCCCCACATGTCTTCCTGGGGGACCCGCGAATCCGAGCAGGAGACGGCAACGATGTCCGGCTGCTGTGCCGTCTGGACGTCCGCGAAGTAGCCATCCGGTAACGACTCGACGTGGTGACGGTTGCCCGCGAGCAGTTCCGCGAGGATTCTGTGGTCCCTCTCTGGACCGGGATCGGACTCGCTGGCGCGATCACGTTCGTGGTCAGTTCCCATGACCCATCGTACACCGAAGGGGGTAAAAAATCTCCCACGCCGGCTCGACCCACGAACTGTCGCCAGTAATCGCCACTCGAGTCCGAAACTGGAACCGGAACCTGCGTCCGATCCGACCTGCGTGCGTCCGATCCGTGCCCGCCTCGCGTTCGCGCTCGTTCGAGCGAACGACGGACGAATTTCAATCCTGCGTTTCTTCACGCGACATCTGTTAGGGGCAGGTATGGCCGACACCAGTCAGTGGCATCTCGCCAGCCGTCCGACCGGAACGCCGACCCACGAGAACTTCGAACTCGTCACCGTCGATCGTCCGGAACCTGGACCGGGAGAAGTCCTCGTCCGAACGCTGTACCAGTCCGTCGATCCGTACATGCGCGGCCGGATGCGCGACGCAGAGTCATATGCGGAGCCGTGGGACGTCGGTGAACCGATGCAGGCGAGCGTCGTCGGCGAGGTCATCGAGTCCAACGCGGACGCGCTCGAGGAAGGTGACGTCGTCACGGGTGATCTCCTGTGGGCGGAACACGCGATCGCAGACGCCGGCGAACTCCGCACAGTGAACCCCGACCACGGCCCGATCTCGACGGCACTCGGCGTCCTTGGGATGCCGGGCGTAACGGCGTACTTCGGGTTGCTCGACGTCGCGGAGCCAAACCCGGGTGACACCGTCGTCGTCTCTGCCGGAGCCGGTGCGGTTGGCTCGGTCGTCGGCCAGCTCGCCCGGCTCAACGGCGCTCGTGTAGTCGGAACGGCCGGCAGCGACGAGAAGACGGCGTGGCTCACCGAGGAACTCGGGTTCGATAGCGCGATCAACTACAACACGACCGACGATCTCGCGAAAGCGGTTGCCACCGCCTGTCCCGACGGCGTCGATGTCTACTTCGACAACGTCGGCGGCCCGATCACCGACGCCGTCTGGCCCCGTCTCAACGTCCGATCGCGGGTGGCCGTCTGTGGCCAGATTTCGATGTACAACGCAACCGAAACGCCGACCGGTCCGCGAAAGCTCGCAAAACTCATCCAGTCACGCGCCCGCGTTGAGGGCTTTCTGGTGACCGATTATGAGGATCGCTGGGGCGAGGCCCTCGATCGGCTCTCGACGTTCATCCGCGATGGCGACCTCCACTACCATGAGACCGTTACCGAAGGCTTCGAGAACGTCCCAGACGCGTTTATGGGCCTATTCGAGGGCGAGAATATCGGGAAACAGCTCGTGAAGGTCGACACGGACGCCTGATAGGGATCGGTGTCCCGATTGACCGCCGATCGTCGACCCGCTACTGGCGATCGGCTCCGCATGGGCCCAAGACGCTGCGCTGGGAGGTCAATCACCGGGCGTTAGACGTCACGGATCGGCGCCGGACCCGGTCTTACGAAGCAGTCTTTGCGACGTGGTCCGCTCGGGCCTGCCCGATCGCCGCCCCAACGAGTAGACAGCACAACAATCCGGCATAGAGGAGGAGGTACACCGGACTCGAGGGGGCGATCGTCCGCTCGATGAGCCACATTCCGACGAGATAGGCGACTGCGCCGCTGAACGCGAGCAATCCGAGCGAGATGTCGGCCAGGCTGGTGACGATCGCGCCGATCACCGTCGCAGTCGAAAACAGGAGCATCATCGTCAGGGTGAACCCGATCACGTCAGCCAGCAGAAACCAGTAGACCCGGCCCGGCGGCCAGAGGAGGTAGCCGATGACGAAGAGTCCGATCGTGCTCACAACGAACGCGAGTCGACGGCTGGTCACGACGCTGTTTACGAGCGTACCGGTTATAATACGATTGCAACTAGTTACACGCTGATCGCACGACGGCTGTGCGATCAGGTGTGCGTTGATTTGCAGTGGCTACACAATTGCTCTCTCGATGGAGAGTCTCCGGACGCCGCTCCATCTCAATCCGTCAGTCCGTAGCCGGTTTTGAACAGGTAGACGTCGATCGCCAGCACGACAACGGTGAGCGCCGAGAGTACGCCGAGTGCGAGCAGTGGGGCGACGTCGGCGTACGCCGCCGGTGCGACTTCGACCAGATCGGAGTAGCCAAGCAGCCCGTACCGGACGCTGTCGACCATGTAGACCATCGGATTCAGCAGCGAGATGGATTGCCAGAGCGGATCGAGCATGGTCAGCGAGTAGAAGACGGCGCCAAAGAAGACGAGCGGGCGCAGGATGAACTGGTTCATGACGGTCAGATCGTCGAAATCACGCGCGAGGAGGCCGCCGATGATACCAAAGCCCGCAAAGAGGGCGGCGATGACGACCATCGTCGCGACGAGGAACAGACCGTTCTCGATGCTGATCGGGACAAACAGCCGACCGATCAGGGCGATGATGACGCCGACGATCAGCCCCCGGACGGCGCTTGCGGCGACGTAGGCGACGACCATTTCGACGTAGGACAGCGGCGAGGTGAGCGTCTCGTGGATGTACTCGTTCCACCGGCCATGAAAGATCGAAAAGGAGGCGTTCTCGAAGGCGTTCGAGATCGTCCCCAGCACGACCAGCCCCGGAATCAAAAAGAGGATGTAACCGATCCCCTCGACCGGTTCCGCGATCCGGCCGCCCAGAATGACTCCGAACACCGCAAAGTAGAGTACGTTCGTGATCGCCGGCGGCATGAACGTGTTCTTGGGTCGGCGGACGAACCGCAGGAGTTCGCGGCGAAAGAGCGCACGGAAGCCAACCGAAAGCATCAGACGATCCCCTCCTGTTCGCGCTCGACGCCGTCGCCGGTATCGGTCCCCTCGTTGCTATCGATCGATTCGGCCACACCGTTGCTGTCACCCGATCGGGTGACCGTCCGATCCTCGCGTTCGGTCAGTTCGACGAAGATCTCTTCCAGCGAGGTGCGTGTGATTTCGAGATCGACGATCTCGTGACCCATCGCCTCGAGATCGTTGAGCAGCTGCGGTGCAGTCGAGCCACCGTCGTCGACGCGGACCTCAAATCGATCGCCCGACACCGTCGTTTCGTGTGCGTACGATCCGAGATCGGGGGAAACGGCGGGTGGCGAGGCGAGGCTGAGGGCGATCGTATCGGTGCCCCGGCGTTTGAGTTCGTCGGGCGTCGCGACGGTCACCTTCCGGCCCTCGTTCATGATCGCGACGCGGTCACAGAGCCGTTCGGCCTCTTCGATGTAGTGGGTCGTCAGCAGGACCGTCGTCCCCTCCGCGTTGAGTTCCGTGACGAGTTCCCAGAGATCGTGGCGAAGCTGGACGTCGACGCCCGCGGTTGGTTCGTCCAGGATGAGCAGGTCGGGGTCGGTAACGAGCGCCCGAGCGAGCAACAGCCGGCGTTTCATCCCACCGGAAAGCCAGTCGAAACGCTCGTTGCGCTTGTCGTAGATGCCGACGCGCTTGAGCACCTCGTCGGCACGATCGGCGGCCTCGCTCTCGGGAACGCCGTGATAACCCGCCTTGTGCATCAGGACCTCTTTGATCGGGAAGAACCGATCGACGTTGAACTCCTGTGGAGCGAGCCCGATCGCGTCTCTGGCCTGCTGGTAGTCGGCCTCGACGTCGTGACCGAAAACGTGTGCGTCGCCGCCGGTCTTGCGGACGAGCCCCACCAGCGTGTTGATAAACGTCGTCTTCCCCGCGCCGTTGGGCCCGAGCAGCCCGAAGAACTCGCCTTCCTCGACGGTCAGCGACAGCTCCTGGAGGGCACGTAGATCGCCGTACTCCTTGACGAGATCCGTCGTCTCGATGGCCGGTGGCATCGCCGAACCGTCAGCCCCGCCCGCGGTTAAGAATGTTGGTCTCGGCGCCCGAAACGGGCTGTTTCCAGCCCGTCGACTGCAAACAGTTACCGTGACTGCAAACAGTTACCGTGACTGTAAACAGTTATCGTGATACTAAATAGCTACCGTGACTGCAAACAGCTCCCGTACTCTCAGTCTGCAGCCCGCGGCCGCCCAGTCAGGTTCTCGGCTCCGCTTTCCTGGACGATATTCAGAGCCGTCATCAGGTCCGATCGGGAGATCAGCCCGACGAGATCGCCGTCCTCGGCGTGCCGTGAGTGGGTGCCAAACCGGTCCTCGCCGCGGTCGACGACCAGCAGTCGCCCGATTCCGTCTTTTTGCATACGCTCGATCGCCGTCATCGCGTCGGCATCGGCCGTGATCGTCTTCAGATCGGTCGTCATCACGTCCTCGACGGTGTAGGCGTCACGTTCGACAGGATCGATCTCCCGGGCGTCGGACAACGTCACGAGACCGATCAGCCGCTCGCCGTCTACCGACGTCTCGACGACCGGGTAGCCGGTGTGTCGCTCGGTGAACATCCGCTGGATCAGTTCCGCGATCGAGGTGTCCGGCTCGACCGTGTGGAGGTCGCCGGCAGGAGTCATGATATCGTCGACGGTGACACCCTGGAAAGCCGCTTTCATCGTCACCTGTTGGGCCTCGCTCGAGGCCGCGATGTAGACGAAAAAGGCAACCCCGATGAGGATGATGTTGAACGCGAGCAGGCCGAACAGGCCCATGAAGATCGCGAACAGTTTCCCGATGCTCGCGGCCTGCTGGGTCGCCTGGGCGTAGGGCTTCCTGCGGGCGAGCAACGCACGGAGAATGCGCCCGCCGTCCATCGGAAACGCCGGAATCATGTTGAAGATCGCCAGCGCAACGTTCAGGACGGCCAGATAGCCGAGAACGAACCGGGTGCCGCTGAGCGCCTCCGGCGTCACGGAAAAGAGGACGAACGAGCCAACCCCGACCAGCACCGAGACGATCGGCCCCGCGATCGCGATATTGAACTCCTGTTTCCAGTCCTCGGGCATCTCCGAGAGGGCGGCGATTCCGCCGAACAGCCAGAGCGTGATCGAATCGATCGGGAACCCATAGCGTTGGGCAGTCAGCGAGTGGCCGAGTTCGTGGAAGACCACCCCGACGAACAGGCCGACTGCCGCGGCGAAGCCGAGAATCCACGGCATCGACCCGGCCGTGATCGCTCCGATGTCGATCCCGGCGCCCAAGAAATCGTTCAACAGTATCCCCACCTGTTCGATCTGGATCCCGATGAGATACGCAAACAGCGGGAGCACCAGCAAGAACGTGAGGTCGAGTTTGATCGGGATGCCAAAGAGGGACCCGATCCGGAAACTCTTCATCATGTCTCATGCTACCAGTGGCGGACCCTTAAGCACGCTGCTGAGTCGCCGATCGATCGGTGTCCGAGATGGCTCTTCCCCTGTTCGACACATTGTCGTGGCTGTATCCCGATGACCTGTCAACCAGCCATGACAACCCACTCCGATACATATAATCACAATATTATCGAATAACCAATATGCACCTCATGCTACATAGCTTTATACGAGAGTTCGTTGTGCATCCTGTTACAATGATGGAACATCACCTCGCCACCGATCGACTCGCGACCGACCAGCTCGAAACACTGCCGGCCGAACTCGACTCGGCGCAAGCGAAGCTGGTGTATCTCTATCTCGATGCCACCGGTGGGACGACCGTCGCCGACCTAAAGGAGACGCTGTCGATGCAGAAGATGGCCATTCTGAGCGTGCTCCGATCGCTCTCGAAGCAAAACCTCGTCGAAAAAGACGGCTCGACGTACGCACCGATCGCGTAAGCAGGGATTCTGCCGACGCGTTTGCCAGTCGCTCGATCGCGACCCGTCCCGGACGGTCGCTCTCTCGATTTACCACCACTTACGAGCACCTGTTTCGACCGCGTTTCCGGGCCGTCCTGCGATGACGCGGGGCTTCGAAGGCTTTATCCGAACGGTGGGCTTCCGTTTTCGTAAGTAACCACAACCATGTCCGATAAACCCGCCTCAATGTACCGGGATATCAGTAAACCGGCATACACGCGCCGTGAATACATTACTGGGATCCCCGGCTCGAAGATCGCACAGCACAAGATGGGCGACGCCACGAAAGAGCCCGACGACTACCCCGTCCAGATCAGCCTCGTCACCGAAGAGGAGGTCCAGATCCGCCACGGCTCGCTAGAGGCCTCCCGCCTCTCGGCGAACCGCCACATGCTGAAAAACGCCGGCGAGAACAACTACAAGATGATCCTGCGGAAGTTCCCCCACCACGTCATCCGGGAGAACAAGCAGGCGACCGGTGCGGGTGCAGACCGTGTCTCCGACGGGATGCGACAGTCCTTCGGGAAGATCGTCGGCACCGCCGCACGAATCGACGCCGGCGATCGCATCTTCACCGTCTGGTGTGACCTCGACGACGCCGAACACGCCAAGGAAGCGTTCCGCCGTGCCTACAACAAGATCACGCCGCCGTGTCGCGTCGTCATCGAGCGTGGCGAAGAGCAGCTGATCGCCTAACGACGACGTGTTGCTCTGCGGGCCGGCAAAGCCGGCCTCGGCAAACATTCGATTGAAAAACACCTCCCTCCGTTCTCTCGCTTCGTGAGCGGCGCTTCGTGCCACCTGCTCGCTCGATCACCTCATCCGGATTCGTGTCATCAATTGCCCCCAATCGGCGAATCCGTATCAGTCGTCGGCCCGCTCGGTCGCACCTGTGGTGCTCACTCACGATCAGCAACGGCACGATCAGCAACGGTGTGCCGCCTCCGCTCCCCGAATCACACGTCTCTCGCGGCTACTCGAGACGCGCTTCCGGCCGCTGTCGTCACGAACTCGGGTAGCTTTTTGTCCACCTGGTCCCGACTGCCGAGTATGATCGATCTCGCGGTCGCAAACAACCAGGAGACCTTCCAGCGAATGGGCGACCCGCTGGCCGATCGGGGGATCCGGATCCATCACGTCCCCGTGTCAGAGCGGACGGTGCCACTCGGGACCGACGCCCCCTGGGAGCGCGACGCATACGACGTCGGCTTCGTCTACCCTGGCCGGCTGATGGAAGGTGGAGTGAGTAATGCGATGCTCGACGTCCCGTGGCTCAACGATCGCGACGCCGTCCTCACATCCCGGAACAAGGCCGAAGTGATCGCCCGACTCGATCGGGCCGGTCTCCCGGTGCCGACGTCGGTGTACGTCTCGAACAACGTCGACGAGGCCGAACTGGCCACCGTCTTCGATCGGTTCGAGCCACCGGTCGTCGTCAAACCGAACTCGACGACCCGCGGCGTCGGCGTCGCGAAAGCCCACGATCTCGACTCGTTTCTCGGGCTCTGTGATTATCTCTCCCTGGTCCACGACTACCGGGCGACCGGCGATCGATCGTTTCTCGTCCAGGAGTATCTTCCCGAGGCGACCGACTACCGGGTGATGGTACTCGACGGCGAGTACGTCGGGGCCGTCGAACGCCGGCTTCCCGAGGACGCAGTCAGGGACGGCCAGTGGAAACACAACGTCCACCGTGGGGCCGAGGCGACCGGCGTCGAGTTGCCCACGGCGTGGCGCAACCTCGCCGAGGACGTCGCCAACGTCCTTGGAATCCCGTTTCTCGGTGTCGACCTGCTTGCCACCGACGACGCCGTCTACGTCAACGAGACGAACGCCAGACCGACGATCGACACGGCGACGAAATACGAACCCGACTTCTACGATCGGCTGGCAGACGCGATCCGCAGTCGGTGTCCGTGACGGACGGTCGTGTGCCGCTGTCGGTGTCCGTGACGGACGGTCGTGTGCCGCAGTCGGTGTCCGTGACGGACGGTCGTGTGCCGCCGTCGGCATCAGTGAACGGAGTCAGGCCGTGTTCCGCTTACCGCCGTCGACGATCAGTGACTCCGCGGTGATGTGGCTGGCCAGATCGCTCGCAAGAAAGAGCGCCGCGTTGGCGACATCCGCGGGCTGTGCGAGTGTGCCAAGCGGGATCGTCTCCGCTAGGGCCGCTTCCTGCTCGGTGCCGACGACCGGGAGGTCCGCGGTCGTCATCGCCGTCTCGACCGTCCCAGGGTGGACCGCGTTGACCCGAATGCCGTGTGGGCCGAGGTCGTCGGCCAGCGAGTAGGTGAGCGTCCGGACCCCACCTTTCGCCGTGGAGTAAGGCGTGAGTTCACCATACCCCTGCAGTCCGGCGATGCTCGAGACGTTGACGATCGAGCCGCCCGCTCCCTGCTCGAGAAGACGCTCGGCGGCGAGTTTCGAGCCAACAAAGACGCTGTCGAGGTTGATCGCCATGAGATCGCGGTAGGCCTCGATGGAGATCTCCGTAATCGGGCCTGCCGGACCGAACACGCCCGCGTTGTTCACCATGATGTCGAGTCCGCCGAACTCGTCTGCGGCGTCGATCGCCGACTGGAGTGCCGTTCGATCGGTGACGTCACAGTCGACGTACGTCGCTTCCGCGTCGGTTTCGTCGGCGATCAGTTCGTGTGTTGGGACCCCACTCTGGCGAGGATCCTCGCGGACGTCTGCGACGACGACGTCTGCGCCTGCTGTCGCGAACGTCGTTGCGATCGCCCGGCCGATGCCGCTCGCTGCGCCGGTGACGACCGCAGTGTCGCCCTCGAGTATGTCGTTCACATGTACTACTTGATCTGTTCTCGGAATAAATTATCGTTGAGAACACCGGACGTAGCTGCAGGTGGAACACAAAACTGGAGACAGCCGGAGCCCGAAACCGCTCGACCGCGACGTGAGTGGCTTACTCGAGACTGATACCCGAGGACTGTTCGGCCGGATCGAAGACGACTTCGAGGACACCGTTGTTGTAGGTCGCAGCAGCCGTATGTTCGTCGACGCGTTTGGGAAGCGAGACGCGTTCGTCGTACTGGCGGTGAGCGCTTTCGGCGGAGATAGTCAGCGTTTTGCCGTCACATTCGAGTTCGATGTTGTCTTTCGTGACGCCCGGGAGATCGGCGACGACCCGGACCTCGTCGTCGGCGTCGTGGATCGTCACGTGGGTGTCGGCCCCAAAGCCGTTGTCGACGTTTCTCGCAGAGTCGAACTCGACGTTGTCGGCTCCGTTCATCATTTCGTTCATCATCCGCTCGATCTCACGGAACAGGTCGTCGAAGGGTTCGTCGCGGTCGTCTCGGCGCATGGCTGTGCATAAGAAGGGGAGGTGCAAAAACTTTCCCCGAGATCCGGGGGTCGGCCAGTGGCAGTTCAGGCTCGAAATAACGAATGAAGCCAGCTGGCGATCGCCGGTTTGACTCGTCTAGCGAGGGCTAATCGGCCGTCTGGCGATCGGCAGCCAGCTCCGTCCGGCCCCGGAGACGACCGAAGTCGATGCCGAGCGTTTCGTTCGTGATCGATCGACTCTCCGGCCCGGAAAACTGGCCGGTGAGCGCCCGAATCGCATCGATGTTCTCCGGGACGACGTCGGCTTCCTGGTGGATCGCCTGCATACAGTAGAGATCCCGCCCACGGAGCGTGATCGACTCCTCCCAGATACAGTTCTCCCAGATGTCACCGCGAGGGCGGCCGGCGTCGAGGGCGAAGTCCTTGAGCGTTCCAGCGCCGTCGATATCGGTGTACTCCGGGATCGTGAGGAGCCGGCCTTCCGTCTGGAGCAACTCACGCACCTGCGTTTCGTCGTCCGGCTCCGTCTCGAGGGTCACGTTGATCGCGTGGACGTGCATCATCGTCGTCGGCACTTTCAGGCCGATCGTGTCGATATCGAGTGTCGGGAAGACGGTCTGGACGTCGGGACCGTGGTGGGACGGGATCGAAACCGGATCCGGAACTGCATCGTTGATCGGACCGCGTCCGGTCTGGTCGGGATCGCCGCCGCGTCTGACAAGCGTCACCCGGGCTTTCTCCACCCCGTAGTGCTCTTGTAGCGGCGCGAGAAACCGCGAGAGTCCGGTGGTATTACAGGAGACGACGCGGACGTACTCCGCATCTTCGGCCTCGTCGTAGTTCGCGCGGGCGTTGAAACTGACTTCCGCAATGGTCGCGTCCTCGCCACCCTGAAAGATCGCCGGTGTGTCGTGGCGTTCGTACAGCGGTCGATTCGTCGCACCGACGCCCCCAGGTGTGGCATCGACCACGACGTCACAGCCAGCGACCAGTTCGTCGACGGTCCCAGCGGGATCGATACCGATCTCGCGAAACGCATCAACACGGCTCTGGTCGACGACGTAGACGTCGTAGCCCTTCTCGGCCGCGCCGATAGCCACGTACTCCGGGCTGCGTTTCCCGACGCCGTGGACCTCCATATCGGGCTGTGCCCGGATCGCGTCCGCGACTCGCTTGCCGATGGTTCCGTATCCGTTGACTCCGACCCGTAACATACGAGTCGTGGTGCGACGCCGATCCGCATAACCTTTTTGCAAAAATATGATAGATGTTGACTCGTAATTGAGTTACTTAGGTCGCAAAGTACCGCTTGAGGTTCTTTGAGCCCCATTTGTACGCGCAAATCAGACATCTTTATAGTGTTTGATATCATCTAGGTTTACTCGGTAGTGGCCGGTCGCATGAGAAACAATTTTAACGTTGGCCTGCGGCTACTCAAATATGAGTGAATATTCACGTGGAGAGAGTGGGTCGGAGGAACCGTTGCGAATTGGCCTCAACGGGTTCGGGCGGATCGGACGGAACGTCCTGCGGGCGACACTGGACGACGACACCGTCGAACTCGTCGCCATCAACGACGTAATGGACAACGACGACATGGAGTATCTGTTCACGTACGACTCGGTCCACGGCCGCGTCGACGACGTCTCCCGCGACGGTGGGACGCTCTCTGTCGGCGACTCGGAGATCGAGTTGCTCTCCGAGCGCGACCCCACCCAGCTCCCCTGGGACGAACTCGACGTCGACGTCGCCTTCGAGGCAACCGGCCTCTTCCGAACCTACGACGACGCCGCACAGCATCTCGAAGCCGGCGCGAAGAAGGTCCTCATCTCCGCGCCACCGAAAGGTGACAAGGAGGTCAAGACGATCGTCTACGGCGTCAACGACGACGAATACGACGGCGAAGATGTCGTCTCGAACGCCTCCTGTACGACGAACTCCGTCGCGCCAGTCGTCAAAGTCCTCGACGACGAGTTCGGCATCGACTCCGGCCTGCTGACGACCGTCCACGCCTACACCGGTACACAGGCCCTGATCGACGGTCCAAGCGGCAAGCGGCGCCGTGGCCGTGCCGCCGCCGAGAACATCATTCCGACTTCGACCGGTGCCGCGATCGCCACGACCGAAGTCCTGCCCCAGCTCGAGGGCAAACTCGACGGCATGGCGATGCGCGTCCCCGTTCCAAACGGCTCGATCACCGACCTCACCGTCGATCTCGAGGCCAACGTGACGAAAGACGAACTCGCCGACGCCATCCGTGAGGCAGCCGACAACGAACTCGCCGGCGTGCTCGGCTACACCGACGAGGAGATCGTCTCCCGAGATATCGTCGGGCTCCCGTTTTCCTCCTACGTCGACCTCGAGTCCACGATGGTCCTCGAAGACGGCCTCGTGAAAGTGTTGACCTGGTACGACAACGAGTATGGTTTCTCGAACCGAATGCTCGACCTCGCACACCACGTCGTGGCCGACGACCTCGAGTAACCGATCGCACGGCAACCCGGCCGCTCGCTGAGCCGCCGACGCTCCTGGTATATTTGTGCTTGCTGGCGATTGCTGCTTCGTGTGTACAACGCGGCAGTGTCGACTGTGTGATGCGACTGTCGATCGCAGGTGTGACGTAATTCTCGATCGCAGCGGTTGGTTCCAGCGTCTGGTGTTGAGATTTATATACGATCGCGAGCACAAGCGGTGGCATGGTCGAGGTCAATTGGGACACGACGCGACGCGAGGGGGTGACGTTCGTCACGGCGACCGTCACGAATACACAGACGACGCCACAGCGGGTCCGCCTCGAGAGTCGACTCGATGGCCCGGTGTGGCCGCCGCGCCGGAACGGTGTTACTGCACCGGAGTGGAACGGGCCCGCCTGGGAAGCAACCGTCGATCCGGGACGCTCACGTGGCGTTGGCTTTGCGAGTCCGGCAGCGCCGACAGCGCCACCGGTCGAACTCGTCGAGGTGAGTCGGGGTCCAGCGGATGCCGACCGGACCCCTGAAGAGATCCTCGCTTCCCTCGAAAAGTGGGCACCGACGAGCGACGTGCTCACGCCGGAGCCATGATCGTCGCAGTCACTGGCGGCAAGGGCGGCATCGGCAAATCGACCGTCTCGTTGAACCTCGGGCGTGAGCTCGACGCCGTCGTTGTCGATGCCGATCTCTCGACGGCTGATCTGCCACGCGGAGACGGTCCCGACCTCCACGACGTTCTCGCGGGCCGAAGTCGGGCACTTGAGGCTGTCCAGCGGATCGGACCGGTCCGGTTTCTCCCCTGTGGCCGAACTCTGGCCGGCGCCCGCGCCTCGGATCTGACCGAGTTCCCTGGCGTCGTCGATCGGCTCGAACGGGAGTGTGGTCGCGTCGTCGTCGACTGTCCGGCGGGACTGGCACGAGACGTCGGGATCCAACTCGAGAGCGCCCACGTCGCCGTCCTCGTGACGACACCGGACGAATCGGCACTCGTCGATGCGCTCCGAACCCGGCAGCTCTCCTTGGATCTCGAGACCCCGATCGCGTCCGTCGTCGTCAACAGAGTCAGAACCGACGGCGCGGCCGACCTCGCAACGCGGGTCGAGCGAAAACTGGGTGCCACGACGACAGTCATCGACGAACTCCCGGCGGTCGACGACGCCATGGCACAGTGGCGGCCAGTTCGGGACACCCAATCGGAGTGTGAGGCGATCGAGGCGTTCGAGACCGTGGCTCAATCGGTCGAACGCTGTGAGAAACGGCTCTCCGGTCGGATCGGGGTGCTCTGAAGTGGTGCCCGAACGCCTCGCTGTGGACGAACCGCCACGCCGATCGTCGCCACCAGTTTGCCGCGGATCGTTGGACGACCCGGACGATGGTGAGATAGGACAAGAGGAATCGTGTGTGAAACCAGTACGAGCGAACAGACGGACACAACATCAACAGGTATGTACATGACAGAGCGAGTCGAATCGCCGGCGGCACCCGGTGTCGATCAGGTCTTGGGACCCGCCCGCTACCGCAGGGAATCGCGGAGCAGTCGGGGACAGCAGTCCGAACGTCGGACGCTGCGTCGTCGACGGATGGCCAGGAGTTACCCGACGGCCAGGGAACGTATCGACGATCGGCGTCCGAACGGCCCGATCGGAACCGAACGATCAGGCGACCGCTGTCAGGGTGACGCTGTCGAATGACCGTCCTGTTCATCACACCGATCGAGATCCTCACGGGGGTGTCGTTTGGCCTGCTGTTTGGCGTCGTCACTGCTGCAGTCGTCGGCTGTCTCAGTTTCGTCGCGACCGTCGCCGGAGACGTAACGATCCCCCGGTTCGCCGGTGGGGCAGGAGCCGTCGTGCTCTCGGGAGGCACGTCGTTCGCCGCAGGCGTCGTCGGACCCGAAACGGTCCAGCCCGGACTCCTCCTCGGGTTCGGGCTCGTCTTCGTGCTCGGGCTGGCAGCGACGAGCTGGGGACGACAGCTCGGCACGGACCTGCCGCGCTCGACCGCGGGTCCACTCGAGCGAACGCAGCCACTCGCCGTGGAGGCGATCGATGCCGTCGACGCGATGGGACAGGTAACGATCCGATCGAGCGGCGGCGTCCGGGAGTTCGAGGGATACCCACCCCTCGGACCCGCCCTCCGGCAGGCACTCGAAGACGGTGCGTGGCGACTCCCGGCGGATCTCCCGCTCTCGGCGCTCGAAACGCGTCTCGAAACGCTGTTGGGATCGACGTACGATCTCGAAATGGTGTCCGTGGCCGTCGATCGTCGTGGCCGGGCAACGATTACTGCCGCACCGCCCGCCAATGGTGTGGCCAAACGAGTGCCGGAGGGGTGGCGTGCCATCTCCGTCCGAACACTCGTCCCGACGGGGCTGGCACCAGGTGACGACGTTCTCGCGACCACCGGCACGGACGCCGTCTCCGGAACGGTACTCGACGCGACTGTCGACAGCGCCCCCGCCACAGCACAGGCATCGACAACGGACGACATGGCCCCGACTGGCGATCGAACTGGCGAGGCGGCCTCCGCTGGCGTGGTCGACGGCGGTGAGGGGCAGGTCACACTCGCCATTCCGACGACGGCTGCCGACACGTTGCTCGACGCCGATCGGGTAGGGATCGTCGCGACGCCCGCGGGAACGGCCGCGGAGCGGGACGCGATCTCGCTGCTCGAACGCAACAGGGTCCCGGTTCGGAAGACGACGCTGACCGAGTCGGTGCTGGACGCAGTGTCCAGCGACGAGAGCGATCTCGAAGTGTTCGCGGTCCGCAGCGATGACGCGGCCGACGACACGACCCACGGCTGGTACTTCGAGCCCGATCCGGACGCGCTCGCGATCGGCTCGGAGGTGTTCCTTCTCGGCAGCGATGCTGTACGCGACACCACCGAGCCGACCGAGTCAGCAACCGCGGCCATCGAGGTGAGTCACTGAAATGACGACAGCACTGCTTATCGAGGCGATCGGCACGGTCGAACCGCTGCAGATCGGTCCTGAGTTCGACGGCACCACGACAGTCGAGTGGACACGGGCAGCCCTGCTCGGGATTCTGGGCTACGGGCTGTTGGCCGGCGTCGGCGCGCTCGCACTCGCGTTCGTCTATCGGGCCCGAACCGTTCGGGAACTCCCGATCGGGCCGGCGCTTCTCGGTGGCCTCACGCTCCCTGCAGGCTGGCTCACGATCGACGCCATCCGTCACGGCGCGGTCATCGTCGACTCCCCGCTGGTTCACTACACCACCGGAAGCTACCTGCTGGGTGTGGTGGTCGCCGGAACCGTCGTCGCCGCCGTTGGCCACCGGCTCGGCGATCACCTCGCGTGTGCAAGCTACGGGATCGACCGCATCGATGCACGCGGCCAGGTCGCACGGCTCGTCCAGTCGGCCGGCCTCGCGGTCACCGTAACGCTCCCCGACTCGATCGACGACGCCGAAGGCTATCCGGCCGTCGACGAGGCGACCAAACGGGCACTCGCAGGACAGCCGTTCCTGTTCCCTAGCGGGCTGTCGATGGAGGCATTACAGGAGCGAGTGGAACGCCGGATCGAGTCCGATTACGATGTCGGCTACGTCCAACTCGAACTCACCGACGAGGGCGAGGTCGGCGGCCTCTCGCTTGGCGATCGACAATCGGGCGTCAGCCCGACGCTGGGTCCGGATCGGGCCGCGGTCGCCATCGCCGGCGATCCATCACCCCAGGCGACCACCGGCGACCCGATCGAAGTCTGGACCGACGACGAAGCGGCGAGTCAACTCGTCGCGACGGGAACGCTCCGAGCGACTGCGGGTTCGGTCGCGACGGTGATCGTCGACGCCGACGACGCGACGGCGTTCACGCCGGGCGATCGGTACCGGCTCACGACCCGCTCCGAGACGCCAAGCGACGGGCACGCCCTGGTGTCGACGATCCAAAGCGACGACGCGGTGGTGACGACGGTGACGGTCGAGGCCGACGGCCCGCTCGAAAGCGAGTTCGCCGGCTGGCTGCCGGGGACCGTCCTCGCGATCGATCGCGGTGACAACGAACTGGCGCTGCCGGCGGACAACGAACCCCTGGAGGCCGGCGATACGGTCTACGTCTTCGGAACGCCAGACGAGCTCGCCGATCTCGCTGCCGGGCCCGAGGCGGGGTCCGAGTTCGAGTTTGCGGAGTCGGCTACAGCGGAGTCACCCGAGACAGCCGACTCGTCGGGGCCGGCGGATCAGTCACCCGAGACGGCCGACTGATCGGCTCATCGAGGGACGAAACTGCCGATCGATGGCGACGATCGGTCGATAACCATTGGCGATACGATTCGGTTATTTTATGTGGTTGAATTAACGACGAGTAGATCAGTATGAATCGATCGTTCCGATGGCTACTCTTTACGAGCATCGTCTTGCTCGGCGCAGGCGTGCTGTTCGCGGGGGGAGTCGCCGCAGACGACTCGACGCTCGACGAGATGGATGGGGAGGGAACTGAAGACGATCCGTATGTGATTACTGATGTCGAGGAGTTGCAAGCGATCGAGGAGGATCTCGAGGCGCACTACGTTCTGGGGAACGACATCGATGCCAGTGAGACCGAAACGTGGAATGCGGGTGCTGGGTTTGATCCGATCGGTGACCGTGACAATCCGTTTACCGGCTCATTCGATGGCCAAGACAACACGATAGCGGACCTGACTATCGATCGAACAGGCGACGGGAGAGTTGCGTTGTTCGGTGCTTCTGAGGGGGTTGTCGAGAACGTCCATCTAGAAGATGCATCCGTACGTGGTGGCGATTTTGAGGTCGGCATACTCATTGGCGAAAACATGGGAGACGTTCGAGACGCGTCCGCGACCGGTGAAGTTCATGGTGGAACCAACGTCGGAGGGTTGGTTGGTGGTGAATCGGATGGTGGTGGGAGTATCGAACGATCGTGGGCAGATGCTGATGTGAGTGGGGAGAGTCGGGTTGGAGGCCTCGCCGGAAATACGGCTGGAACAATCACGTCTTCGTATGCGATAGGTACAGTTGAGGGAGAGTTCAATACTGGTGGATTACTGGGCACTACATATGCAGATGTGAGAAATGTGTATGCAACCAGCGATGTATATGCAACCAGTGATGAATTCACTGGCGAGGGGGCTGGTGGTCTCGTCGGTACGCACCATGGGTCACTAACCAATGGATTTGCGACTGGTGAAGTGACTTCGGATTCTACCCGGCATATCGGCGGCATTGTCGGTGAAAACGAACAGTTGAGCGCTGCATATTGGAATCTCGAAACATCAACCGTAGACGTCGGAGACGGCGAGGAGGATGGAGATGGGGTTGGACTCAGCACTGACGAAATGACTGGGTCTGCCGCCGAAGTGAACATGGACGAACTGGACTTCGAGAACTTCTGGGCACTAACCGACGAATACCCGGTCCTTGAGTGGCAGGTTCAGGATGTCTCGCTCTCGCTCGACGAGTCGTCCGTCGGCGAAGGCGAAGCGACGAGCGCTACGGTGACGCTCACCCTGAACGACGGCTCCACGGTTACAGCGTCCGACGTTGCTGACTACGACGCTGGCGGGATCGCCGATGTCGACGCCGGTACTGTCGACGCCCAACAGCAGGGCACGACCGAGATCACCGCCACCGTCGCTGGCGAGAGTGATAGTGTCGAACTCGAAATCACCGAACCGCCACAGATAGAACTCGATGACGCCGAACTCGACGCCGACGCAGTCGTCGAAGGCAGTTCGCTGACCGCGACGGCAACCTACGAGAACGATGGCGGCCCAGGTAGCCACACTGCAGAGCTGATCGCAGACGGCGAGGTCGTCGACTCACAGATCGTCTCGCTCGATGCCGACGACGAAACGACGATCGACTTCGAGTGGGCACCCGACTCCGCTGTCGGAAGCGAATACGAGATCGCGATCGACGAGACGGACCTCGGTTCGGTAGAAATCGTCGAACCCGGAACGATCACGCTCGAAGAGGCAACGTTCCCCGATCGAGTCGGCTCCGGTGCACCGTACGAGTTTACAGTCAATCTCGATAACGAGGCTGAGGAAACAGTGATCGACACCGTCGCGTACGAACGCGACGACGAGGTCGTTACCACCGAATCTGTTGCCGTCGATCCCGATGGCACAACCGAAATCCTCGGCGATGACACAGAAGCTGACATCGGGCTCACGATCGCCCACGAAGTCACCGTCCACGACGAAACGCTCAGCGGGACGAGCGACGTGACCGACCCGCCCGAGTTCGAGATATCCGACATCGACGTGCCGGACGAAGTCGAACCGGATGAGGAGTTCGAGGTGACAGCCACGATCGAAAACACCGGCGGCGTCGAAGGCACGCAGACGGTCAGCGTCTTGGACGACGAGAACACGATCGAAACCGAAGAGCTCACGATCGGGTCGGGGTCAAGCGAGGAGGTTTCGATCTCGCTAACCGAGAGTGAGGCAGGCGACTACGAGTACACCACCGCGACGGACGACGAGGAAACGACCGCTTCGGTGACAGTCGCAGAGATGGAGACCGAGGACGACGATGCCGACTCGGATGGGGTCCCCGGCTTCGGTGTCGCCGCCGCGATCGCTGCCCTCTCGATCGCGCTGCTGGCACGACGGTACTGACCTCGGTCGGTCAAGACACCGCGTGTTGGGAGTCGTCGCTGGCACACGTTACAAAACGCGATCGGCACAGTGGAACCGCGAGATTGAGCGCGGTTCGGAACGAGCGCGGTTCGGAACGAGCGCGGTTCGGAACGAGCGCGGTTCGGAACGAGCGCGGTTCGGAACGAGCGCGGTTCGGAACGAGCGAAGTGAGTGAGAACCGCAAAACGCGATCGGGGAACGCAGTGACCCGTGAGCGAAGTGAGTGAGAACCGCAAAACGCGATCGGTGTGTAAACAGGTTCAAGTGGTATCTGTACTCATACTGATTAGCGTCATCAATTACCGCCGATCGCCAGTAACGGGTCGGCGATCGGCGGTAACTACGGACACTAATCAGTATCAGTCCTTGGACAGCGAGACGACCTGTTCCTGGTCGATCGTCCGTCCGCGGAACGGAAGCCGGTCCTGGAGCCACTCGACGGGCGGCCAGTCGTTCATCCGTTCGGCGACGTTCGGGACGACGAGGATCGCGCCCGTAGCGATCGCGTAGCCGACGATTTCGAGGGGGCCGAATCCCGGAATGACGCCGGTCCCGAACACGAGTCGGAGGGCGATCAGGAGCGGGAGACAGAGATACGCAAGCACGAGAATCGCAGCGCCGCGCGGGCGTGCGTGACGGTCTTTAATATATTGCCAGGCGATCGTCGCACCGAGGGCGGCCCCGATCGTCAGTGTCGTGAACTCTCGCGAGCCGAGGATGTATGCGAGGACCGCGATCGCGCCAGCCAGCCCGAAGACGAAGCCCGGCTCGGAGCGCTCACCGCGGACGACGATCGCGACCAGTGCCAGCCCGATGGCGACGCCGACGACGACGTCGCCGACGTAGTGGACGCCCATGACGACACGCGACAGCGCAATGAGGAAGATTATCATGCCGGCGGCTGCGTATCGCTGGCGTCGCGTCCCGGTATCGGCGATAACGGCGAGCGCAGCGTAAAACGCAGCACTCCCCATTGCGTGCGCACTCGGGAAACTATAGCCGCCGTAGCCGCCAGACAGTTCGGGACGGGGCCGCAGGAAGATGCCTTTCATGCCAGCGCTGATCGCAAGGGCGGCGAGCCCGATCGCGATGACGAGTGCACGTCGGTCCCGGCGCGAGTCGGCGCCGAACCAGTACAGTACTGTTGCGAAGACGATCAATGCGACGCCGTCGCCGAGATGGGTAAACAGCTCAAAGAAGGTGATCATCGCCTCCGGCAATGAGTTCCTGATCGCTTCGTTCGTCGACTCGTCGAAAAAGACGTCATCGATCGTTGCCCGGACCATTTTGGTATAGACAGTGTCGTCCGGAGTCAAATGCCTATCGTAGTTCCTGAAGGCAAAGCGTTTCGGGCCGGTGGGGCCACAGTACACGCATGCCGACGCTTCGACGCGCCGCTGAGACGGCAATCACCCAGTGTCTGAATCTCCAGTCCGGAGAGTCCTGTGCGATCGTCACCGACGACGACCGTGAGCCGATCGGCGAGGCCCTGTACGAGGTTGCAAGCGAGATTACGGACGACGCCGTCCTGCTTTGCTACCCGCCAGGTGAGACCCACGGGGCGGAGCCGCCGGACCCGGTTTCGGGAGCGATGGCCACCGCCGACGTCGTCCTCGCACCGACGACGAAGAGCCTGAGCCATACCCGGGCTCGAACCGAGGCCAACAAGGCCGGCGCTCGCGTCGCAACTCTCCCCGGAATTACCGAAGACGTGTTTACGACAGGGTTGGCTGCCGACTACGAGTCGATCGCGGCCCACTGCCGGACCGTCCGCGAGCAGGTCAAAGACGCCGAGGAGATCCGCATAAAGGCACCCGCTGGAACGGACATCACGTTCGACGTCGGCGATCGCGAGTGGCTCTCGGATACCGGCATCGTCCACGAGCCGGGAGCGATGTCGAATCTGCCCGCCGGCGAGGTGTTCATCAGTCCGACCGCCGCAAACGGGACGTTCGTCGTCGACGGGACGATGATGCCCCACGGGTTGCTCGATGCGGGGGCGACGCTGACGTTCGCCGTCGAAGACGGAGTCGTCACGGAGATTTCGGACGACGAGATCCGGGCGACGATCGAGACCGCGGCCGAGGAGGTCGGCGAGGCGGCCTACAACCTCGCCGAACTCGGGATCGGGACGAACGTTGCCGTCACGGAACTCGTCGGCTCGGTCCTGTTAGACGAGAAAGCCGGTGGGACGGTGCATATCGCGATCGGCGACGACGCGGGGATCGGCGGCGACGTGGAAGCGCCGATTCACCTCGATGGAATCGTCCGCGAGCCGACGGTGTATGCGGATGGGGAGGTCGTAGAGTTGCCGATGAGCGAGCAGTGAACCCGCGCGGGTACGGATAGCGCTACCGGGAGTCTCGTGAGGTGAGGAACAGAGGCGGGTACGGATAGCGCGATCGAGCGTCTCGTGAGGTGAAAAACGGAGAGGTGCTTTTCCAGACGGTGAGCGATCGCCGATCGAGTCACGCCGACGAGACGAGCGCGTCACCGCTCCGTGGATCGAGCGCCTCGAAGTGTCGATAGAGCTGGATGGCGAGCCCGGCGGCAAAGGCGAGGACGACCCACGGCGGCGATACTGTCGCTGCGCCGGTCGCTGCCGAGGCACCGTCCTGGAGGACGACGATCCAGAGGGGGATCGCGATCCCGAGGATCGTGGCACCGGCACCGGTGACTGCGACGGAGATGATATCCGTATAGTAGCGGAAGGCAAGTGCGCTCCCGACGAGCCCGACTGCGACCGCGATGAGGGAAACGTGCTGGAACGTCGCGGTCTGGACGGCCGGATCCGTCGCCGCGCTGTCGAGAACGACGCCAGGCTCAGACAGGAGTCGACTGTCAGAGAGGGTGGCGATACCGACGCCGATGACCCGCTCTCCGGTCAGGACGACGAGCGTCGCACCCGCCGTCACGACGAACCCGACGACGGTGGCTGCGACACGACCGAGTGCGGGAAGCTGCGTAGAGCCGAACGCTGCCCCGAAGACGACTGCAACGACGGCGAAGGGGAGTTGCTGACTGATCGAGGCAAACCCAGCGGCGGGGAGCAAGAATACCCCAACACCGGCGCCGACGACCGCACCGGCGATGAGCCCCGCAAACCGGAGCAGCGGTTTCGCGAGTTCGAAGCCAAAACACGTCAGTGCGACACCAACGATCGACAGCACACCGACCGAGCCGAAGACGAGTGCTTCGTTCATCGAGTGACGAATCTATTCGCAGTTGATAGTAAGCGTATCGTTCCGAGAATATCACGGCCACGATCGTGACGACTCTCACGACTGAAGTCGTAGACGTTCTCCTCGAATCCGTGTACCACCTGATCGCTCATGGCGATCGGTCGGGGGACAGCGGTCGATCGGTCCCACCCGGGGACACGGGCAGGTGGTAGCGCTCGACACGCCTGCGAGCGCCAGTCCACGCCCCTTTTACTGTCGTAGCGTCTACGCCGCGTATGAACGATATTCCGGACCGCGTTCCCACGCCGTGTCCGTCCTGCTCGCCGGAGCTCGAGACGGTCCACGAAGTGCTGACAGACGGTGGCGGTGCGCTGACAGTCCGCTGTAACGAGTGTGCACACGTCCACAAGATCCAGCCCGAACGCCAACGCGAGGTGACGATCGACGTCGTGGTCTCCCAGGACGGCGAATCCTTCACGGCAAACACCACCACAGCCGAAGACGAAACGATCGAGGTCGGCGACGAGTTCATTCTCGAAACCGACGAAGTCCTCTCGACCGTTCGTGTGACCAGTCTCGAACTCGAGGGGCACAAACGAACCGAGAAAGCCACTGCCGAGGACGTCGAGACCGTCTGGACCCGCGAGGTCGACAACGTCGGTGTCAACGTCACCATCCATCCACAGGACGGCTCCCGGGACGACAGTCGCAGCGTTACGGTCTACGTTCCCGGTGACTACGAGTTCGAGGTCGGCGAAGTCGAGGAGTTCGGCGACGACGAGTTCGAAATCGACGCCATCGTCGTCCGCAAAGACGCCTCGGGCTACCGTCGCGATCGCTTCGAAGAGCGAGGCGATTCCGTGTTCGCGAAAGACGCCAAACGCGTCTACGCCTACGACGAGACGTCAAGCGCCTGGTCGGCCTGGTAACATCGTTACGAAGAGCGGCCACGCGGACACCGTCCGACGGGTGGATCGAGCGGACACCGCCTCTTTGCTGTGCAGTCGAACAGTGTTTCGCCCTCGTCGAACGGATTCGATCGAGGTGGGCTCTCGGACCGATCGAGACCGGCGTCCGGATGCTCGGCGGCATCGAGAACCCACCGGCAGAAGGCCCGACCGCAGCAGCGACGAGCAGTGTCGGCCTCGTCGGGGACGGTAACTGTCGGCGACCGACCCGGGCAAGCGCGTCATTGATTAGTACTGGCAGAATATGTCGAATATGGAACCCGCGGTACTCCGCGAGGACATGGTGGATGGCCTCGCCGAGCCCCCCAGAAACGTCCTCACGGACGAGACCGTCGCCGTGGCGATGCGAGACGTCCCGCGGCACGTGTTCGTCGACGACGAACGGGCAGCCTACGCCGCCCGCGATCACGACGTCCTCGGCACCCGTGTCCTCGCGCCGAGTACGGCCGCCCGACTCCTGCAGGCGCTCTCGCTCGACGGAGACGAAACGGTACTGATCGTCGGCGTCGGCGTCGGCTACACGGCCGCCGTCGTGGCCGAAATCGTCGGCGAGACCAGCGTCCACGCGATCGACATCTCTCGTCCGCTCGTGACCGCCGCACGGGAGAACCTGGCAGCGGCGGGCTACGACGGTGTCCTCGTCGACTGTCGCGACGGGGCGTACGGGTTGCCCGAGTACGCACCGTTCGATCGGATACTGCTCGAAGCTGCCGTTGTCGACCCGCCACAGCCACTGCCGGCCCAGTTGGCCGACGACGGGCTACTCGTCTTTCCTCGGGGAACGCACCGGCAGCGTCTCGAAGCGCTCTCACCCGACGGTGAGCGGGACACGTTCGGGGCCGTCGCGTTCGATCCGCTCCTCGTCGACGGAGAACAGTCGGGAGCGGTCGAACGCAATCGGACGAGTCGCGAGGACCGCGAACGCGCACAGCGCCGTGCGGAATCACGCTGGGGCTGGGAACACGAGTGGATCGAGTGGGACGACAGTGTTGGATCGCGCTCACAGCCACACTGACTGGCTGGGGACGACGGGGACAACGATCGGGCAGTACTGCCGCTAGAAGGATTGTATTCGGGGGGAAAGTGGGGGGTGGGGATTGGGGGGGTGGCGACAGTCTATTTCAGATCGCCATCTGATGATATGGACCAGTAGAGGTTAAATATATTTACTAACTGTTTGGGCAGCTAGAGTCTACACTACTAATTAATTAGAACGACCGTCGAACGCAAGCGAGACGAGCTTTCGTTCGGCGGCCCGCAAGTGGTAGTGATACGTCGGCGGCGAGACGTCGAGTGCGTCCGCAAGGTCCTCTCCAGTGCTCTCTCGGGGCCATTCGAAAAAGCCACTGTAGTAGGCTGCCTGTGTCGCCGCGAACTGTTTGGCCGTCAACTGCTCTTCGAGATAGGTGTCGAGCTGGCGGGCCGATCGGATCCCCGTCCGTTCGCGCCGCGCATCGAGTTCGGTGGCAGGATAATCGTCCTGTACCGCCTCGACCAGCGATCGCGTCTCGACGCGCTGGGGAACGTCGAGCACGAGCGTCGTCGCACCGTCCTTGGCGGAGCCTGCCCGCAGCTTCGCGTCGTAAGTGCGCAATACGTCGAAAAACGGTGTCGAGGAGAGTGTCAGCTCGAACAGCGTCTCGTCGTCACCGCTGGAGACCACCGAACACGTCTTGACGGCCGCCCACGCGTCCGTCTGTGAGACGAGGTCGGCCGTCGCCGGCGCACTCACGAAGACGACGACCTCGTCGTCGACACGGTCGATAACGCCCTCGAAGATCAACCGGCCCTCGACGCGCTCCGAGAGGCGGTTGCTGAGCAACCGATCGTCGCGACAGGTCAGTTCGAGTTCGATGCGGTTGTCGGTAAGCATCGCCCGCGTCTGCTCGACCGAGCGGATCGCGTGACCGATCGTTTCGCCGAGTTCGCCGAGTACCTCCCGTTCGCTCTCGGTGATCGAATCGACGCCCGGAATGTGGACGAGCAAGACGCCGTACTGACGTTCGTCGTCGACAAGTGGCACCGAAAGCACCGTCTGGTAGCCGTAGGTGAGTGCGTCCTTGCGACGACGGTCCCAGCCGTCGGCCTCGAGGACGTTCCGGACGAGTTGTCCTTGCTCCGTCGCGAGCGTCTCCTCGATCAGCCCGATTTCCGGTGCCAGCTCGCCGTCGTCACGGATCTGATCGATGTAGGCCGCATCGACGCCCGCCCAGGTCGTCGGGGTCGGCACCTCGCCGTCGCTCGTTGCGATCCAGGCGAACAGATACCGATCAGTGTCGACGAGCGACTCACACACCGTCGACTCGATCTCCTCGCATGTCGAGGCCTGTGCGACGCCGTGGTTGATCTCGCGGACGATCTCGTTCGTATGATTGAGCTGTGTGAGCTCCTCGTTCTGTGCAGTCAGGGTTCGATCGTGTTCCCGAAGCAACTGCTCGCGTTCGGCCCGATCGAGGGCCGCCTCGGTGTTCGCCGCCAGAATGTGGAGCAGTTCGGTCATCGTCTCGTCGAAGCCGTCGATCGATTCCGTCCCTGCGACCAACACCCCGTGGGTACCAAGCGGGACGATCAACTCGCTTCGACACAGCGTCTCGGCGCGCTCGACGCTCGCTCGCCTGACGTCCTCATAATAGCCGCTCTCACCCTCCGAAAACACCTCCCAGACGAGCCCCGTCCCGCGATCGAAGGACATCTCGGGGTCGACCAATTCGCGTGACGCTCGCATCGATGCGGCGTGTTCGAGCACGCCCTCGGTCGGCTCGAACGCGTAGGCCGCGGCGACCGGCACGTCGAGGATCTCGCCGGCCGTATCGACCGCCGACTGGTAGATCTCGGTTTTCGTCTCCGCGCGCATCAGATCCCGCGTCGTCTCGTGAAGCGTCGTCAGCGTCTGCTCGTAGCGCCGCTCGCTCTCACGGAGCTCGGTCTCCGTGCGATACTGGGAGACCGCGTTCGTGATCTGGTTGGCCAACATCGCGTACTGGCCATCACCGGGCTCTTTCTGGAAGTACTGGGTTACCCCCGCCGAGATCGCTTCGCTGGCGAGTTCCTCCGACCCACGGCCCGTATACAGGATAAAGGGGAGATCCGGATCGTCCTCCCTGACCCGTTCGAGCAACTCGAGCCCGGTCATTTTCGGCATCTCGTAGTCGCTGACGATACAGTCGACGCTTCGCCGATCGAGCACCGACAGCGCCTCGTCAGCACTCATCGTCGCGACGGCCTCGATCGCGTCGCGTTCGCGTTCGAGCATCGATCCCGACAGATCAGCGTACCCCGGTTCGTTGTCGACGACCAGGACGGTAATCGGCTGTGACATAGATGTGCGTGGCGTAGTGCAATCGTCACCGATCGAGTGCCGATCGGTGGGCGTCCGTCTCGATAGGAGAGTACTGGTAGTAAAATAGTAGTGCTTTAGCTGGATTGTAAAGCTGAGTACTATGTATTGATACTCGAAACTGAGCGAGCCGTGAGCGGCACAGGGACCTCCGTCAGGTCAGGATTATTATAGGAAGTAGCAGGCGGATCGTTGTGGTCCGGTATACGGATTAGTGTCATCAATTACCGCCAGTTGGCGAACCCGTCCCGGCCGATCAGCGCGGAACGGCGTTCCGCGAGCAGTCGGACGCAGTCCGACGACAGAGAGGGACCGGAGGCCCCTCAAGCAACCGGACGTAGTCCGGTGACGGCGGTACCGACGGACACTAATCCGTATCAAACGGTGATCGCTCCCGGTAAGTCAACAGTCTATATGGTTGGATACCACAGTCCGTATCAGGGGAGCCGTTCGTCGAGTCGGTACGCAGCAGCTCGGTTGACACTTGGGTGATCGATCTCCGGTTCGGAGAGTCGCAAGTACGTACTCTTTGTGCCCGCGTCTTCGGGCGGGACCCAGTACAGAGAATCGCTCTCGCGACAGCGAACGGCGAATGCATCGATCGAGTCCTCGTAATCCGTCATCGTCACCTCTCCGTCGACCGTCGTTTTGCTGGCCGTTTTGAATCGAACGACGTCGTCTTCTCGCCACCCGGTCTTGCACTGGACGCGAAGGAGTTGCTCCCCGGTGTCGACGATGAGGTCGTATCTGTCGTTGTCTCCGAAGGGAATCGCGACGGTGTATCCGTACCCGATTATGGCGGCTGCGATCCGTGCCTCAGTTTCGTCTCCGACCTGTTTCGTGTTCATCGATACGGCGAGTCTACCCGCGGTTTCGGATATGAACCCACGGCGATACAGCATCTCCGCTCGAACGCCGTCTGGTGGCTTCCCACGCCTGAACTGCAGGATCGAATCGACCGCACAGCGTGGTTCGGCCTGCAGCCAACAATTAACGAAGTACTCCTCTGAACAGAGTTTGAAGCCGAGGTGAGAACCTGTCCGCCGTGCTCGCAGAACCACAGCATAGTTCACGTCCTGTATGCGGGTTTCTGGCCCCGGAATAGTCGTAGACGGCACGCTACCTAGTTGTCGTTTCAGATCCGAAAACGCCCGAGGCGGGATTTGAACCCGCGTCACGACCGTGACAGGGTCGTATGATGGGCCACTACACCACCCGGGCACGCTGCAATACCTCGTTTCCTCGTCGAACGAATAAGGGTTTTGTTCTCCTCACGTTCCCACCAGTTCGTTGAGAGATCGAAAAACGCCCGAGGCGGAATATGAATCTGCCAGAGACGTTCCGGACTGGGTCTCACTGCGTTCGACCAGTCCGGGCCTGCGACTCTTTGTTTTCAAATCCAGCAGTGACAACTGAAACGGTTCGAACCGATGGCACAACAACCTGTGCAGTCGAGTGTGCACTGACTTGCAGTGGCTACGATAGTTCGCCGATTTCTGAACTCGGTGTACTCGCAGCTAGCACGCTGCTCGCTCGTAGTGTTGAGATCTGAAAACGCCCGAGGCGGGATTTGAACCCGCGTCACGACCGTGACAGGGTCGTATGATAGGCCACTACACCACCCGGGCTTACACTCCCTTCTTTCCCGGTGATGGTATTAAGACTTTTCAATTGAACCCGCCGTGGTACGGTGAATCGGGTCACGATTGATCGGGCAGGCATCGGCCTCAATTCGGCTACAGGTGTGATCTGACCTGTGGTCAATCGCGCGATGCTTGCGTTCTGATCGGCCCGTCGGTGTCTCCTGTGGTCAGTCTGGCGTCGGTCGATCGGCGGGTCACAGAACAGCGGGACGGATACCACGGGTGGTGTCTCTCCGATCTATCGCCCGACCCATGTGACCTATTCGCATAACTCCACAAGGAATTTAACCAATAACCGGTTACGTGCTACCGTGACAGTCGCTCCCGGTCAGGTTCGCCAGGCCGGATAGCGATGCTTCCCGGTGGAGTTAGTAACCCTTAACTGCCTCCCACTGATACCTGCCTGTAGTATCTCGTGACAGCCGCTTCTCTTCCGATAGCCCACACGCACATCAACACCAACACATGGTAGACGTAAGCCAACACGAACTCGTCCCGGACCACACCGTCCTCGAGGAAAACGCTCTCGAGGAGGTACTTTCCGAGTACGATATCGACAAGACGGACCTGCCCAAAATCGAGCACAACGACCCGGCCCTGCCAGACGAGGCAGCGCCCGGTGACGTGATCAAAATCGTCCGTGACTCGCGGACGACCGATCAGTCGATTGTATACCGACTCGTAGTGAAATAAATGTCAACAGAACTCAACCGCGAAACGCGTCGAGAAATCTCGCGTGAATACTTCGCGAAAGAACGTATCGCCGAACACCACTACCGATCGTTCAACGCCTTCCTCAACCGCGGGATGCAGGAAGTCGTCGACGAGAAGGAGACGATCGACACCGACATCGGCGACAAGGAAGGCGAGGAGCCGGTCCACGTCGAACTCGGCGACGTCCGTGTCGTCACGCCACGTGTTCGCGAAGCCGACGGCTCCGAAGAACTGCTCTATCCACAGGAGGCACGCCTGCGAAACATCACCTACTCCGCGCCGGTGTTCATGGAGATGTCGATCGTCAAAGGCGAAGAAGGCGAAGAGCGCGTCGTCGACTCGACGGAGACGAAGATCGGTCGGATGCCGATCATGGTCGGCTCCGAGAAGTGTAACATCGCCGGCTTCTCCGACGAGGAACTCATCGAGATCGGCGAAGACCCCGCGGATCCGGGTGGCTACTTCATCGTCAACGGCTCCGAGCGGGTGTTGATGACGAGCGAGGACCTCGCGCCGAACAAGATTCTCGCGGAGTACGACACCAAGTACGGCGACGAAATTCAGGTTGCAAAGACCTTCTCCCAGCGGCGAGGGTATCGTGCGCTGGTACTCTGTGAGCGGACCCGAGATGGGCTGCTCGAAGTATCGTTCCCTTCCGTCTCCGGATCGATTAACTTCGTTACCCTCGTGCGTGCACTCGGTCTCGAATCGGACGAGGAGATCGTCCACAAGGTCTCGAACGACCCGGAGGTCGTCAAGTATATGCTCGAGAACTTAGAGGCAGCCGAGGTCCAGACCGAGGAGGAAGCCATCGAGGAACTCGGGAAACGCGTCGCCTCCGGCCAGGGAAAAAACTACCAGCTTAAACGCGCAAACTACGTCATCGATCGCTATCTTCTGCCACACCTCCACGAGGAGGGTGTCGAAGAAGAGGACGTCCGCATCAACAAGGCCCACTATCTCTGTCGGATGGCCGAGGCCTGTTTCGAACTCGCTCTCAATCGCCGCGAGTCCGACGACAAAGACCACTACGCGAACAAACGCCTGAAGGTCAGCGGCGACCTGATGAAAGACCTGTTCCGGACTGCACTCAACAAGCTGGCCCGGGACGTCAAGTATCAGCTCGAACGCGCGAACATGCGCAATCGGAATCTCTCGGTCAACACGGTCGTCCGATCGGACGTGCTCACCGAACGCTTAGAGCATCCGATCGCAACGGGGAACTGGGTCGGTGGCCGCTCGGGCGTGAGCCAGCTGGTCGATCGGACCGACTTCATGGGTGTCCTCAGCCACCTGCGCCGGCTTCGATCGCCCCTCTCTCGCTCTCAACCACACTTCGAGGCACGGGACCTGCACGCGACCCAGTGGGGTCGCATCGGCCCCTCCGAGACGCCTGAGGGACCAAACTGTGGGCTGGTGAAGAACTTCGCCCAATCGATGGAGCTCTCCCAGAACGTCGAGGACGAACAGGAACTCAAACGCGAACTGGCATCGATGGGGGTCCAGGGCATTCCGGGACTCGAAGGCATCGATCGATCGACGGCGGACGATTAACATACAATGAGCAGCCAACAACGAGAAGCCAAAGTCTACGTCAACGGGTCGCTGGTTGGGACACACCCCGATCCGCACGAACTGGCCGAACAGATCCGGGAAGCACGACGCATCGGGGACGTCAGCGAGATGGTCAACGTCTCGGTGAAAGATCGCACGCGCGAAGTCATCGTCAACGCA
>SL_4KL_010_BRINEDRAFT_10000124_pt1 | contig 33462 bp, 33 predicted proteins | sample SodLak_010_BRINE_2_FD_10664 | JGI IMG/M metagenome (IMG submission 10664) | reverse complement strand
CCGAAGATACCACCGACGAGCAACACGTCGAGATGGTTCGTACCGGCTGCCCACAGGATGTTTTTCCCGTCGTCGATGTAGCCCTGTTTGGCCGCGTACGCGGCTGCTGCCGCACCGGCAGCGAACGAGATGTGCGGACCGAACACCGGACCGAAGCCGACGAGGCCGGTGATCGAGTCATTCCCATCAACGAGGAACAGCGCTTCCCCGGCAATCACGGCAAAGCCGGTGAAGATGAACGCTGGAAGCGCACCGATTGCGGCACCGAATGCACCACCCGCGAAGGCGGCCATCCAGAACACCGGGTCACCGAGGGCGGTTTCGAGTACCATCTACTCGCCTCCGTCAGTTGCCCAGTCTTCCGAGCGGGCAACGGCCTCTTTCCAGCGGCCGTATTCGGCTTCGTAGTCGGCGTCCTCGTCGACGTCGAACGAGCGGTCGATCTGCCAGTTGTCGCGGAGCTCGTCGACGGTATCCCAGTAGCCAACGGCGAGGCCGGCGGCGTAGGCGGAACCGAGCGCGGTCGTCTCGTCGACGACCGGGCGAACGATCTCGCTGCCGATGATGTCAGCCTGCAGCTGACAGAGGAAGTTGTTCTTGACCGCACCACCGTCGACACGGAGGCTCGAGAGGTCGATGTCTGCGTCTTCGACCATCGCCTCGGCGACATCGCGGGTCTGGTAGGCAATCGATTCGAGCGTCGCACGAACGATGTGCTCGCGGCGGGTGCCACGGGTCATGCCGACGATCGTTCCGCGGGCACGCTGATCCCAGTGCGGCGCACCGAGACCGGTGAACGCGGGAACGACGTAGACGTCGTCGGTCGAATCAATGCTGCGAGCGAGACTCTCGGACTCGGCGGCGCTGTCGATCAGCGTCATGTCCTCGAGCCACTCGATTGCGGCACCCGTGATGAAGATGGCGCCCTCAAGGGCGTACTGGACGGGTTCGCCCGAGCGCTGGAAGCCGATCGTCGTCAGCAGGCCGTGGTCCGAAGGAACCGCCTCGTTGCCGGTGTTCATGAGCATAAACGAGCCGGTTCCGTAGGTGTTCTTTGCGGAGCCTGCGTCGAAACAGGTCTGGCCGAACAGCGCAGCCTGCTGGTCACCGAGCGCACCGGCGACGGGGACTTCCGCACCGAGGAAGCCGTTTGGATCCGTCGAGCCGTACGTTTCGTCGTCGGAGGAGGGTCGAACCTCCGGTAGCATCGACGCCGGCACGTTGAACAGGTCGAGCAGTTCGTCGTCCCATTCGAGCTCTTTGATGTTGTACAGCATCGTTCGTGATGCGTTCGACACGTCAGTGATGTGGTTACCGGTGAGGTTGTAGATCACCCACGTGTCGATCGTACCCATCAGGAGCTCGCCGTCTTCGGCGCGGTCGCGAACGTCTTCGGGGCGCGAGCGCTGGAGCTTGATCGGGTCGGCGTTGTCGAGAATCCACTCGACCTTCGTTGCCGAGAAGTAGGCGTCGCACTCGAGACCCGTTTTCTCACGGATCTCTTCGACTTTGCCCATCTCTTGGACTTCTTCGACGCGGTCGGTGGTTCGGCGGTCCTGCCACACGAGGGCGTTGTGAACCGGCTTGCCGGTTTCGGCATCCCACACGATCGTCGTCTCGCGCTGGTTGGTGACACCGATCGCTTCGAGCTGCTCGGCGTCAAGGCCCTCTTTGTCGAGTGCCTTGTTGATTACCAGTTTGGTGTTCTCCCAGATCTCCATCGGGTCGTGTTCGACCCAGCCGGGTTCTGGATAAATCTGTTCATGTTTTTCATAGGCCTGCGTAACCACGTTACCGCTGTGGTCGAAGACCATGAATCGCGTTCCTGTCGTCCCTTGGTCGACTGAACCAACGTATGTTTCTGACATAGTGTAATCACCACACTCCTTGTGGGGGCTGTTCCCCCGCTGGCCGGGAACCGTTCTTTACGCCCAGTTCCCGAGCCGTGCATAAACACTATGGAATACCATGATAAATGTTACTCCTCTGCCCATAATTGTCCGTATCTTCTATGCACGTTCGTGAATAATCACCTGGAATATGCCGGGTTGGATGGGAGCCAGTTCCGGGCTAAACTCCCAGCACGCACCCGAAAAGTCAAATCCCATGATCGACCCAATAAGTTACGCCCGCTTCGCAGAGGGGTACACTAAAGTCATTATAGTTCATACTCGGAGTGAACGGATGAGTAACAAGCCACACGTTCTCGTGATCGGCGGCGGTTCGACCGGGTGCGGCATTGCCCGAGACCTCGCCATGCGCGGGTTAGAGGTCACCCTTGTCGAAAAAGGGAACCTCACCCACGGGACAACAGGAAGGATGCACGGGTTGCTGCACAGCGGCGGTCGCTACGCCGTTTCCGACCAAGCCAGTGCAAAGGAGTGTATCGAGGAAAACCGAATTCTACGAGAGATTGCCAGCCACTGTGTCGAGATGACCGGCGGGCTGTTCGTCAAGCGACCCGAAGACACCGAGGAGTACTTCCAGAAAAAAGTCGATGGCTGCAAAGAGTGTGATATCCCAGTCGAGATACTGTCTGCCGAGGAGGCACGCAAAGTAGAGCCCTACCTCGCCAAGGACATCGATAAAGCGATCAAGGTGCCCGACGGCGCAGTCGACCCCTTCCGGCTCTGCGTGGCCAACGCCGCTAGCGCCGAAGAACACGGCGCGCGCATCGAAACACACGCGCCCGTCGTTGACGTTCTCACAGAGAACGGTGAGGTCGTCGGCGTCGAGGTCGAACATGAGACGGGCCCCGGCAAACGTGTTCACCGACAGCCCGGTACGCGCGAGAAGATCCGCGCCGACTACGTCGTCAACGCGACCGGTGCATGGGCCGGTCAGATCGGCCAGATGGCCGGGCTCGAACAGGACATCGAGGTCCGCCCCGGCAAAGGCGTCATGACGATTATGAACACCCGACAGGTCGACACCGTCATCAACCGGTGTAAACCGAAAGGCGACGCAGACATCGTCGTCCCTCACGAGACGACCTGTATTCTCGGGACGACCGACGAGGAAGTCGAAGACCCCGAGGACTACCCAGAAGAACAGTGGGAAGTGGATATGATGATCGACACCCTCTCGGAACTGGTGCCGATTCTCAAAGAGGCCCGAACGATCCGTTCCTTCTGGGGTGTCCGACCGCTGTACGAGCCGCCAGGAACCGGCACGAGCGACTCGACGGACATTACGCGGCAGTACTTCCTGTTGGATCACGAGGAACGAGACAACATCACGGGGATGACCTCAATCGTCGGCGGGAAATTCACAACGTACCGGCTGATGGCCGAGGAGATCTCCGACCACGTCTGCGAGAAGTTCGACATCGACGTCGAGTGTGAAACGGCGGACGTGCCGCTGCCGGGCAGTGAGGACTTCTCGGTGCTTGACGACTACATGGATCAGTACGGCATTCGCTCGCCGATCGGTCGGCGGAGCACTCAGCGACTCGGCTCACGAACCGACGAGGTTCTGAGCATTGACGGGCCAAACCCGACGGTCTGTGAGTGTGAAGCGGTCACGCGCGCAGAAATTCGAGACGGCATCGAGGGATCGGGCTCGGATCTCAACGCCGTTCGAATTCGCACGCGTGCGTCAATGGGGAACTGTCAAGGAGCCTTCTGCTGTCATCGGATGGCCGCCGAACTCTACGACGAGTATGACGAGCCAATCGCCTACGACGCGTGGGACGAACTCTACCAAGAACGCTGGAAGGGTGAACGGCACGCGCTGTGGGGAACCCAGCTCTCGCAGGCTGCGCTGAAGTACGCGCTACACTCGACGACAATGAACCGCGACAAGGATTCGGCGACGACCGACGCCGTCGTCGACTTTTCGGCGTTCGACAGCGGCACCGACGCCAGTCCGGCGACAGGCTCGGCGAGCACCGCCGCAACCGACGGCGGCCGAACCGGAGGCGACTGATCGATGGCGATTCGCGAGGATGTCATCGTCATCGGCGGCGGACTTGCAGGATCGGTTGCAGCCATCGAGGCCGCCGAAACGGGCGCGTCGGTTCGTCTCGTCACCTACAAAAAAAGCACACTCCGGCACGCCAGCGGCCTGATCGACGTGCTCGGCTACACCGGCGACGATCCGATTGCGGATCCGTTTGCCGCACTCGGTGAACTCGACGACGAACATCCGTACTCGATTACGGGCGAAACCGCGATTCGCGACGGGCTTGCCCGGTTCGACGAGATTACCGGCGAGCACTACCAGGGCAGCCACACCGACGCCAACGCGTTGATTCCGACGTTTGGCGGGACCGTTAAACCGACCGCCCGGTATCCGTCCGCCGCGGCCGCCGGCATCGCCAGCGACTCGCGGCCGATGTTGATTGTCGGCTTCGCGGGCATGACCGAGTACAACGCGGAGATGCTCGCAGACCACCTCGACTCCTCGGGTGTCCCGTTCGATGTCACGGGCATCGAATGCACACTCCCGGGGACGTACAAACACGACTCGCGAGTCACGCGGTTTGCCAAACGGCTCGACATCAACGAGGACGTCGAGTACAACGGCAACACAATGGGTTCGCGCGAAGCGGTTGTCGAGGAGGTCAAACCACACATTGGCGAGGCCGAACGCGTTGGCTTCCCCGCCTTCCTCGGTGATGACCACACGGCAGAAGTCCGCAGCGACCTCGAACGGCTCCTCGGTGTCGACGTGTTCGAGATTCCGATGGGCCCACCGAGCTATCCCGGTATCCGGCTGTCCGACCAACTCAAACGCGCCGTCGACGAGGCGGGCGTCCGCATTTCCGACGGCAACCCCGTCATCGACTTCGAAGCCGATGGCGACGAACTGCAGGCAGTGATCGTCGATAGCAAGGGACGAAACGTGCCGTACCACGCCGACGAGTTCATTCTCGCGACGGGCGGGCTTGTCGGCAAAGGCATCCAATCCGCACGCGAAGCGGGTGTGACCGAACCGGTTTTTGACTGCCACATTCCTCACCCCGAAGACCGGTACGACTGGTTCGATCAAGAGGCGTTCGGCGACCAGCCGTTCGCGTCGTTCGGTGTTCGTATCGACGACGCCATGCGCCCGCTCGACGCCGACGGCAACGCGGAGTTTGCGAATCTTCGGGCCGCCGGCGCCGTAATTGGCGGTGCCGACACGGTTGCCGAAAAGTCCCAAAGCGGCGTTTCGCTGGCAACAGCCGTCGTCGCGGGCGAACACGCCGGAACGAATGCAGCGAAACAAGAGGTTCCACAATGAGTGACGCAGAACACCCAACCGAATTCAGTCCAACGGCCAGTATTGACGAGTTTGAGCCGGTGGAGGTCTTTCCCGAAACCGGGGATATGGATCTCCGACCCGGGTCGGACAACTGCTATAAGTGTACGAGTTGTGATACATCGTGCCCGGTCGCGGAGGTAGACGAATCGTTCCCCGGCCCCAAGTTCCAAGGGCCCGAGCAGTGGCGGCTCAAACGCGGCGAGGACGTCGACATCGACGACTCGATTCTCTCGTGTTCGAACTGTATGCGGTGTGACGACGCCTGTCCGTCGAGCGTCCCGCTGAGTCAGATGCACAACACCGCTCGCGGCGAGTATGTCGAAGAACACATGGACAAACTCTCGCGGGAGTACCTGCGCAACCGGATGCTGTCGAACTACCGGACGATGGCGTCCGTCGCGAGCAAGGTTCCACGGCTTTCGAACTTTGTTGCCGGTCTCAGCATTACGAGCTATCTCGGCGACAAGATCATGGGGATTCCCAGCGAGCGCGACATTCCGCCGTTTGCGACACAGACGTTCCGCTCGTGGTGGAAACAACGCGGCGGCTCGGCGGTCTCGAACCCCGACAAGCAGGTCGCGTACTTCCACGGCTGTTACTCGAACTACAACACGACGGAAGTCGGCAAAGCGATGGTTCGCGTCTTCGAGGAGTTCGGCTACGAGGTGCTCGTCCCCAAACAACGCTGTTCGGGGACGCCGATGTTCGCCAATGGCATGCTGAAAGACGCCCGCCGTGAGGCCGAGGTCAACGTGCGCGAACTCGGTGCCGCAATCGAAAACGGCGCGGACGTCATCGCCTCCTGTACGTCGTGTTCGATGGCACTCCGCCAGGAGTACCCCGAGCTGTTCGATATCGAAGGAATCGAAGAGCTCTCGGCGCACACCTACGAGGCAATGGAGTTCCTCCGGATTCACGAGGACCTCCACAGCGCGATCCGCGACAGCGAAGTCGACCCACAGGCGTTTGCCTACCACGCGCCGTGTCACGCCCGCAATCAGGGACTCGACCGCCAAGCAGTTGAACTGTTCCGCGAGCTCGATGGCGCAAACATTGAGGACGTCGGCGAATCCTGTTCCGGCATTTCGGGCACCTACGGCTGGAAATCCGAAAAGTACGAGACCTCGATGAAGATCGGTGCCGAAATGTTCGATCACATGGAACACGCCGAAGGCGACGTGGGCATGACCGAGTGTCCGACCTGTGCGATGCAGATGAACCACGGGACGGGCTACGAGATCCGCCACCCGCTCGAACTGCTCGAAGAGGCGCTGGTCAACTAAGCACGAGCAGCTCGTTTTCCCCGGATCGATTCGATTTGGGCTGCGTTTTTACTGCGTGTTGAGGCAACCGAGCCGATGTTGACCAATACGGGGGTTTTTGATTGTCGATCCCCTAACACGAGTACTGACTCCACGACGTGGCATCCTGGGAGTTCACTGACCAAGCCATCCCCACGGAGTCACCCATTTATGACACACAACACAAGCGTACTCGTCATCGGCGGTGGTGCAACGGGCGTTGGAACCGCACGCGATCTCGCAATGCGTGGCATTGATGTGACGCTCGTCGAACGTGGCGCGCTCGCCAGTGGAACCTCCGGACGGTCACACGGCTTGCTCCACAGCGGCGCGCGCTACGCCGAATCGGATCCCGAGGGTGCAGCCGAGTGTATCGAGGAAAACGAAATACTGCGCGAAATCGCCGGCGAGTGTCTCAACGATACCGGCGGGCTGTTCGTCCAACTCGACGAGGATGATCCCGACTACTTCGAGGAAAAACTTGCGGGCTGTCGTGAACACGGGATCAGCGCGGAGGTCATCAGCGGCGACGAGGCTCGCGAGCGAGTGCCCGACCTCAGCGACGATGTCGTGCGGGCAATGGTCGTTCCCGACGCGGCAATCTATCCTTCACGGCTCTCGGCGGCCAATGCAGAAAGTGCCGCAGAGCATGGAGCGACCGTACTGACGCACGCGCCTGTCGAAGCCATAACCGTGAGCGACGGATCGATTTCGAGCGTTGAGGTGGCTGGTGAGGTCAACCAGACCATCGAAGCCGACTATGTCGTCAACACGACGGGACCGTGGGCCGACGAACTTGGGGCGATGGCCGGTGTCGACTTCGAGATGAAACCCACGCGAGGCGTCATGCTCAGCGTCGAATACGAGGATCTCGATCCGGTGCTCAACCGGTGTCGCGAACCCGACGACGGCGACATCATCATTCCGCACGAGCGCGAGGTCGTCCTCGGAACCACGAGCGTCCAGGTGGACGATCCCGACGACTTCCCCGAAGAACAGTGGGAGGTCGACAAAATGTACGAGGAGTGTGCGAAAATGCTGCCGCCAGTCGAGGGGCGTGAAGCGGTTCGAACCTGGTGGGGCTGCCGACCGCTGTACGCGCCCGACGAAGCCAACCGAACCGACTCGGGCAAGGGCGCCGAGCGCGGAATCTCGCGGGACTTCGTTCTCTTGGACCACGCCGAAGACGGCGTCGAAAACTTCGCGAGCGTCGTCGGCGGCAAACTGACGACCTACCGGTTGATGGCCGAGGCAACCGCCGATCACATCTGTGCGTTCCTCGGCGTCGACGCGGCGTCGACCACCGCCGACAACCCGCTGCCGGGCGCGTCCGACCCAACCAAACTCGATCGGCTGGTCAAAAAGTACGGTGGCGCACAGCCGACCGACGCGAGCGTCGTTACCGACCAGTCGAGCGGTGCGAGTGCCGACGACTGATCCGTCGGAGCCGCTCAAAAATTCTATTATTGCAACAGAGTCCTCAATCGCGACCTATCGATTAACGAGAGGAGTAGCGACGCCAACCGCACGGAAACGAGGGTCTCGGAGCGGCCCACGAATCCGTTAGCCCGGGTGACGATCGAATCCGTTGGCTTTCAGCCAACAATCCGAGCGTTCTTGTCCCTCGGTCGACTGACGGGTGATATGTTTGCGGACCGGTCCGAGTGGCTGTGTGAGAACCCAGCGTTCAAGGGCTATGGTGCGGCCGTCACGCCCGGACCGACCGGTCTCGCGATTTTTGTCACCGGCTTTGGCTGTGCAAATCGGCTGTTGTGCTGGGAGGACGGCCGGCTCGTCGACCGTAGCTGTGGGATTCTCGCCGATCCAGCCCGCGGCGCGATCGGCGTTGCCGCCGCTGACCTTGACGCCGACGGCAGCGAGGAGTTGTACGTCCACAACACTGACGCCTACGCCGGCTTTACCGACAACACCGATCTGTTGCTCGACCGAATCGACCACGACGGCCGCACCGTCTGGTGCGATGCCTTCGGCCACGCGGTCAACGCCGACCGGGGTAACTTCCATGCGGGGCGCTCTGTCGCCGCCATCGACCGCCTCGGCACGGGCCGCTACGGCATGATTGTCGCCAGCTACGACGCGCCGATGCGGTGTTACGAACTCGGCGACGACGGCGAAATCACCGACATGGCCGACGCGGTCGGACTGGACATCACCTGTGGGGGTCGCTCGCTCGTGACAGCACCCCTCCTCGGCGACGACATGGACGTCTTCGTTGGCGTCGAACGCGGACCAAACCGACTGTTTCGCAACGACAACGGCCACTTCACCGACTGTGTGGCCGAACTCGGTCTCGACGCACCCGAGACGGACGCCCGCGGAACAGCGCTCGTCGACCTCGGCGATCGCGGATTCGCACTGGCACTCGGGAGCTGGGAGGACGAAAACCAGCTGTTCGTCCCGACAGGCGAGGCCCAAACAACAACCGGCGGGTCACGGGCGTTTGTCGACCACGCGCCACCGGAATTTGCCGAGCCAACGCGCGTTCGGACGGTGCTCGCGGCCGACTTCGACAACGACGGTCGCCAAGAGCTGTTCGTCAACGTACTTGGGAGCGAAAACCGGCTGTTCGCGCCCGTGTGGTCCGACGATAGTAACGGCGACGGTAGTGACCACAACGATGGCGGCGAGCACGAACGCGACGCAGTCAGCTTCAAGTCTCGGCCGCTCGGCGACGCGGTCGAACCTCGCGGACTCGGAACGGGCGCGGTCGTCGCCGACATCGACGGGGATGGAACGCTCGAACTGCTCGTCGTCCACGGCGAGGCCGACGCCCAACCGCTGTCGCTGTACACTGCGCCAAACGACAACGGCTGGCTGCGCGTCGCGCCGACGACCCAACACGGCGCGCCCGCCCGCGGGGCAGTCGTCACGCTCGAAACCGACCGAGCGACACAGCGCCGCGTGATCGACGCCGGCAGCGGCTATCTCTGTCAGTCCGAACCGGTCGCACACTTCGGCCTCGGCGGCGACACGGCCTCCGGACAGCGCCCCGAACGGCTCACGGTTCGGTGGCTCGATGGCCGAGAGGTACCGATCGAGACGCCTGCCTCGGAGACTACCCACGAGATCCCGCATCCCGCTGGCAAGTAATTATCGCGACCCGGTTACGACAACGGAATCGTGAACGTCTCGCCGGAAACGTGACTGATGACGACCTGCGACACCACGGCGTCAGCGTCGAGGTCGATTGCTGCCTCGTAGCTGATTGCGCCGANACATTCGATACACGCTTCGTCCGCATCGAGCGTCGACACCGCGTCGATATTGANCGAGAGTTCGCCATCCGTGAGCGAGTAGTCGACGAGTTCGGCCTCGTGACACGGGTTGGACGTGACGAGCACGCCTGAGAGCGAAAGTACGTCGGCAGCGCGGTCCGCGCGCGCCCCTTCGTCGTCGGAATTGCCACAGTCGGCGTCAAGGGTCTCGATCGAGGGCTCGCTCAGCGCGTCGTCGGCGTCACCGGGAGCAGTCGGTGCGGATCCATCCTGACAGCCCGCGAGCGCAAGCGATCCGAGCACGGCACCACTGGCGAGGAGGGTGCGACGAGTCGGGGACATGGTTGAGCGAACGTGAGTGACGGCTAAAGATTGTTACGGTCAGATGGGGGCGACCAGCGGGTCGCATCAGCCGAACCGAATCGTCCACGATACCAACCCCACATTTTTGCCGACCGCCGCCGTCAGCAGGGCCATGACACGCGGCGAGCCACCGATCGTTGACCGCGACCGGCTCTCGGCGACGCCCAGCCACCGGGTTGCGCTCGACTGCCTATCGGCGGGTATCGCGGCCGCAGATCCCGCGCGGCTGACCCGAAACGCCGTCTCACGAGCGGAATCGACGCTGACTATCGGCAAAAAGAGGTACGACCTTGCAGACTACGAGCGAGTGTTCGTTCTTGGCGGCGGCAACGCCGCAGGCGTCGTCGCCAAAGAGGTTGAATCGATTCTCGGCGCGTACAGTTCGGGTGGCGTCGTCGTCACCGACAACCCGGTCGAAACCGACCGTATCGACGTGCTTCGTGGCGACCATCCAGTGCCAAGCGAACGGGGCGTCGAACACACCCGGGAGCTGCTGTCGGCCGCACGCGAGGCCGACAAAAACACGCTCGTCCTCGGGGTTATCACCGGCGGCGGCAGCGCGCTCATGGCCGCACCCGCGGCAGGCATTGCGCTGACGGATCTCCAGTCGGCTACCGATGCGTTGCTTGCGTCGGGTGCGACAATCAGCGAGATCAACGCGGTCCGCAAACACCTCTCGGCGGTCAAAGGCGGTCGGCTGGCGGCGACAACCCAGCCGGCAACTGTCCACTCACTCCTCATCAGCGACGTCGTCGGCAACGATCTGAGCACGATCGCGAGCGGCCCGTTCGTCGGCGACGAAACCACCGTTGCCGACGCGCTCGACGTGCTCGACCGCTACGACTTCGTCGTTCCCGAGTCGGTCACCAAGCGGCTTCGCGAAGGACTCGCCGGCGACGACACGGTCGAAACACCCGAACCCGGCGACAGCGTGTTCGACCGGGTGACGACAACGATTATCGGCGACAACATGGTCGCGCTGCAGGCGGCCGCCGCGTGCGGTAAGGACGCCGGATTCGATCCGCTCATCCTCTCATCGCGGATCCGTGGGGAAGCCCGCGAGGCAGCAAAAACACAGGTCGCAATCGCCGAAGAGAGTCGGGCAACTGGTCATCCACTCGAACCGCCGGCGGTCATTGTTTCGGGTGGTGAGACGACGGTCACCGTTCGCGGTGAGGGCGTTGGTGGCCCGAATCAGGAGTTCGTGCTGTCGGCCGCAATCGAGTTGGGAGCGCGCGACGGTGAGCACGCCGAGACCGACTCTCCCGAGAGCGGTGCAGCCGACGATAGCGACTCGGTTGTCGTGGCCGCCGTCGACACCGATGGGATCGACGGGCCGACCGACGCGGCGGGCGGGATTGTCGATGCCAACACGGTCGGATCGGGGGACACCAGTCTCGCATCCGCCACGCGGGCGCTCGCCGACAACGACGCCCACCCGGTGCTCGATGCCGCCGGCGGACTCATCCACACGGGCCCGACCGGCACCAACGTCAACGATCTGCGGGTGATCGTCGTTCCCGAGACGGATGGCCGCAGCGGCCGATCCGAGTAGACACCTTAACGTATCGAGACCGTGCTCTCTCAACTATGGTTGATCCAACATCTGATCTCGGCGAGGATGTGACTGAGGAGACGGCACCGGCCTGCGAAACCTGCGGCGACAAAATCGTCCAGCGGCCGACCCACCGGGTCATTGCTGCCGTCGAGGAGGGCCGCACCGTCCACCATCACTTCTGTTCTGACGACTGTCGTGCCGACTGGCTGGCCGAGTGAGCAGGGAGCATTTTTACCACCGGCGATCCAATCAGCGGGTATGATTTCGCTTGAGGACGCAGTCACCGCGCGGCTCGAATCCCACGGCGCTCGGTTCGAGGTGCTTGTCGATCCCGACGCCGCACTGGCGATCAAACGCGAGGAGTTCGACGGCGACCTCGAGGACGTCATCGCCGCCGAAGACGTGTTTGAAGACGCTTCGCGCGGCGACCGTCCCGCCGAAACCGATCTCGAAACAGTGTTCGAGACGACCGATCCGCTCGAAATCATCCCTGAAGTAATCCGTCGCGGGGAGATTCAGATCACCGCCGAGCAGCGCCGCGAGATGCAAGAACAAAAGCGCAAACAGCTCATCAATCGGATCGCGCGCAACGCAGTCAACCCGCAGATGGATGACGCCCCGCATCCGCCCGAACGAATCGAGCGTGCCCTTGCGGAGGCCGGGTTCCGGATCGACCCGATGAAGCCCGTCACCGAACAGGTCGACGAGGCGCTCGAAGCGCTGCGCCCGGTGATTCCGATCCGGTTTGCCGAGGTGACGATTGCAGTGCAACTGCCCGCCGACTACGCGGGAAGCGGCCAGGCGCAGGTCAGAAAGTACGGCGACCTCGAACGCGAGGAGTGGCAAAATGACGGCTCGTGGGTCGGTGTCGTGACCTTCCCAGCGGGCCTTCAGAACGACTTTTATGATCTGGTCAACGAGATTACCAGCGGCGAGGCCGAAACCCAGATCATCAAGGACAAAGACGAGATCAAAACCCGTTAATGGCGAAATTTGATGCCGCTCAACGACCTACACCCAGCATGGACGTGGTGAACACTGTTCCGTAACCACCCACCGACCCCCGACGCGAGGAGGACGCGATGAGAGCCATCGTCGCCAAACGGGTCGACAGCGGGACGCCCGACCTCGCGGAACTTCGCGAGCTCGCGGCCGCCGCAGGCTACGAGGTCGTCGGCGAACTCACCCAGACGCGGGAGGAGGATCCTGCTTACGGCTTCGGCGAGGGAAAAGTCGCCGAGTTGGCCGAACTGGTCGAGACCACCCGCGCCGACACCGTCATTATCGACAACGAAATCGGCCCGTTTCAGATGTTCAATGTGGGCCAAGCGCTGCCCGACGAGACGACTGTGCTCGATCGGTTCACGCTCATTCTCGACATCTTCGGCCAGCGCGCACAAACCCGAAAAGCCCAACTACAGGTCGAACTCGCCGAACTCCGGTATGAGCTGCCACGGGCGGCCGCCAAAGCGAGTCTCGCAAAGCGCGACGAGCGCCCCGGATTCATGGGGCTCGGCGAGTACGACGAGAGCCGCGAGCGCGACATTAAAACGCGCATTTCGAACATCACACAGGAACTCGATTCGATCGCGAAAAAGGAGGAAGAGCGCCGTGCCGAACGGCGTGAATCGGGGTTCGACCTCGTCGCTCTCGCGGGCTACACCAACGCCGGAAAGTCGACGCTGCTTCGCCAGCTCGCGACGGAGCTTTCGGTCGACGAAAACGACGACAAACATCCCGATCTCGACCGGATTGCCGAATCGAAGGATATGCTGTTTACCACACTGGGGACGACGACGCGCCGAGCGGAACTCGACCAGCGCGACATCCTGTTGACCGATACGGTCGGGTTTATTTCCGAACTCCCCCACTGGCTCGTCGAATCCTTCCAGTCGACACTCGATTCGGTCTACCGCGCGGACCTCGTGTTGCTCGTTGTCGACGCCAGCGAGTCCATTCAAGCGATGCGTGAAAAGCTCGTGACCGCCCACGACACGCTCCACGAACGCAACGAGGCCCCCATTCTGCCCGTGTTCAACAAGTGCGACCGGCTGTCGCCCGAAGCGCTCTCGGAAAAACGGGCGGCGCTGTCGGGAATCGCCCCCGATCCGATCGCGGTCTCGGGGAAAACCGGCGAGGGAATCGACGCGCTTCGCGGGCGCATCGAGTCGGAGCTACCCGACTGGCGACACGAGCGGCTGGTCGTCCCGATTGTCGAAGAGACGATGGGCGTTGTGTCATGGATTTACGATCACGCACACGTCGAAACCGAATCGTACGAGTCCGAACACGTACTGTTGGAGTTCGAGGCGCGGCCGGCAATCATCGAGCAGGCGCGCGCGAAAGCCGCGGCGCTCACACCGGTTGAATCCGCGTAGAAGGGGAGAAACGGAACGAGGACGATGGGAGTTGGTGATCGATCCGAGTGAGCGGTCTCAACCGAGCGGCGTGTGCAGGTGGCGGTCAGTCCGCCTCTGTCCGACCGAGCATTTCGCGACGTGACTCGTTGAGCGCCTCACAGACGGTTCCTTGGCCGTTGACGTTGACCTTTGCCGAGCGGGTGCGCCGCCGCAGGAGTTCAAACATCGACTCCTCGATTGGGTCGCCCTCGGGCATTCGGAACACCGGCTCGTCGTCGCCGGTGAGACAGCCCTCCTCGCGGGCCATTTCGAGATACGCTTCGATGGGTTCGGCGTCGACCGCAACACCGAACGCGTCGTCGACGAAGATGTGGATTCTGTCGTCGCCAGCGTCAGCAGCCGTCTCTTCGACGCGTTCGAGCTCATCCGGCGTGAGCGAGATGATTTGGGCGGGCGACAGTCCAACCGACAACAGCGCCTCGACAGCGTCATACTGTCGGGCGAGTCGGGCCTTGTGGTCGAGCGTCGCCCGCACGGCAGCGAGGCCGCCGTCGGCATCGGGGAACGCGTCCGCAAACGGCGTTCCAGCGTTGACACCGGTGTTGATCTCGGTCTCGTGCATGTGGTCGCGAAGGTCGATTTCGGCGGCCGAGACCGCATCGAACGCCTCGACGGCCTCCTTGGCGTCGCTGGCCATCATCCATGCGAACGCCGGCGAACACCACGCCGTTGGCAACGTGAACGAAACACGGACGTTGACACCGGTTTCGCCCGCTTCGTCCCGGCTGATCACAATCTCGTCGATGTAGCCGAGCGCGACGATCGACTCGTCGAGTTCGGGGTCGAGCACGCTGTCGAGGGCGGTTCGAATCGCCGTTGTCGTCACCGGTGTGGCCCCACCGGCTGTGGGGGTTGTGTCAGCACCCGACATGATCAGTCGTCGGCGACCGCGCCGCCGGGTGAGTTGCTGTACATCGCCGAGAGGTCGTACTCCTCCGAGACCGCGTCGACCTCGAGGTCGCGTTTCTTCTGGTCGATATCGATACCGTACAGCTGTGCAGCGTTCTCGCCGAGGATTTTCTTTTTTGTTTCGAGCCCGAAGTCGACGCCGTACTCCGCTTCCTGTTCGGGTGTGAGTTCGGAGTCGAGGAACGTCTCGACGAGCCAGTCGGGGTTCCACAGCGCGTAGTCGCTGCCGAACAGCAGGCGATCCTCACCGAGCCAAAAGAGGAGTTCGCCCATGATTTCGCCGAACTTCTGTGGTCGGTGGACCGCCAGCGGCGCGGCGACCGCGAGGCCGCCGTAGACGTTCGGTTCCTGAGCGGCAATCCAACAGAAGTCATCGAGCCGCGGTAGGCCGACGTGTTCGACGACGAAGTTCAGCTCCGGGAAACTCGAGGCCGCAAGGTCGACGTCCTCGACGCTGAATGCGTCCTTGTTGAGCGGTCGGATGGTTGGCCCCTTGTGTGCGTGGACGTTTTTGATCCCGAGATCCGAACATTTTTGCAGGAACTCGAAGGAGTCGTCGGAATCGAGCCGCCAGCCTTTCGAATCGTCTTTCCACTCGGCGGTGTACACTTTGACGCCCCGAATGTCGTGTTCTTCTTTTTGCCGCTCGAGTTCGGCCATTCCGTCTTCGCCCTCGCGTGGGTCAAATCGGCCGTTGACGATGAACCGTTCTGGATACTGGTCTTTGACCTCGGTGAGTCGGTCGAAGGTGTTGAACCCCTCGTGGTAGAACTCCTTGAGGTGGGTTGGCTGGAAAATGCCCATGTCGACGATGCCGTTGCCGAAGAAGTCGTCGGTGAGTCGGTCGACGTCATACTGTTCGTACTCCTCGAAACTCCACTGTTTGTCCTCGGGCGTGAAGCCGGTGTGATAGTCGTAAAAACAGTCAATAAACTGTTTTCCGCCTCTGGTTTTGATGTTCTCCTCACTGGCATCCCACAGGTGAATGTGGCCATCGATCACAAAGATGTCCTCGCCCTCGTATGTGAACATTGCACATTGATATGAGGGATCGTTATATATAAATTGCCTGTTAAATGATGATAAATTAGAGTGTCAGGACAAACAGAATGGGACGTTTGTCTAGATATGCGGGTGGGATATCTCTTCTGTAGTTACAGCGCAGATAAACCCAACCTTTGTCAGAAATTGTCTAGTCGAGAGCGCCACCGAGTTCGGTGTCTGTCGGTTCAGTACCAACTACTCGGCAGCAGATTCCACCGCTTGCTTCTGTTTGTCGACGACATGAACGTCGTCGATGGCCGTGTGGGGATACTGTCCCGCGTCGGTTTTTTCGGCACTCTTACACATATCCCAGACGACGTTGAGTCCGGTCGTCACGCCCTGCAGCGCCTCCATCTCACAGCCAGTCTTGCCGGTTGTCTCGACGGCAACACGGAGGGTGATGTGATCGTCGTCAACGCGAAAGACGGTTTCGACGTTGGTAATCGGAATCTGGTGGCACATCGGAATCGTCTCCCAGGTGTGTTTGACCGCTCCAATCGCGCCGATTCGCGCTGTCGTCAACACGTCGCCCTTGCTCAGTTCATCAGCCTCAACGGCCGCAATCGTTGACGGCTGGAGTCTGATCGTTCCCTCGGCGACCGCCCGGCGGTTGCGGTCGGGTTTGGTGCCGACGTCGACCATCTGAACCGAACCGGAGTCGTCGGTGTGGGTGAGGTCGGTCGACCGACGGGATGGATTCTCACTCATTGGTCCTCCCGAACGACTCGGGCAGCCAGTCGAGTAAATCCGTCGCCACAAGACCGTGTTGGTGGTCTTTGGCTGCCCGTTCCCCTGCCAGTCCAGTGACGTACGCGCCGACCGCGGCGGCAGTGAGCGAGTCGTGGCGGGTGAACAGCGATCCAACAACGCCCGCAAGCACGTCGCCAGTGCCGCCAACGGTCATCGCGGGCGTGCCAGTTCGGTTGATCCGTGTCGTCGGCGTGTCGTCCGCGCCGTTCGACCGCGTTGGCGCGCTAGCGATGTCGTACGCGCCTTTGACGAGTAGCGTCACGCCGAGCTCGGTGACGAACTCGTCGACACAGGCTGCCCGTTCCTCCCAGTCGGCGGCGGTTTCGCCGCCCATCGAAACCAACTCGCCCTGATGGGGCGTACAGAGCAGCGACGCCTCGGTGTCGACGTCAGGGACGACCGCGAGCGCATCGGCGTCGACGACGACCCGCCCCGAAACCGACGAGAGAAAAACGTCGACCGCAGCCAACGTATCCGGATGGTCGCCCAAACCGGGGCCGAGCACGACCGCGTCGACGTCGGCCGCGAGATCGACGCACGGTTCGACCGCGTCCGGCGTGAATCGCTCACCGGCAAACGGGTGGACGATGAGATTCTCGCTGTAGCTCTGGATCGTCGCGGCGACCGACGCGGGACAGGCGATGTGAACGAGATCCGCGCCCGCCCGGAGCGCGGCCTGCCCGGCCAATGCGGGGGCACCCGTGTAAGGCCCGCCGCCGACGACAAGGAGTTCGCCATGGTCGCCCTTGTGGCTCGCCGGGATGCGCCGCGTGTCGGGAAGGTCACCGGGACCGACGAACCGTTCGGCCGCCGGCGGAATGCCGATATCGGCAACCGTCACATCGCTGTCGAGTGCGGCTAGCCCGGGTTTCGTGTCATGAAAGGTGACGACGTGGTCGGCGTCAACGGCCACGCCGGCGGCCTCGCCCGTGTCGGCGTCGATTCCTGAGGGAACGTCGACGGCGACAACGGTCACGTCGGTCGCATTGATTGCGCGTGCGGCGGTGGCTTCGGGCTCCCTCAGTTCACCAGTGACGCCCGTACCAACGATGGCGTCGACGACGCAGTCGGCGCTCGCGAGATCGAAATCGTCGATAGCGGTTGAATCGGTGATCGCCGTTGTCGGCAGTTCGGCCGCCTGAAGCGCGTCCCAATTTTCCGCAGCAATGTCGGTGCCGATCTCGCGGGGACGACCGAGCAGGACGGTTTCGGTGTCATACCGGTCGAGAAATCGGGCGGCAACGAACGCGTCGCCGCCGTTGTTTCCACGGCCACAGACGAGGACGACGCGCCCGCCGGGGTCGGCGAGGCGGCGAACCACGCGGGCGACCGCGTTGCCACTCGATTCCATCAGCTGTTTTCGGGGAATCCCGAGCGCCGCCGCGTTGGCGTCAACGGCAGCCATCCGGTCGGCCGTGATCATGGCTGGCTGTTGGGCCGAACCGACCTAAGCGTAGGGGCTGTTATTTCTCGATAATGCTCTCTTCGACGGCCTCGCCGAAGTGCCGCGCAACGTCCTCGTAGTAGACGAGCAGTTCGTCGCCGACGTCGAGATCGGTGACCGCTTTTCGGCCCTCGCTCGTGGCGACTTTGATCGTCTCGGCGTTCTGCAAGAGCGTCTCGACGCGGTCGCCGTCAATGTCGAGTTCGACCCGGAACATCGGGCGTTTCTCGATTTTGACTCGTCCGACGATGACCTCACGCGTTTGGCCGTCGGTGTCGACGATTTGCACCTCGTCGCCGCTTTTGAGCTCCGAGAGGTATTTCGTGCCGCCCTCTGGCGTTCGCACGTAGGCGTGAACCGCACCCGCATTGACGCGGAACGGCCGGGAGGCGACGTACGGCGAGTCGGCGGTTTCGGCGTGGACGAAAAACAGTCCGCGGCTCATCGAGCCGATAAGCATGCCCTCGTCGTGTTCGAGCAGACTGCCGGTGTCGATACAGACCCGATCGGCCATGCCGATTGGCTCGACGGCGAGCACTTCGCCGTGCGTGAGTTCGAGCGTCTCGCGCTCGGCGGCGTCGCGAATGGCGACCGAGTTGCGAATTTCGTCGGGACTGTCGGTATCGAGCAGCACACCGTCGGCCCCGATTTCGAGCGTTTCAAACGCCGTCTGGGCCTCTTCGGCGGTCGTGACGCCCGCGAGCAAGTCGGTCTCCTCGCCGATTCGCGCAATGAGGTTTTCGAGCGGAATAATGGTCCAGTTCTCGCCGACGACGATGGTGTAGTCGGCGTCGTGGGCGGCCGCCTCGGCGAACGCCTCGTAGTCGGCATCAAAAATACGGATGTATGCGCCCTGCGCACGGTTGTCGCTCCGGCGGAGCGTCGTCAGATCGGCTGATCCCGAAAAATCGCCCGGCAGTTCGACCGTGCCGTCGCCCTCGCCGTCCTTGCCGACGAAGTAGGCGTCGGCCACGGCCGGTTCAGCGTCCCCTTCCGCCTCGACGACGTCGACCATATCGGCGTCCGAGCGGAAGGCTGCGACGTTGATGTCGCCGAGTTCGCGAACCCGCGAAATATCGGTTTCGTCGACGAGCACCCAGTCGGCACCTGCCTCGATGGCCGCGGTGATACGGTGTTTCTGCGTCTCCCAGTCGCCGACCGTGTTGTCGGCTTTGACCCAGACGGTTCGTGTCATTATGGTTCGGTCAGCATGCGTCGGCTTGAACGTGACGGAAGAAACAGCCTCGCAGGTGTGGTCGCAGCGGCTATTCACTGTTGAACGAGTGTGTGACTTATGTATACCAACGCGGAAATCGGCGTTCAGCGCAACTCAGGAATCGACGCCGAGTCCGGCCGCACGCAACGCGTCTTCGGCATCCATATCGTCGTGAATAACCGCCGAAACGGCCCGCGTAATCGCCTCGGGTTGCTCGTGCTGGAAGATCGACCGACCCATGGAGACGCCCGCCCCACCCGCGTCCATCGCGCCACGAACCATCTCGACGGTTTCCATGTCGGTGCCGCGGCTACCGCCGGCGATTACGATTGGGAGGCTCGTCGACTCACAGACGTGTTGGAAGCTCTCGGCGCTCCCGCTGTAGCCCGTTTTGACGACGTCAGCGCCGAGTTCTTCGGCGAGGCGAACGGCGTGACCGAGATACTCGGGCTCGTCGCCCTGAATGCCCGGTCCGCGGGCGTACGCCATCGCCAACACGGGAATACCGAACCGGCTCGCGTCGGCCGTGAGTTCGGCAAGGTCCTCGATCTGTTTCGGTTCGTAGTTCGAGCCAACGTTGAGATGCAACGAGACCGCGTCGGCACCCGCGCGGATCGCTTCCTCGACCGTGCAGGTCATGCGTTTGTCGTTCTCGTCGGGGCCGATGGTGGTCGAGCCGTTGACGTGGACGATGTAGCCGCTGCCGTTTTTGTGCGGATGGACGCGCCCGGCGATTCCCTTCTGGGTCAACACGGCGTCCGCGCCGCCGCTCGTGATTCCGTCAATCGTCGATTCGATGTCTTTCAGCCCCGTGACGGCTCCCATCGTGATGCCGTGATCCATCGGGACGACGAGGTAGCGTCCGTCCGTGGAGATCCGGTCGAGTCGTGCAGTGAGTCCTGTGGCCATTGGTGATATGTGAAGCTCTGACAGTGACGGGCTATGTAGCTTGCGAATCGGTCAGTCTCAGTCGCTCTCGGCGGGTGGCGTCCGCCGGGTCGCCCCCTGTTTGACGCCCTCGCTGAGCTCACGGGCTTTTGCTTCGAGTGCCGCCGCCGTTTCTTCCGCCGGGCGGCCGCTCTCGACGCCGTCGGCAACGATGTCGACAAGCGCGCTGCCAACGATAATTCCATCCGCGCCGCTCTCGACGATGCGGGCGGCCTGCTCGCCGCTGGAAATCCCGAAGCCGACGGCCTTCGGCACCGACCAGTCGGCCAGTCGCTGGAGGCTCCGATCAGTCTGGTCGGAGACGTCGCTTTTCGCCCCGGTCGTCCCGAGTCGCGCTTGGACGTAGACGTAGCCCGAAACCCGGTCCATCATCGCGGCCAACCGGTCGCCCTCGGTCGTCGGCGCAACGATGAACACGAGGTCGAGCCCGTGGCGATCGCAGGCGTCACGCAGCGGGTCGGCCTCCTCGGCAGGCAAGTCGGGGACGACGAACCCGGAAATACCGGCCTCGGCCGCCCGAGCGACAAAGGCCGCCGGACCGACCGCCGGCCGCTCGCCGTCAGCTTCGTCGACCCCGCTGCGACCGTACTGGTAGATCAGGTTGTAGTAGGTCATACAGACCAGCGGGACGTCGACCGCGAGGTCTTCGACGAACTCGAAAAACAGGTCGGGCGTCATCCCGCCCTCCAGCGCGCGAACGATCGCCCCCTGAATCGTCGGCCCCTCCGCGATCGGTTCGGAAAACGGCAGGCCGAGTTCGATAACGTCCGCGCCACCGCGCGCGAGCGCCTCGACGTAGGCCTTGGAGGCCGCATACGACGGATCGCCAACGGCGAGATACGGAATAAAGGCGGGGCCGTCGGCGAAGGCGTCGGCGATGTGGCTGTTTGCCATTAGAGCCCTCCCGAGAACATCGACATGTCCGGCGCGTTCGGCACGTCGCGCGCGGCGGTCTCCTCGATTGCCGACTGGAGGTCCTTGTCACCGCGGCCCGAGACGTTGACGACGACGGTTCCCGAGAGTTCCTCGTGAGACTCTTCGAGATAGCCGAACGCGTGGGCGGTTTCGAGCGCGGGAATAATTCCCTCGGTTTGCGAGAGTCGGTGGAACCCTTCGAGCGCCGCGTCATCGTCGACGGCGACCGGGGTGACGCGGTTTTCGTCGACGAGATACGCGAGTTCGGGGCCGACGCCGGCGTAGTCGAGCCCCGACGAGATGCTGTGTGACTCCATAATCTGGCCGAACCGATCCTGCAGGAGTTTCGTTCGTGCGCCGTGGAGCACGCCCTCGTTGCCCGTCGACAACGACGCGGAGTTGGGCGCAACGCCGGTTTCTTCGTTGACTGCGAGCGAGGAACCGCCGGCTTCGACAGCGACGAGGTCGACGCTCGGATCGGCGATGAACGCCGCAAACGCACCCATCGTATTCGATCCACCGCCCGCACAGGCGATGACCGCATCGGGAAGCCCACCGGTTTTCTCGCGGGTTTGTCGGCGCATTTCCGTCGAAATCACCGAGTGAAAATCTCGTACCATCACGGGGAACGGGTGCGGGCCGACGACGCTCCCGATGACGTAGTGGGTGTTCTCGACGGTTGCCGCCCAGTCGCGCATCGTCTCCGAGATGGCCTCTTTGAGCGTTCCACGACCCGCCGTGACCGGTTTGACGTCCGAGCCGTTGAGTTTCATGCGGAACACGTTGGGTCGCTGGCGGTTGATGTCACGTTCGCCCATGTAGATCGTACAGGGCATGTCGAGATGCGCCGCGGCCATCGCGGTTGCGGTGCCGTGTTGGCCCGCGCCGGTTTCGGCGATGATTCGTTCTTTGCCCATGTACTTCGCGAGCAGCACCTGTCCAAGCGCATTGTTTAGTTTGTGCGCGCCGCCGTGCAGGAGATCCTCACGCTTGAGATACACCTCCAGATCGTAGCGCTCGGAGAGTCGGTCCGCGCGTTGCAGGGGCGTTGGCCGCCCACCGAAATCTGCCAGTCGCTGGCGGAACTCGTCCATGAAGCCGTCTTCATTGTTGCGGACGTAGCGCTCGTAGGCATCGGTGAGCTCCTCGATGGCGGGCATCAGCGCTTCGGGAACGTACTGGCCGCCGTAGGCGCCAAAACTGCCGTCGGTTTCGTACTCGGTCGGATCGGTTGTCGGGTTTTCAGTGCTCATAGCTGGATCGTAGTCTGGTGTGTCATTGGTGTGCGGTTCGTGTAAAGCGTCGTGTGTTCGTTTCGGGGTCGCCATCCATAATCGCCGTGCCGATGAGGAGCCCGTCGGCACCCGCCTCGCACATGCGACGAACGTCGTCGACGGTTGAGACGCCGCTTTCAGCGATCAGGGTGACGTCGTCTGGCACGTCGGGCGCGAGTCGCTCGAACGTCGAGAGGTCGACGTCGAGCCGTCCGAGGTCGCGGTTGTTGATCCCAATAAGCGATGCCCCCGCCCGAATCGCCGCCGCCAGTTCGTCGCTCGTGTGGACCTCGACGAGCACCTGAAAGCCGCGGGCTTCGGACGCCGCCAGCAACGGTTCGAGATCGTCGCCGACGAATCGCGCAATCAACAAAATCACGTCGCTCTCGACGGAGTCGAGTTGCGGCTCGCGGAGAATGAAGTCCTTGCGCAAGATGGGCACGTCGACCGCGCGACGGATTCGCTCGAGGTTGTCGATGCTTCCGCCGAAATGGTCGGGTTCGGTCAGCACCGACAGCGCGGCGGCCCCGCCGGCGACCATCGCGCGGGCCAACTCGACCGGATCCTCGGTGTTCGTGCCACGGGTTGTCGGACTCGTCGGTTTGACCTCCGCAATAACCGGGAGGCGACCATCCCGTTCAGCCTGCCCAAACGCTTCCGACAACGACCGCGCCTCGACGGCAACACGGCTGTCGCCACCCGGGCGCTCGGCCGCCGACTCGAGAATCGCGCGGACTTGCGGAGCCAGCTCGCACTCAGTTTCGGTCATCTATGTACATCAATGTACGTATCTGTTCATAAGACTTGCGCCACAAGACACACAGTTGAAGGGTGTTGGGGTGTGGGTTTCGAGCATGACTCCTGCAGGAATTTTTGCTCGCCGATTTGCGTCGCTTGGCGGTGTCATCGAAGTCGGGCTTGCCGGCGGGTCGGTCGTCAGCGTCTCCTTTCCCGACGAGCTGCCCGGCGATGCCGACACCGACCACGAAATCCTCGATCGGTTTGAGGCGTACTTCGACGGCAACCCAACCGAACTCGCCGGTGTCGAGTACGCGTTGACCGTGCCAACCGATCAGCGGTCGGTGCTCGAATCACTGGGGACGGTGCCCGCCGGCGACACCGTCACCGTTTCGCGACTCGCCCGTCTTGCGGGACTCGATGCTGACTCGCAGGCGGCCACCGGAACGGTTCGCGACGCACTTCGGGCCAATCCGATTCCGATTATTCTCCCTGATCATCGCGTGCGTGACGGACAGGGTGCAACACCGCCGAATGTTGCGGCCGCGCTCCGTCGACTCGAACAGGAAGACCGCTAGTCGCGACCGGCTGGCATGCCGACACCGGGAATCGTCACCCGCCGTTCGAGCCGGTTCATCAACATTGCCGTCGTGATCACTAACGCGAGGTACAGAAGGCCGACGATCAGGTAGATGTCCGTGAACTGGAACGTATCCGAGCCGATGTTTCGCGCGCGACGAAACAGTTCGGGCACGGTGATGAACGCCGCCAGCGAGGAGTATTTGAGCAAATAGACGAACTCGTTGGTCCAGCCCGGAATCGCATACCGCAATCCCTGTGGAAGGACGACGTGGCGAATGCCTTGGAGCCGCGAGAGCCCAACCGACCGCGCAGCGGTGAGTTGGCCCGGATCGACCGACTGCAACGCCGCGCGAATGTACTCGGCTTGGTACGCCGAGGAGTTGATTGTGAAGGCAACGATGGCGACGACGGCGGCCGCCCGCGGCATGCCGCTGACCTCCATCACGCGAAAACCGCTGATGAAGCCCGCAAGCGGGAGCCCGAAATAAAAGAAAAACAGCTGGGCGAGCAGCGGTGTGCCGCGAATGAGTTCGGTGTACGCGAGCGAGATTCGACTGCTGATCGGGCCGCCGTAGATGCGCGTGACGGCCGCTGGAACGGCGATGAACAGCCCAAAAAACATCGACAGTACGGTCAGATACACCGTCAGAAACGCGCCCGCAGCCAACGCGGGTTCGCTTTCGGCCGCGAGCGCCGCGAGTTCGAACAACCACACGAGCGGGTCGACAACGAGTACCGAAACCCCGCCAGCATCGGTCGCGAGATTTGCTGCGACGCCCGCAAACCAGTCGGCTGGTAGCCACGGCTCACGCTGACTGACACCGAGATCTGATCGAAGCACGTCAGGGAGCCCGACTGCGGTCAACAGGCCGTCGAGCAGCGTGTTGTGATAGGCCCACCGGGCCAACAGCCACGTCCAAAACAGCCCCCCGACAGCGAGAAACACCTGCCGCTTGCGGCCACCGACTCGGCCGACCGCCGAGCCACGGGTTTCGGCCGCCTCGGTCATGGTGTGTGCCTCATTAGTGGAGTCCGGACAGTTCGCCGAGGAAGGCGTTGGTCCGGTCGTGTTCGGGATTCTCAAAGAGCTGTTCGGGTGGGCCGCGTTCGACGATCCGGCCCTCGTCGAGGAACGTCACCGTCGAGGCGGCCGATCGCGCAAAGCCCATCTCGTGGGTGACACAGAGCATCGTCATGCCCTCTTCAGCGAGGTCGTTCATCACTCGCAGGACGTCACCGATGAGTTCGGGGTCAAGTGCGCTGGTCGGCTCATCGAACAACAGCAGATCGGGATCCATCGCGAGCGCACGCGCAATGCCGACGCGCTGTTGTTGGCCACCGGAGAGTTCGGCGGGGTACGAATCGCCTTGGTCGGCGAGGCCAACGCGGTCGAGATAATCGTCGGCTTTGGCAACCGCCTCCTCCTTCGGAAGCTCCAACACTTCGCGAAGCCCAAGGGTGATGTTGCCCCGGGCGGTCAGATGGGCGAACAAACTGAAATCCTGAAACACCATGCCAACCCGCCGGCGAAGTTCGTTCTCGTCGAGCGAGTGAATCTCTTCGTCATTGAGGTAGATGGCACCCGAGTCGATCTCGGTTAGTCGGTTGACACAGCGCAGGAGCGTCGATTTGCCCGACCCGCTCGGGCCGACGATGACCTCGACGTCCTGTGTCTCCATCGCGAAGCTCACATCGTGCAACACATCTTCGTCACCGTACGATTTGTCGACGTTTTCGATTCGTAGTAAACTCATTCGTTCCCTCCGGGAATCGCATACCGCTGTTGGAGTCGGTCGAGCGCGCGGTTCGTCGTGAACGTGAGAATGAAGTAGATCGCACTAATCACAATGATGACCTCGATAACCGCCGTGTCGCGGCCGGGTTGGAGATACAGGCGCTCAGCACGCGTCAGCAACTCGGCCAATCCGATGGCGAACGCGACGCTCGTGTCCTTCAGAACGATCGTAAACTCGTTTTGAAATCCCGGAAGCGACCGCCGGACGGCTTGCGGAAAAATAACGTGGCGAACCGCCTGTAGTTTGGTCATTCCGATCGATCGAGCAGCCTCCATCTGGCCGCTTGCGATCGACTGAATTGAGCCACGGAATACCTGTCCTTGGTAGGCCGCGCTTCGTAACCCGAGTGCGAGCGTCGCCGCAATGAACGCGTTCATCTGCATATCGATCACCGGAACCGTCCCGAGTCGCGGGATCGGAAGCGCAAAAAAGAACAACACGATCAACACGACGATTGGCGTGCCACGCAGAATGACACCCACGGTGTTGACGGCGCTCTTGAGCCAGCCGTCGCCGTACACCTCGATTGCTCCGGCCGGAAACCCGAGCAAAAATCCAAGCGACAAACTCGACAGCGTCAACAGAATCGTGACGACCGTGCCCAACAGGAGAAACCGCCAGTTGCTAACGACAAACTGCCAGTCGCTCAGCAGGGCTACGGGCTCCATCTATACTATTCGAACCACTCGTCGACGAGGTCGTCGTAGGTTCCGTCCTCTTGAATCTCGTCGAGGGCGGCGTTGAGATCGTCAATTCGTTCGTCCTCCTGTCGGAGGCCGAACCCGTACTCCTCGCCAGTTTCGATAATGAACGCAACCTGCACCTCACGGCTGTCGGCGAAGTTCTGCGCAACCGGAACATCGAGGATCAGCGCGTCGACGTTGCCGGCTTCGAGATCCTGCACGCCAAGGGTGTAGTTCTCATACTGACGGGCGTCGTCCTCATCAACGATGCCATCTTCGATGAGCTCGTCGAGTTGGCCCTCTCCGGTCGTGCCCGACTGTGCACCGACGATTAGCCCCTCGAGATCCTCGACCGTTTCTGGAGAGAAGTCGGCGTCATCGCTGATGAGAACGGCCTGGTCGGCCTCGTAGTACGGATTCGAAAACGCGATCGTTTCGGCGCGGTCGTCGGTGATCGTCATCGCGGCGGCAATCATGTCAATGTTGCCCTCGGTCAGCGAGGGAATCAGCGAGTCGAACTCGATGTCGGTCCACTCGCCGACCTCGTAGCCCGCGCGTTCGATGACTTCCTCTGCGAGGTCGATGTCGAAGCCGACGAGTTCACCATCCTCGGTGAACTCGAACGGTGGAAATCCAGAGGCAGTACCCGGATTGATGACGTTGTCATCATCGTCGTCGAGACAGCCGGCGACGACAGCCGTTGTGGCTGCTGCGCCAACCGCTTTCAGGTAACTTCGTCGATCGAAACGCTGTTTTCGTGTCATGTACAACCACTTGGGACTCTCATTGTTGAACGTTTCGACATTCCCTATCGNTAGAACACAACGAGAGCGGACTATAACCACAAATAATGGCTAGCGAATCACTGTTTTGGTATCGAATATGGAAAGCCCCATTCTCATTGACAACAGGCAGTTCCGATCTGATCGGAGATTGACTGTCGACAACGCACGACCGAACAGGCACCATTTGCAGCGAACGCGACCCCGTGTACTGCGAACGTGTGTGACCCAAAAGTGCCATACTGCGCTTGAATCATAACGCTTAACCGTGGTTGTGGCTTTCGCTGTGATAGCGGGATGGGATAGCCAGGAGATTCCGCCGGGCTCATAACCCGGAGATCGGTAGTTCAAATCTACTTCCCGCTATACTTCTCAGACTCACAGTATAACGCCGAGTCTTGTCTCGGCGTGAATTCGTGAGTCGGTGCGGATTGCTCGGAATAGATTTGAAGTAGACAACGAGGGAGCGAAGCGACCGAAGTTGGCGTCGTTCAAATCTACTTCCCGCTATGTTTTCGAACGCACACTCCAACGTCGAGTCGTGTCTCACTATTATCGATATCGACATAACTCGATGTCGACACGGGTGTCGACGTCGGCACCAGTGTGATACTCGTTCAACGCCACGAATCCACTGGTTTCGCGTTGCTCACAGCGGTGATTGCGTGTTCAAAAAATACGATCGGATATGTTGTCGGCGGGAGTCTGCCGACCGAACACCAACTGCGCTAGCGCTTCTGGGCCAGTGGCTCATAGCCACGGGCGGTAAGCGTCCGAACGAGTCGGGTAGTTGTGTGTTCGAGTGCATCCGTTGCCGGCGTCTGTTGGCGCATGGCCTGTCGCCGACACCGTTCTTGGGTCATCCACCGGGACTTTTCTTCAGCAGTCATCGCGTCCCAGTCCGGTGGGAGGGTGTAATCATGTCTCATACAACTGTGCGGTGTGCATGCGACACATTACCAGGGAGATATAAACGTGTTTCTGACAGCCGATATTTTCAGTACAAATATACATTCCAGAGGAACGAAATCGCCGGTTTTCGGATGTCCGTCCGGTTGTTCGCAAATAATTCGACGGTTGGAACCATCTGTATCGACAATGACGTTTCTGAGCCAAGCACGCGCACAGCTCGTGACTACCATTTTTGTCGGCGCACGCCAACCGAACCCCATGGCATCCGTCTCCGACGACACACTCAGTTCGGTGCTCGACTACTCCCAACTCGCCATCGTCGGCTGTTCGGCGACGCCCGGCAAAGCCGCCCACGAGGTGCCCGCGTATCTCCAGCGACACGGCTACACGATCCATCCCGTCAATCCATTTGCCGACGCGGTGCTCGGCGAACCCACGGTCGACTCACTCACCGAGATCGATCCGGCGACACAGATCGACGTTGTTACCGTGTTTCGGCCGAGCGACGAGGTGGCCGGCATCGTCGACGACATGCTCGCCCGACGTGACAGCGTTGGCGACGTGGAGGCCCTCTGGTTGCAGCTCGGCATTCACGACGACAACGCGGTCAAACGGGCCGAAGCCGCTGGGCTCACGGTGATCGAAGATCGGTGTATGATGGTCGAACACGGCCGGCTGCGGAAATAACCGGCTGCAAAATCGGATTGTACGGCGGGCAGTTACCGCTCAGTTGTCGACGACGACGCCATCTCCGTCGTCGGCACCGCCGTCTCCGTCGTCAGCGACTCCGTCAGAATCAGTCTCAGCATCAGCAGCCCCATCGTCTCCGCCGGCATCCGTCGCAGCGTCCTCATCCGAGTGGTCGGCGTCAGATTCGCTGGTCGCAGTCTCGGCCTCAGGGATGTGCGCGTCGGCCGTGACCGCAGCGAGGTCGATATCGAGTTCACCCGCAATCGCCTCGAGAATCGCGCGCTGTTCGACGATTTCGCTCTCGAGATGCCGAACCCGGTCGCCGGTTTCGTCGACGGTGTGTTGGGTGGTTTCGACCTGTTCGCGAACCTCGTTGAGCCGGTGGTACATCTTTTCGGCGCTATCGGCCAACAGCTGAATTTTCTTTGTCGTGCTGCCAAGTCCCATGGTGGAAGATGTATCTCTACCCTTGTGTGCGTTGTGTTCACGAATCGTGTCATGTCGCGGGCCGAGCGTTTTTGGACTTCGCGGGCAGACAGGTGATATGAATGAGTCACGGATCCTGTTGACCAACGACGACGGGATCGACAGCGTCGGCTTTCGCGCGCTGTACGACGCGTTGTCGGCTATCGCCGACGTAACTGCAGTCGCCCCCGCCGACGATCAGAGCGCCGTCGGCCGGACGATGTCCCAGCAGGTCGACATCGCGGATCACGAACTCGGCTACGGCGTCTCGGGAACGCCGGTCGACTGCGTTGTCGCCGGCCTCGGGGTGCTGTGTCCCGATGTTGACCTCGTTGTCTCGGGCTGTAACAAAGGTGCCAACATGGGCGCATACGTACTGGGCCGGTCGGGAACGGTGAGCGCCGCCGTCGAGGCGGCCTTCTTCGGCCTGCCCGCCATCTCCGTCTCGCTCTACATCGAGGGCGGCAACGACTGGGCGGCAATGGCGTCCGAGCCGGCCGACTACGACACGGCCGCAGAAGCCACGAAATATCTCGTCGAACACGCCCACGCCGAGGGCGTTTTTCAGGCGGCCGACTACCTCAACGTGAACGTGCCGTTCGCCGGCAACGACGCAGTTACCGACCCGCCCGCAATGCGCGTCACGCGGCCGTCGATGCGGTACGAGATGGCTGCCGAACGCGATGACGACGGGAAGATCGAACTCCGTGACAACATCTGGTCGCTGATGCATGCCGGCACCGTAGACGACCCGGAGGGCACCGACCGGCGCGTCGTCGCCGGCGGCGATATCAGCGTCTCACCGCTGACCGCACCCCATACGACCGAACACCACGAGTCGCTCGACCGACTGGCAGCGGACTTTTCGCTCGGGACGGCCGAGTCAGCGTCTGGCGACGAATAAAAAACACGGATCGAATCAGCACCCGTTTGGGATTGCACACACGATCCGAAACTATCGGAGTGGGCTCGCAGACACGGCTGAACGTCGGCCTCACGGACACGGCTGACACCACTGCACTGGTGGGGCACTCGGCTTAGTCGTCTGATTCGGCGGTTGCCGCACCCGTCTCCGCCTTGCGGGCGGCCGCACGCTTGCGATCCAACTCCTCGAGATACGCGTCGGCGTCGAGGGCGGCCTCACAGCCCATGCCCGCCGCGGTCACGGCCTGCTGGTAGTGGAAGTCGACCACGTCGCCCGCGCCGAACAGTCCCTCGACGCCGGTTGCGGTCTGGTTGCCGCCGGTACCGCCACGGGTCTGTAAGTAGCCCTCGTCGTCGGTTTCGACGTCGAGCTCCTCGAGATAGTCGGTGTTGGGGGTGTGGCCGATGGCGTAAAACACCGCGCCCGCGTCGAACGCAAACCGCTCGGTGTCGGGATCGTCGAGTTTGTCGGTTGGATGGCCCTCCGGATGGCGAACGAGCGTGAGGCTCTGGAGGCCATCCTCCTGTGTCCCGTGGAGTTCGACCGCTTCGGTGTTGCGCAGGATCTCGATTTCGCCCTCTTCGACCTTCTCCATCGTCCGCTCGATCCAGATATCCTCGGCGCGGAACGCCTCGCGACGATGAACAATGTACACCGTCGAGGCGAATTTGGTGAGGAAGTTCGCTTCCTCCATCGCGGCGTCGCCCCCGCCGATGACGACGATTTTTTCGTCGCGGAAGAACGCGCCGTCGCAGGTCGCACACGTCGACAGGCCCCAGCCCATGAGTTCGTCCTCGCCCGGAATGCCGAGCGTGCGAGCGCTCGCGCCGGAGGCTGCAATCAGTGCGTCAGTGGTGTACACGTCGCCGTTCGTGAACGTGACACGGAACGTTCGGTCGGCACCGTCACCCTCGACAGCGACCGAATCGAGCACGCCGTTTTTTGTGTCCGCGCCGAACTTCTCGGCTTGAGTTTTCATGTTGGTGATGAGTTCGGGCCCCGAAATCCCCTCGGGAAAGCCCGGATAGTTCTCGACATCCGTGGTGAGCGTGAGTTGGCCGCCGGGCTCGACGCCCTCAAAGACCAGCGGCTCGTTGTTCGACCGGGCGGCGTAAATGGCCGCGGTGAGCCCCGCAATCCCCGTGCCGGCGATGATGAGCCGCCGGTGTTCGACGACGTCGTCGGTGTCAGTTGTCATGCGTGACGATACACTCGGAGTCGTATGTAGGTTATGTTGTGTGGCACTCGAGATGGACGACCGGCAGTGTGGGCGACGAGTGAATGACCACAGACTGCGTTTTCACAGCCGTTTTGAGGCTGCCGCGCGGAGCAGCGTCAATGACTACTCGCCGCTCGGCCGCGTCGCCCTCGGCTGGAGCCAGCGATGGCGACCGCTCGAAGACGAATGCGAGTGGGCGGAAACAAGGGGTCGACGAGGGCGAGCGGGGCAACAGCCAAGCCGTCTACGACCGCATTGCGACACACTTCGCCCAGACCCGCGAGTACGCGTGGCCGGAGGTCGAATCCTTTGTCGACGCCGAAGCTGATCGGTGTAGCGCACTCGGCCGAGCGCTCGACCTCGGCTGCGGCAACGGCCGGCACGCCGAACTGCTGGCCGACCGGGGCGCGAGCGTCGTCGGCCTCGACGTGAGCCGCGGGTTGTTGGCGGAAGCAACCCGGCGGGCCGCCGACCGCGACTTCGACGCAGCGTTTGTCCACGGCGACGCCGCTCGGCTGCCGTTCGATGACGCGACATTCTCCCACGTCGTCTACGTCGCAACGCTGCACCATCTCCGACCGCGCGCGAACCGACTGGCGAGTCTGTCCGAAGTCGGCCGCGTGCTGAAACCCGATGGCCGCGCGCTTGTCTCGGCGTGGAGTACGGCCCACGACCGGTTCGACGCCGACGAGGGGTTCGATACGACCGTCGACTGGACACTACCGGGCGGCGAGCGCGTCGGGCGGTTTTACCACATCTACGATCCCGAGGAGTTCCGTGCGGATCTCGCCGACGCGGCGGGAATCCGGTGTACCGAGTTGCAGCTCTCAAGCGGCAACTGCTACGCCGTTGTTGGGCCTGCTGACCCGTAACCGGTCACTACGTGTGTAAGTAATTGGCATAGATTGTAGAGCGGGTGCACAACTGCTGGTAACTTATGTATCGGGGACCCCTTTAGCTGGTATATGAGTGAGACAAACGGCGAGTCCGCAGACGGGTCGGCAACCGAGCCCGAATCGTACGAGGTGGCAGTCATCGGCGGCGGACCAGCGGGGTTGTCGGCGGCGTTGTACACGACACGGCTGGGCCACGACACGGCGCTCATCGACCGTGGTGGCGGCCGTGCAGCGATGATGCTCGACACGCACAACGTCATTGGCGTGCCCGAATCGGTCTCGGGCAACGAGTTCCTCCAGACGGCGACCGAACAGATCGAATCCTACGGGGCCGACGTCGTGCGCGACTTCATTACGGATATTGAGCAGACGTCCGATGGGCGGTTCCGACTCAGCGGGAACTCGACCGACATCGTTGCCGACCGTGTCGTCCTCGGGATTGGCTTTTCCGATGAACGGCCAAACCCGCCGTTGCCGCGAACCGGCCGCGGTCTGCACTACTGTCTGCACTGTGATGCCTACATGTTCATCGACGAATCGGTGTACGTGATGGGTACCGGCGAGGCGGCCGCCCATGTCGCGATGATCATGCTGAACTTCACCGACGAGGTCGACATCCTGACGCGCGGCGACGAGATNGAGTGGAGTGACGAAACCCAGCGGCTCGTCGAGGCCCACCCGGTCGGCGTGATTCACGAGGATATCGTGGGAATGAACAAGCGCGACGACGGCTGGCTCGAAAGCTTCGAGTTCGACGATGGCACCGTCCGCGAGTACACGGGTGGCTTCGCGATGTACGGCTCGAACTACAACACCGAACTCGCCGAATCGCTGGGCTGTGAGCTCACCGATGACGGCACCATCGTCGTCGACGACCACGGCCAAACCAGCGTCGAGGGCGTCTACGCGGTCGGCGACATCACCCCCGGACACAACCAGATTCCGGTGGCGATGGGAAAAGGGGCGAAAGCCGGACTCGCGATTCACAAGGAGCTGCGGACGTTCCCAAAATCGCTCGCCGAAATCGAGGCCGAGGGCGACGTCGGTGTCGAAGAGGTGCCGTCGGTGTCGGCAACGTTGCAGGCGGCCGCGCGTGGACACGGCGACGACTGATCGACGGCTCGAAACGGTAAGGTAATTAATGGGCCG
>SL_4KL_010_BRINEDRAFT_10000121_pt1 | contig 34075 bp, 35 predicted proteins | sample SodLak_010_BRINE_2_FD_10664 | JGI IMG/M metagenome (IMG submission 10664) | reverse complement strand
AGGCCACAGTCGAGACTGCGGCTGAACTGCTCGAGCCGTATCCGGACGACGAACTGACAGCATATCCGGTCTCCGAGCGTGTCAACAGCCCAGCCAACGATGATGCTTCGCTGATCGAGCCTGTTGAGGCCTAAAGCGACGCAATAGCGTTCTCGAGGTCGTCGTAGTCGGGGAACTCGGGCCACTGGCTTGCGACCCACGCATACCGGATCGTCAGTTCGCTGTCGATGACGAACACCGCAGGCCGTGGTTCGCTTACCCCAGCCATCCCATCGAGGTCGTTGACGATATCGTACTGTTCGGCGACGCCGTTCTGTGGATCACTGAAAAGCGAATACTCGAGTTTGCGGTCGTCAATGAACGTCATATGTTCGTACGGCGTCGAAATCGACAGCCCGACAACCTGAACGTCGTACTGTTCGTCGAAACCACGCTCGCGGAGTTCGTTCCACATGTAGGTCGCAGGGAACGCACCGTCCATCGGATAGAAGACGACCAAGACAGGCTCCTCGGCAGCCACCGCTGAGAGACGCTTATCGCCCCAGTCTTCGCTGGTTACAAGCGGACGAACAAAATCTGGTGCTTGCTCGCCTTCAGTCGGGTGGTCGGTCTCAGGTAACGTAACGACCGCAAACCCGAGATCCATCAGTTGGCTCCTCCGTAGGTCGTCTCAAGATACGCGACGATGTTGTCGCTTTCTGCCATCGTGACGCCGGTCGCCTCGTCGACAATTACAGGCACTGTTCGAGTGCCGCTGATACGTTTGACCACGTTTCGATCCGAATGCATCGGTTCGACGAACCGCGAATGGTACTCGAGGCCGTATTCCTCGAGTTTGCGGACGACTCGCTCGCAGAACGGACAGGCCTGCAGTCGGTACAACGTAATCGGCGGTTCATCTGCGTTGCTCACGGGCAGTATTCGGTCGACTAACACCTAAGAATGTCGGCGGATTCGTCAGCCGCGTCTGCTTAGTTGGTTGTTGCTACGTCGTTTCTCAGTTGATCCCAACGATCTCAACGTCGAATTCGAGTGTTTTGCCAGCGAGATCGGGGTTGAAATCAACTTTCACAACCTCAGCGTTGACGTGGGTGATCTCGCCGTGCTGGCCGTTTTGGGCCTGGAGGAACGCCCCTTCTGTCGGCTCTTGGCCAAGCATTTCGGCGAGTTCGTCGGTGTCGAACGCTTGGACGTACTCTTCGGTCCACTCGCCGTAGGCCTCTTCGGGTGGGATCTCGAGGGTCGCCGATTCGCCTTCCTCGAGACCGATCAATCCGTCTTCCATGCCTTCGATGACCTGGCCCGCACCGACCTCAACAGTCAGTGGTTCATACGTTCGGTCGGGCTGGGCTTCGGCAAGCCCTGCTTTTTCGGCAACAGCTTGTTTCGAGCTATCGAAGACGGTTCCGTCCTCGAGTCGACCAGTATACTCGATGGTGACTGTGTCACCTGCAGNAATCGTCATACATGGGTAAGTGCCGTCAGCCGGAAAAGCCATTGGATACCGTCTCTCAGAGGCCTTTCGGTTGGTCGTGGATATCGTAAAGCGAGCCTCCGTAGCTTCGACCACACCAATATCAATATATCAGCATACGATTTATGTGGTGCTGGATCGACACCGGCCACATTATACTCAGGTTGAAAAATTGTGTGATTATATTGTTTGCTGTGATTACCTCCGCAGTGAGTAGATGTTGGCTTCATAGGTTTCTCTGACCTGATCGCCCCAGTTGTGCGTGTAGGTATCGATGATGTCGTCGGCCACATCGCCACGGAGATATTTCACAATGCCACGGTCGCCAGTGCGTTCCCGAAGATGTGTGGTGAAAAAGTGCCGGAAATAGTGGGGTGTTACGTTCTCAGAGGCCTCACCACCCGTCCGGTACCACCCCATCTCACGAGCGTGGCCCGAGACCACGTTTCGAACCGCCCGCGGGGTAAGCCGTTGGCCCCACTCGCCGCACGTGTAGACAAAAAGTGGTTCGGCCTCCGAGGGACTCTCGGGGCGGATCGCCAGCCAACGTTTGAGTTCGGTTTTGAGTTCGTCGTCTATCGGTATCACCGTTGGTCGTTTACGCTTGTTCGAGGCCCTGCGTTCTTCGCCGTTGACGACTACACCGCGGCTGGGTACGTTATCGACGTACAGCGAATCCGGTCTCGTATCGAGCTGGGGGCGTGGGTCGGTCTCGAATGCTGTCTCGACTTCCGTATCCTCGAGTGTGAGATCCCGGAGATCGAGATTACAGAGTTCGCCGACACGCATCCCCGTTTTGAGTAGCGCAACGACCAGCACGCGGTCGAGTGGGTGGTTGATGCCGGATACAAACGCTTGCATTTGCTTGAGGCTGATCTCTCGGCGTGCGGGGTCTTTGTCGATGGTTTCGTCCATCTCTTCGACGACCAGCGTCATCGGGTTGGCCTCGAAGACGCCCACCTGCGTCATGTAGGCGTAAAATCGATGCAGATAGGCAGCATAGCTGGCGACCGTACTGTCGGCAACCGTCCCCCTGAGGCTGTGGACCCAAGCCATACAGTCGCGGTGGGTTGCTTTTGCTGGATTGGTTGGCCTATGGGCGGTTCGGTTGACCTCACCGAGAAACGACTCGAAGTCCCGAAGCACACGGCCGTAGGCCTCGCGGGTACGTTCGGTTTTGCCGTGAAACGTGAGGTCTTCGAGAAAGTAGCCGATCGGATCTTCGGGGTCATCACTTGCTTTGCTCGCACTCATTTTTCGACCACCGTGTAGCCACCTTTCCGTCCACTGTATCGAATCCGGTTTTCGGCCTGGAGCGACTCGAGTGTCTCTTCGAGCCGATCTTCAAAATTACTCGACAGCGCATCAACCAACTGTTCCCAAGAGAGCAGGTCGCCCGAATCGAGAGCCTCGAGGACACGTGTTTCGAGCCCGTTACCCCCAGGGGTAGCGTCCCCAGAAGACCCTTCCAGATTTGGGCTCTGAGCCTCGAGTTCGAACCCTTTTCGGCCAGCTTGTACCATCGTCCTGACAAACTCTGCTTGACTCATTCCCAACTCTTCGGCATGGGCTTTCCATTCGGATTTTTGATAGGCTGGGACGTAGGTCATGACAGTTGATCGTTCGGTATCCGACTTCTCGGCCATACAGTAGGGTTCGGATACACTCACTTCAATTTGACTGTACAACAGGCGATAAGGGATCTTATATTCTGATCTGCCACCACAACTCAACAGCAAACAAAGTATTATCGTCTCTAATACCACTATAATTTTGAACGTGTGCAATCAAATCAGACGATATTACTTCAGCATCGTTTAGAATTTGTCGGCAGCACTACAACAGATCTATAGCGTTCACACTCGAGCAACTCACTGGACTGCGAGTCAGTCTGCTCCCAACTGAGATAGAATCCCAATCTCAGCGGACTGTCAGCGGCATCTGTTTTTTTCAGCACAACCACCGACAGTGGCAAAATACTCTAAATTCTGATATACTTAGTGGACGTTTTCAGATCGAACACGCTCGAGACGCTTCATCAACTGCTCGACGCGCTGTGTCGAGACCGGATTCGTCGTCTGGCCGTCGTTTTCAGAGCGGTGCCGACAATCGCACCGTCAGCAGCAGCCAACAGTTCGTCGGCGGACTCAGCGGCCATCCCGCTGCCGACAAACACTTGTGTTGCGTATTTCCCGGCTGTACGTGCGGCGAGAGCTTTATCAAGGGATTCAGTGTCGACTCGCTGACCAGTCGCCTCACCGCAGAGGATTACCCCGTCGGCGTGGCCGCGGTCGACACACTCGCCGTACTCGGTACTTATTGACCGTACGCTGCCGATTTGAGCGGCATGTTTAAGATCTAACTCAGCCAGGATTCTGACATCGACGCCAAACTGCTCGCGAAGCCGTCCTGTCTCGTGGGCCTGGCCCTCGAGGAGATCCTGATCAGTCGCCTTCAGGCCTGCATGAACGCTCACGCGGATGTAGTCGGCTTCAACGGCTGCAGCGACCGACAGCACCACCGCAGCATCGTTTCGGAGTACAGTAACGCCGATGGGAGACTCGAGGCGTCCTTGATGGCAGTTCCAACCCGTGTCATCGCCGCAACTGTGTGTTTCGGCACGTCGTCGATATAAAAGGGACTGTCACCGTAGTTTTCGATCATGAGTCCGTCGACACCGCCTGCGGCCAGCAGTTCGGTGTCTCTGCGTGCGGCCGCACAGATGGACGCCAGATTCCCTGTTGTCCCCGGAGCACCGGGCAACGGTTCGAGATGCACCATCCCGATAATCGGTTTTGAAGTGCCGAAAAGCGACAAACAATCCATTGTATGTGGCCTGGGCGACTGTTGATTTTAGTTCTTGGATGCACTCTGTGTGCTCTGGATACTGAATTTCTAGCACTACGGGCGGCGGATCTGGATCAAATAAACTGTATGTTGCTATATAATATATTTTTAGTCGCCACTGTCTTAACCGCGAGAGATACAGCCTACAGAACACCTTACAGGCCGTAAGCCGATGTATGAGTATGGACGTTTCACTCGACGGTCAGACAGCAATCGTGACAGGTGCGAGCAGGGGTATCGGTGCCGAAACAGCCAGACAGCTCGCGGCTGGCGGGGCGAATGTCGTTCTTGCGGCTCGGAGTGCGGATCGACTCGAGGCTGTCGCAGCCGAACTCTCAACATACCGCATCGAGACGCTCGTCGTACCGACGGATCTCCGAGAAGAGTCTGCAGTCAACGAACTGATCGAAAGCACAGTCGAAGCGTTCGGTGGATTCGACATTCTGATCAACAACGCCGGCCTCTCGCGTGGCAGTGCGGTCGCCGACCTCTCGACTGAGGAGTACGAAACAATCCAAGAGACGAACGTCGACGGCGTCTTCTTTGCGACACGGGCGGCCATCCCATACGTTCGTGAACGCGAGGGTCATCTCGTCTTTCTCGGGAGCTTTGCCGGACAGTATCCTCGGTCGTTCAACCCTGTGTATGCGGCCTCGAAATGGTGGACTCGAGGCTTTGCCAAAAGCGTGGCCGCTCAGGTCGGCGGCTCGGGTGTCGGCGTGACTGTGATCAACCCCGCAGAAGTTCGCTCGGAGTTCAAAGCGACCGACGGCAGAACGTTTCGAGCGGTTTTCGAAGAAGGCCAAGCCAGCGAGCCGCACGAAATCGCCGAGACAATCGTCTTTGCAGTCTCACGCGACCGATCGTCGCTCAGCGAGATCGACATCAATCGTCGGGATAAGTTCGCCACCGACTTTTGAAGTTACTCGTCTTGGTCTGACTCGAGGACGTGATGGGGCCCAAGCGGACCGTGCGTTGGACAGACGCCGGCAATTGGTGTCGCATTCAGACAGCAGGCTCGCTGTTGGCTGGCGATGATACTCGGCATAAGTGTCTGCCCACAGCGTTGACAGTACTGGTCGTCAGTGTTGGCCACAGCCGAAGATGGTGTTGTGTGTATAACGTTATTTCGGCCGGCTTTCGTCTGTCGACCAGTCTCGAGAAACGGGCGTTTCGCTGGCGTTGATCTGCGAAAGCAGCCAGTCGCTGGCTGCATCCAAGACAGAGTCCGCAGAGGCAGTGAGTTTCAGCCGGTTGTGGTCGGCCTCGCGGTCAGGATAACAGCCAACGGTTACCGCAAAGCGATCCATCGTCGCCTCGAGCGCCGGAATGATGTTGGCTTCAGGTTCGACTGTATAGAGGAATCTGGACGTTCTATCGCCGGAAAACTCCTCGGCGACAGCCGAAAACATCGCTTTGAGTTCGCCCGGTATCCCTGGGAGGACATAAACGTTTTCGACCACACAGCCGGGCGCAAGGCCTGTTTCGTTCAACAGCGGTCGGCTCCCGGCCGGGATTGCGGCTTCGGCCTCACGGTTGAGTGCCAACTCACGGTCTGGCATGCGGGCTTCGAGTTCTGCCAGTCGCTGGTCGACCGACTGGCGTGTCAGTTCGGTAGCCTGCAACTGTCGACCGAAGGCGGCGGCGACCGCTTGCATCGTTAGGTCGTCGGGTGTTCCGCCAATCCCACCGGTGACGATCAGTCGGTCGAACTCGGTGCTGTACTGTTCGACGTGCGTTGTGATTTCGTCTTTCTCATCAGCCACCGAGAGAATTCGGGCTACTCTTACGCCGCGATCAGAGAGTTGTCCGGCCAGCCAGTTGGCGTTCGTGTTGACTGTATCGCCAGACAACAGTTCATCGCCGACAGTCAGCAGTGCGGCCTCCATTAGTTCGTAGTTGACGGGAAAACGAATAGCGCTTCTGTCTTGCCTTAGACAAACGGCTGGTCGTCCGGCTGTTGTGTTTCGAGAGACGACAGTGCAGTTGCAACGTGAGCAGCCAGAAGCTCTACAAGATCGAGAGTCTCGTCGTCGGGTGTTTCGAGCTCATAAAACACCGCGAACAACACCGCAGTCTGCTCGCCGGCCGGGATCCGAATCGCGAGTGTCGAACCTGGTTCTCCGTTGCGAAGTTCATCGAACCCCTTGCTTTCGGTGACTGCCGAAAGCGATTCGTGGTCGGCCATCCCTGCGGCTGCCCGCTCGAGCGTCGCTGAGTCGACTTCCGAGAGTGTCGAACTCACTGACTCGAATTGTGTATCACCAATGACGAACATCGCACCGTCGCCGCCCAGGACGAACTCGAGGACTTCGATACACAGTGAGCCGACCGACTCGATATCAGCCGACTGGTTGAGCACTTTGCCGTACTGGTTCATTCCCTCGAGTTTGGTGGCGAATGCCTCAACAGTCGCCAGCGTCCGGCGATTTTTGGCGTCGTACAACCCGATCAGCAGGCCGGCGAGCCCCCCGGCACTGCCGGCGTCGATAGCACCCAACAACAGCGTCACTCCGGGCTGCTGGGCCGTTCCGGTAATAAGAACGAAGACGGCAACAAAACTAAGCGCGCTGCCGAGGCCCCACGAAACAATGAGTGTTGCATACGTCTCATATCGCGAATCGCGGGCGATCGTCAGTCCCGTATAGCAGATGGCAACCGCAACGAGCACGAACGGCAGCGTGTTGAATGCGAGTGTGACCGACGAGCCTGGAAGTTGGGTCAACTGCAACAGTTGGATAACGGCAAGTAGCAGTCCCGAGATCAGTAGCCCGCCGCCGATAACCGGTCTGTACGCCATTAACCCACAGTCTGTCGGAACAGAACATAAAACTCGGTGCTCACGTTTGTGATGCGGTGGCTGCGTTGAGGATATGCATCTCGAGGGCCACTGTTCGGTATGGATCGAAACGTCGGCCCGTTCGACGCTCGCGTCCGCGTTGCCGCCGGGATACTGCTGGCTACATTCGTCGTTGGATCAACACTCGGATACACAACGATTCCGCTTGTCAGCGACCTCGGTGCGGCGATTATCGCGGTAGTGTTTATCATCGAGGGCACAACTCGTCGTTGTTTGTTGTATCGTGCACTCGGAGTTGACCGCTGTCCGGTCGAATAACCCGACCGTCAGACTCCTGTTTGCTGGGCGCGAGTGACAGATATGGACGTTCCCCTGTATGCGTCGCTGGAAGGACAAGTTGTACTCATCACGGGTGCAACGCGCGGCATTGGCAAGCGAATCGCCGACGGGCTTGTCGAACATGGCGCGACCGTCTATGCAGGCGCACGCGAGACGAGTGATATTACAGCCACCGATCGGCGGGCTATCGAACTCGATGTCACCGACGCCGACCAGCGAGCCGCAGCACTCGAGCGAATTCACCGAGAGACAGGCCGACTCGATGTGCTACTCAACAACGCCGGCATTATGGACTCTCGTGAGCCACTTGATGAGATGCCCACCGAGCGTATCGAACAGACGCTCTCGACGAATCTCCATGGGCCAATCCATCTCACGAAACAGGCTCTCGAGCTTTTGACCGCCCGGCCAGGTGGCCGCGTGGTCAACATCTCTTCAGGACTCGGTGCGATCACCGAACCACAGTCAGGTGGGATGCCAGCCTACCGCATCTCGAAGACGGGACTCAACGGGCTGACCCGATATCTCGACGGTGAGTACGAGGAGTTGGTGGCTAACTCGGTGTGTCCGGGCTACGTTCAGACGGATATGACCGACGGCACTGCGCCCCGAAAGCCACAGAAAGGAGCCGAAACCCCTATTTGGCTCGCACGCTTCAAACCTGAAGCTCCCAGCGGCGGGTTTTGGCGTGACCGCGAACCCAAGCCGTGGTAGGGCGTCTCGAAAGAATCAGGTTCCCCGACGACCAATCACTCTTGTGAGTAGTCCACAGCCGGTGCTTGTGTACGACGGCCGGAAAGCCGCCTTCAGACGTGCTGTTGACGTGTTAACGTATGGGATGGACGACCTGATCGCCATCCCCTGGGAATCCGAGCCCATCCAGGCGTTCTTGGAAGCACAGTTCGGCGGCCGACCGTTCGTTTTCGTTCTCATAGAGGGTGATGCTGTCCACGCCGGCGAGACAGCCGTCAGGCGTGCGATGGATGCCCGCGGAATCGCCTCACCGCTTGCTCGAGGCGTTGAGTCGCTGTATCCCAAAATTGCCGATCCATTCGGCCGGGTTGTCCACGGCGAGGCACCGGCAGACATCCACGGCACGTTTCGGCTTGAGCCGGATGCCCAACCGTACATTGACGACATTAGAGCGGGCGACAACCGTCGGCAGCCCTAACTGTCTATCCGAGCCGTCAACGCTACGTTCGTTGGCCGTCGAGTTCAGCTAACGCCTCACTAACAGCGGTTTCGATTGCGGTTTGTTCGATTGGCACCACAGTCTGGAGATTCATCGTCTCATCGACGACTACCGGGTTGCGCATGCCTTCGGCTAACGCTTGGGCGATTTCGAACTGTACTTCAGTTGTCAATCGGAGCCAGTACGACGAGAGCGTCGGTGTCAGTACTGGCACCGGGACGATTTTGACCTGTTTGTCTTTTTGGGCGGCAGTCAACTGCAACAGTGATTCGTAGCTCCAGACCGAAGGGCCGCCGATATCGTACGTTTCGCCGCGTGTTTCTTCGACCTCGAGGAGTTCGAGAAGATAGGCGACTGCATCCCGAATACCGATTGGCTGGCAGGGAGTTCGAACCCACTGCGGAACCAACATTAGCGGGAGCCTGTCGGTCAGGTCGTGGAGGATCTGAAAGCTCGCGCTGCCGGCACCGATAATGACTGCTGCCCGGAGGACAGTCAGGTCGTACTCGCCGGCGGCCAGAATTGCTTCGACCTCACGACGGGACTCGAGATGCGGCGAGAGATCAACACCGTTGCCGCTGATCCCACTGAGATAGACGACGCGGTCGATACCAGTCTGCTCGGCGTGTGTACGGAACCGCCTGGCGAACTCCCGGTCGCGGGCGGCGAACTCATCGGCAGTCAGTGAGTGAATTAGATAGTAGGCGACATCAATATCCTCACAAAACCCCTTGAGCGACCTAGGGTCGCCCAGATCTCCCTCGAACGGTTCGACTCCCTCCGGAAACGACTCACTGCTGGCACTCCGCGAGAAGGCGACGACCTCATGGCCTGCTTCTGTGAGTCGACCGACCAGCCGACGACCGACGAACCCGGTTGCTCCGACAACGAGAATACGCATTAGGTGTTACTACGGGCGAGACTGTCAATAGCGTTTGGTCGATTTGATAGATTCGACCACTGCAATGGCTGGTTTGACAGACGACTAGCGTAGTGTGTTGTATGCCATGACGATCCAGTTTTTGTCGTTCGACGACAGCCGCGATGATGACCGAGTAGCCTCTGAGAAAATAGTTCTTTCTTTCTGTGAATGTTCAGTGTATATCGGAAGAGACACTCGACGAATCCGAGACAAAACAGACTCCATGCACCATTGGAACCTATTTCGGCCGCCTTGCTTGCAGACCGGGTCACAGCGAGCCAGTGCCGATCGACAGCGAGCAGCCAGTGACTGTCTCCCTGGCAGCCGAACCCGAACTCGAAGACGAACGACAGCATCTCAGCCTCGAGATCGAACTCGAATGGGATGCTAACAGAGATGAACTCGAAACTGATGGTGTCGCAAGCAAAACTCGCCTCGAGGTGGACGAGGATGCTGTCGAATAGTACCATTGGCGGGTCGTCCACCGCAACGGCAACATCATCGCCGACGGGTCAGGGTTACTCGTCACAACAGCAGGCCAAACAGAGTCTCGAGAGCGTTTGAATCAACGTCGGAGGCGCACCGATTGACAAGGACTACTGCGTCGTTGAGAAGTCAGTGTCTGGTTAGTCAGTGGCTCGAGGAATGTGTATTTCAGCCAATCCGGCTTCGATTTGTGTGCGGTTGGCCTCGAACTCTCCGGGCAAAACGAGTCGTTCGCCGAGTTCCTCCAGTGGTTCGTCGCTGGTGTAGCCTGGGTCGCTGGTCGCGAGTTCGAACAGCACACCGTTGGGCTCCCGAAAGTACACCGACCGGAACCAGTGGCGGTTGATCTGTGTCGTCGGGTTGAGGCCGTCTGAGCGAACCGCCTTTCGCATCGCTTTTTGATCGGCGTCAGTTGGCGTCTGGAAGGCAACGTGGTGGACAGTGCCGTGGCCGCCGCGGCCACCCTCAATAGTTGGAAGGACGTCGACGTATTTACCAACCGGCCCGCTGGCTGCAAAGCGGGTGCGCTCGTCGCCTGTGTCGTCCGGCGACTGTTCGGTGCCAACCTCCTCGAGGCCCATCGTCCGCAGTATTTCTTCGGTCTGGTAGGGATCGCCCACCCAGAGTGCCACTGAATGAAATCCACGGATGGCGTGGGCTTCGTCGACGAACTCAGTCCACGGGACAGTGGGATCGTCGTCGGGAATCTCGACGGCTATGAGTGCAACTGGCAGACCGTCCGGATCGAAAAACGGGAGGACAGTTTCGCCGAACCGCTCGAGGCGGTCGTCGTACTCAACGCCATACTCATCGAACCGGTCTTCCCAGAAATCCAAGCTTCCGTCTGGAACCCGAAAGGCAGTCCGAGATACCTGTCCAGTGCCGACTTTTCCGTGGCGCATGTTTTCCCACGGGAAAAAGGTCATACTGGTGCCAGGGGTGCCCTCGCTGTCGGCGAAAAAGAAGTGATACGTCGAGGGGTCGTCCTGGTTGATCGAGCGTTTGACAAACCGGAGTCCGAGCGTTTCGGCCCAGAAATCAAGGTTCTGCTGTGGGTCGCCCGCTATGGCCGTAACGTGGTGGATACCCGCGGTCGGTGTACGGTCAGTCATTACCACTGGGTAGGGGCTCGGAGTACTTTACTGTCTGCTAACACCACTGTTACTGGTCTTTTTGTGAGCATCCTGGATGGACTCGAGTTTCCCTCCGAGGTTCTCGTCGTTGTTCGTTCTGCAGCGCCGAAAACGGCCACACAGTTAGCTGTCGGAGAACTGTCCCATAACGTTTTGTTCGGCCCTAGAGAGTCGCTGGGAGAACGCCGAAGTCGAAATATCGAACTGCTCGGCTAACGACGCCATCGACGGCTCGTCGCCCGAGTCGTAGTAGCCCGAATCGATTGCCAACTGGAGTGCGTCGCGTTGTTTCGGCGTTAGCACTGAGACGTCGACCTCATAGATTTCTTCGGTAAGCTCTTGACCACTGCCTGTATGGGTCATGCTGACAAGCCGAACTGTCGAACCGATCTCGGTAAGCTCGCTCACGAGATCCGAGACGATAGCCGAGGAGGGCAGAAACGTCTTGATAAAAAACGAGCCGTCACCCTCGCGCAAAAAGTGTGGGATACAGCCGTAGGCCGAAAACACAGCGGTTGGACAGTGATCACACACTTCGTCGGTGTGGTATTTTGTGACCACGCGCTCGCCGTTTTCGAAGTTCTCCGGCAGACAGGTTTCTTTGCTCAGTGTGTCGGTCTCACAGGACTCACAGACAGTGACTTCTGACTGACAGATGCCGTCGTCGACCCGGACGTCAACATCAATCACATCGCCCTCGAGGTCGTCGACAAAACATGGACCGCCGCGTTCTATTTCCAAGACCACCCGTAAATCACGGGTTTCCGTGAGCGGCTGGTTGCTGGCTGCGTCGTTGCTGACGCCGTCCGAACTCATAGCTGTAACTCTGAGTTACATATATAAATATCACACCCCTGCTCCCAGTGGCTAAGAATACCGACTCGAGGCTCACCCAACTCGGGTGCGACGGCTGCTGAGGTGACGCGCCAAAGCAGAATCCGTCCGTCCACTGAGAGAGCGATAGCCGCCATAGCAAACTGGCGGCTGCCTGTCGGCCACCCTATCAGCCACTGAATCCGATCAGCCGCAGTCCGATCAACGATACCAGCACCGTCGAGCCCTCATGGCCAACGACAGCAAGCGGGAGCGGAATCCCGGCGGTGAGTATTGCAGCAACCATAATTGCAATCGCACCGAAGGCGATCGAGAAGTTGATGTACAGCGTTTTTTTCGTCTCTCTGCTGAGCGAGAAGGCATACGGGAGTTTGTCGAGATCATCGGACATGAGGACGATATCTGCTGTCTCAAGGGCAACATCGGTTCCGGCTCCGCCCATGCCGATGCTGATGTCGGCTCTGGCCAACGCGGGGGCGTCGTTGACGCCATCGCCGACCATGGCGACGGCTTCATGCCGGTCGGTGAGCGTTTCGATATGTTCGACTTTCTCTTCAGGAAGCAGCCCAGCGTAGACCTCATCGATGCCGACCTGCGCGGCGATGTGTTCGGCCACACGCTGGTTGTCACCAGTCAACATGACGACCCGTTCGACACCGCTCTCTCGGAGTCGCTCGATCATTTCGGCAGCCCCCGCACGAACCGAATCTGTGTAGGCTAACCAGCCGACAACGGCGACCTGCTCAGCGGATTCACGCGCAACGAGCACGCTCGTTTTTCCTGATGCTTCCAGTTTTTCGACGGCTGTTAGCCCCTCGTCGATTCCCTCAATAGGGCGGTTGGCAAGTTCCGTCTCGAAGTAGCGTGGGTTACCGATGTGGATTGTCTCCCCGTCGACGGTCGCATGAACGCCCTTGCCGACAACCGCGTTGAACTCGGTTGCGGACGGCAACTCGAGCGAGCGGTCTCCTGCGGCCTCGACGGTTGCCTCGGCGAGATGGTGTTCGGATCGCGACTGCACGGCGGCCGCCAGCGCCAACAACTCGTCGTCGCTTATCTCCGTGCGACCAGCGGGGGAATCCCCGCGAGCGATCGCCGCTGTCAAACGCGTGTTACCCTCGGTGAGCGTGCCGGTTTTGTCGAACGCGACGGCGTCGACGTCTCCTGCGGTTTCGATATGTTCACCACCTTTGAACAGCACTCCCTGCCGTGCGCCTGCGGTAATTGCCGACAGCACTGCTGCAGGTGTCGAAATAATTACCGCACACGGTGAGGCCGCAACCATGAGCGTGATCGCCCGATACACCGTTGAATCGAACGGCGAATCCAAGACCACAAGCGGGAGGGCGATTGCGAGTACGGTCATCGCAAGGACAGCCAACACGTACGGTTGCTCGAAGCGGTCGATAAGCTGCTGTGTGGGTGCCTGTTTGCTTCGGGCGTCTTCGACCATATGAATCAGCCGCGAGATAGCCGATTCGTGGGCCTTACGCGTGACCCGAACCTCGAGGCTTCCCGTTTCGTTGATTGTTCCGCCGAAGACCTCGTCGCCAGGTGCTTTGGGGACTGGCACTGACTCGCCGGTTAGCGATGATTGGTCGATTTCGGATTCGCCAGACGTGACGACGCCATCCAGCGGCAGTCGTTCGCCCGGCCGGACAACGTACACATCGTCTATCTCTACGTCGTCGATTGGGACGGTCACTTCACTGCCCTCACGCAGGAGGTGGGCGGATTCGGGCCGCATCTCGACGAGCGATTTGATTGCCGTCCGAGATCGTCCGATTGCATACTCCTCGAGGACGGTCGCAAGCGAAAACAAAAACAACAGCATCGCTCCCTCGAACGGTGCGCCAATTGCCAGCGCACCGACTGCCGCAAGCACCATCAGCAGGTCGATTTCGACGACCGGTTCCCGGAGTGCGCCGATGCTTTCTTTGATGCCGTACCAACTGCCAAACACGTAGGCGGCCCCATAGCACGCCCAGATTACGCTCGAGGACGCACCAACCCAGCTTCCGAGACCACCGCCGATCAGACCAACAAACGTAATGACAACAGACACAGCCTGTAGACGGAGTACTGACTGTGCGGGGGGACTCGAGGACTGCCCGGAGAGCCCTTTTTTGTCGACTGCTGTCGTCTCCATACTGACTGGTTTTTGCTATCAGAACATAAATTTTTCCAACCGGAGAATTTTTTTTGTTTGCCTAAAAGTAGAAAGCGTCTCGGCTGTCGCCTGAGTCGATTTGACACAGTTCATAGGGGGTTTCGGACTGTTTGTCTCTCGTGTTATTCGATGCGCTTGAGATACGCCGGCGGAACGTTGTCGGTCGTATATACGCTCGTGCCGCGTTTGGTGATTTTGTGGCCGTCGTCGGAAAGTGTGGCGGCGTCGATTGCCAAGACGACTGGCTCGCTGGCGTGTCGTCGTCCCACGTTGCGAGCAGCCGAAACGCTCCCACTGCAGTGGACGTGTTGTCGATCCATCGGTTTCAGTCCCGTATCACGAATCGATTCAAGCGCATCGGGCGAAGTGCCGTGATACAGCGTCTCGGGGATGGATGTCTCAGCTGCCTCCAGAGAGACCTTCACCGAGTGACCGTAGGCCGCACGAATCCGGTCGCCGTCACGTTCGAACCGACCTTTTGGATCACACCACACAATCGCCTCGAGGGCTTCGGCCTCGAGCCACTCGTATTTTCCAAGCGTACTGTCGAGGACTGTCTCCCAGTCGGCCCAGCCGGCCTCATCCAGTGTGAGCCCAGCATCCGTCGGAAAATGCCGCAGTGCGCCACTGAGAAACTTCGAGACCTGTCGGCGCTTGCTCGCAGAAAGGATTTTCCGGCCCGACGCGCCGCAAGCGGGACACGTTTTTCCCTCGAAATAGCCGTCCGTCTCACAGACGCGAAGTTCGCTCATTGCAGGTGGGACAAAATCGTGACGCCGTCCAGATGAATCTGACCGATTGGCGTGCTGCTCGGATGATTTTCACTGACAAGCCTCGGGGTCGTACGGAAATCAAAGATTTCCGTGATGTGGCCAGAAATCAGAGATTTCTGGCTACCTGCCAGACTGCGTCTGGCAATGACGAGAGACTTCGTCTCTCGAACCACTTGACCCCGAGGTTGTTGACGACGGCCCCCACGGTTTGCTTACCCCGCTGATCTCGAAGCGTGCGCCGCCACGGTCGCTGTCTGTCACTGTTATGTCCCAGCCGTGTGCATCAGCGATTCGCGCGACGATTGCTAGGCCGAACCCGGTTCCATTTGTGTTGGTCGTATAGCCGTCTTTGAGCACCGAATCGTGTTTTTCGGCTGGAATTCCAACCCCATTGTCTTCGATGTACAGTACGGCCTTTGTTGTGGTTTCATCGGTCACTCCGAGTGCTACGGTCAGGGCGTCTGGCGATTCATCCGGATTCGTTCCGTGGTCGATAGCGTTTCGAAACAGGTTCTCGAAGAGACGAGTCAGCCGTTCGGGATCTGCGTTGATCACTGTGTCAGTCTCGACTGACAGTGATGCGCCGTTGGTCTCGGTGTGTTCCCAGGCGTCTCGAGCCACACCCTGGAGTGAGACTGTTGTCGGTTCAGTCACCGCTTGGCCTTCACGGGCCAACTCGAGGACGTCATCAATTATCTCTTCCATACGTGCGGTGGCCGTCTCAACGCGGTCGAGGTTCTCGAGATTACCAGTCTCACGGGTTTGGTCGATATAGCCGTTGGCGATGCTGATTGGATTCCGTAGATCGTGGCTCACAATCTGGGCAAACGTATCGAGTTTCTCAATCTGGGTTTCGAGTTCCCGCTCGCGGCGTTTCTGGGCAGTAACATCTTGCATTAGAAACAGCCAGCCGACGTGTCGGTCTCGGCCATCATACATCGGTGTCGATTCGATGTGGTAGTAGACATCACCGAGATCGACTGTCTGTTCGTGGGCCTCGAGGCTCGCGGTCAGTTTCTCGTAGGCAGCCTTCGACTCCTCGAGTGTGAGGACGTCATCGACAGCATGGCCAACAACCAGATCGTCGGTTTTGAGCATTTTATTGGCCGCAGGATTGATATCAACAATCCGGTCGGTGGTATCAACAACAATCATGCCGTCTCTCACGCTGTCGATTACCTGTCGGCGAGCAATGGGCGAGAGATCAACAAAGCGGTATTTGACCATTGCAGCCCCAAAACACGTACACATTATAACGAATCCCAGCGGCGTCGTATCGAACTCGACAAGCCCGGACAGAAAGACGGCGTTCAGCGGCAACGGCGCGAACACTCCAGCCGCCAGCAACACCGCCTGCCCGCGGTACAGTGCTCGAGTCGAGCGGACGAGTAACTCGAAAATAAGCAACGAGGTGGCGACTACCAACAGATAGCCGTACGCCGAGTGGATCCAAAAGGCTGGGCCCCACTGCTGGGTAACACCAATTGTGGAAGTCGGATCAAGCCCACTGAAGAACAACTCACCGGGGTTGACAACGGCGAATGCGGCCAACAAGAGCGGATGAATCGCCAACAGAGCCATCAGCCGTCGGTTGACGTACTGCTCGCGGCCGGTGTACTCGAGAGCGAAAACGAACATTGCAGCCAGGCCGACACCGACGCCGAAATACATCACCCGGATACCTTGGACTGCAAGCCCCTCAACAGGAAGCATCGAGACGAACAGCCCACCGGCCCAGACGGCCGCCGCAACCGAACCCACGCTCAACGGTTGGGCAGCCGTCTGTTCGCGGCGATTCCAGAGGAAAATTCCGGTTGCGAGCGCAACGACAGTCGCAAGCGCGTATATCCCACCGACCGTGACAGTGCTCACAACCATCTGTTCAGTGTAGGGTTGCGGAGGCACCTCATTATGTATTGTGTTAACTGATAGTCGGCTGCCAGCTACGTTTCTGACTATCAACTAGAATGAACCACTCGACGAACGGATCGCACGGTTCAAACGGATGGCTCTCAGAACTCTCGACATGACAGACGATCACGACGCTGGAGACGACCACAGCGAGACGGGCGATGATCACACCGAGATGGGCTATGAAGAACCCGAACGGACGACGTTTGATCACGACCCAATCGGCCACAGCCACGTCTGGGCTGGTATGTCTGTCGGCGAACTTGCCGACCAGTACGGCCACGCCGGTATCGGTGCGGCAGGAGTTCACGAGGCGGTCGACATCTACAGCGAGATGCTCGCAGACGATGACTGCACCGTGTTCATGTCACTTGCAGGAGCGATGGTTCCAACAGGAATGCGCCAGATCGTTGCGGATCTGATTCGAGACGGCCACGTCGACGTGCTCGTGACCACCGGTGCTAACCTTACACATGACACTATCGAAGCCATTGGCGGTAAACACCATCACGGTGAACACGACCATCCTGACCTCGAGGGCAAGGAGTTCGACGAACAGCTTCGAGACGAACAGGTCGATCGAATCTACAACGTCTATCTGCCACAGGAGTATTTCTCGCTGCTCGAGTCGCATCTCCGTGAGAACGTGTTTCCGCCGCTCGCAGACCAAGAGTCAGTTGGCATCGCCGAGTTGTGTCGGCAACTTGGCAAGGCAAACAGCGAACGCAATGCGGCCGACGACATCGACGAAGACGCCGGCATCGCCGCAGCAGCCTACGAACACGACGTGCCAGTCTACTGTCCAGCAGTCCAAGACTCCGTTTTTGGCCTCCAAGCCTGGATGTATTCACAGATTTCGGATCTCACACTCGATGCGCTGTCGGATATGACGCCGCTGACGGATTTGGCCTACAATGCTGAGACGGCTGGCTGTCTGTTGGTCGGCGGCGGCGTCCCGAAGAACTTCACACTCCAGACGATGCTGGTAACGCCCGGTGCCTACGAGTACGGCGTCCAGATTACGATGGATCCCTCGACGACAGGCGGTCTTTCGGGAGCCACGCTGGATGAGGCCCGTTCGTGGGGGAAACTCACCAAAGAAGCACGCAACGTGACTGTGGTGGGCGATGCAACCGTGCATCTCCCCCTGGTCGTCGCTGCGGCCCGCGAGCGACTGGCTGAGTAGGTACCTCGCGTTATATGTGGCCTCGAGCGACGGCGTTGAGTACGGCTCCAAACAGGACGATGAATGCGCCCATATACAGCCATGTTATAAACAACAACAGCGCGCCCAGAATGCCGTAGACTTGATACTCAGCGGCGTAGGCGGTGTACAACTCGAAGCCGAACCGCAACAGTATCCAGCCGGTTGCGGCGACCAATGCGCCAGGCAACACTTCACGAACCTGGAGTCTTCCCGGTGGCAACAGTGCATAAATTGGCAGCAGTGCGACCACCAGAGCAACAAACAGCGTCACCTGCTGGAGTGGGCCGACGATCCACGTCGGTATGGGACCGAACGCAACAGCGAGATCAAAGCCGACCAAGACAACGACTGCGGCAAAAAGCGACCCGAAGACAACCACTGTATCGAACACCTGTTTCCGTGCAGTTACTGCTGATTCGTAGGCATACAGCTCGCCAAATGCTCTCGAGAGGCCTCGAGAGAGCTTCAGCGTCCCCCAGACGAATCCAACAAGCCCGACAATACTTCCGGCGGCTCGACCCGAGGTATCGGCCAGTGCATCGATGAGCAACTGCTGGCCGGTGTCAGTCAGGAGATTTTCGACCGCATCCAGAATCTGGGCTAAGACGACCTCGAGGCCGACGGCTGTGGTAACCGCAACAGCCAACAAAAGCATCGGTACCAGCGACGCCAGCGCATAGAACGAAACGCCCGCAGCGACGAACGTAATGTTTCGTTCGCGGGCCAGCGAGACCACACTCTCGGTGAGCCGAACAACACGCCACCCGCCAACGCGGTCACGGAGTGAAGATTCGCCGCGCATGTATCTATCTAATGACACCAGCTACACGGACTTTTAGCTGCTTGCCGATACTCGAGCCCGACTATCCGGTCTGTCTGATGTGTTCTGACAGACAGAGACGGTAGCCACCTGACAGAGAGGGATACGGTACCCACTTGAGCCGCCCTGGCAACTACTAGGCGAGTCGTCTCGTCAGTACGTCATCTCTCGCCGAGCGACCAGTGATCCGGAATGGAAATTAGTTCATCGGACTCTTCCGATATTGTAGATGTAAAGTGCGTCATCGAATCAGGAATCTCCATCACCAGAACCGAAGGTTCTGGTTAGCAGTCAGAAGCTCCGCTTCTGACGACACCCTCGAGGAACGAACGGCCCAAGCCGCGAGTGAGTAGGTAGTTCACGTCTCTTCGCGGATCTGGGCCCACAGCTCCTCGAGTCGCTGGTCAGCCGTCGACTCACGGTTCGGTCGGTCGATATTGGCCCTGAGAGTGTGGTTCTCAGAAAGCAGCACCGAAATTTCGGTGAAATCCAGCTCATAGCGGGTCGTATGCTGGCCGCCCCGTTGAATTTTGGTTGATTCAGTAATCAGTGAAGCATCAGTGAGCGTATCGAGTTTCCGGTACATCGTCGAAAGCGGGATGTCACAGGCTTCCGAGAGCTCGTTTGCGGTCATCGGTTCAGAGAGCGTCTCGATGATCCGTCTGGTTGGCTCATCTCCGAGCGTCTCGAGAACGTCATCGCTCAGATACTCGTTGTCCCGCCCCGACGGGTCGCGAACCATTAGCTGACCGTAGAGTCGACACTCGGATAAATATACTTGTTAGCCGGCGGCTCACCCTACTCAATTCGTGTAAGACTGTTGGATAGAGTGACGATTCGTATACCAATCGCTTGCGGCTGGGGTACCCAGACTGCCTATATGGCGTGTGTAATCAGACAGTTTAATTGGCGTCATAACTAATCTGTAAGCGGAGCGATGACTGACTCAAATCGATTCGACCGACGGACTGTTGTACGCACTATCGGGGGAACTGCCCTTGCAGTAAGTCTTGCTGGCTGTGCGGGTGATGAGCCAACCGAAGAAGAGGCTCCCGAAGAAGAGCCAGAAGAAGAAGAAGCAGACGACGAGATGATCGAGCCACCAGAGGAAGTCGACGCCTTCCTGACCGAGTGGGATGCCGAAGGGTACGACGGAGAGATGCTCGATGCAACCGGCGAAGACGAACTCACAGTCGACGTCGGCAGCGGCGAGTTGGGTCTTGGCTTCTCACCGGTTGCGGTCGCAATTGATTCGGGAACAGCTGTCACCTTCGAGTGGACAGGCGAGGGCGGCGGCCACAACGTTGTCGCCGACGAAGACAGCGACATCGATGTCGACATCGAAGAAGAAGAAATCGCTGATGCCGGCCACACCGTCGAACACACCTTCGACGAAACCGGCAACTATCTGTACATCTGCGAACCGCACCTCGAGCAGGGGAAAGTCGGCGCGATTGTTATCGAATAGCGACCTAGGCCCGTTCCGTCTTTTTATTACCAGGTCAAACCCTCGTAAAGTAATCCGTCACGTCGTTCGATAATTCGTCGACCATCGACGACGACAGGCGTTGACATTGCATCGAACTCTTGGTCGAGATCAGCAAACTCGGGCCAATCAGTAACGACCAGTGCGCCGCCGGCTCCTGTTAGTGCGTCAGCCGGCGAGTCGGCGTAGGTGATGTCGGGATACTGTTCGCGCATGTTGCCGGCCGCAACTGGATCGTAGGCGACAACCGATGCGCCGTTGTCGAGCAGCGCGTCGATGAGTGGCATCGCTCGGGTGTTTCGAATATCGTCAGTCCCGGGTTTAAACGAGAGCCCGAGGACAGCAATTCGCTTGCCGGCCGGATCGACGTGGCGCTTCAACAACTCGACCATTCGATCCGGCTGGCGGTCGTTGACTCCAACTGCAGCCGACAGCAACGCCGGGTCATAGCCGTGGTCTCTGGCGGCGGCGATAATCGCATCAACGTCTTTCGGGAAACACGACCCGCCCCACCCGACCCCACTGCGGAGGAACTGCTCGCCGATCCGGTCGTCGAGACCGATTGCCTCCGCAATCTCGTAGGCGTCGATCCCGTAGGTTTTGCAGATGTTGCCCAACTCGTTGATGAGGCTGATTTTCGTAGCCAAAAAGGCGTTGTTGGCGTATTTGATCATCTCAGCTTCNCGGATGCCAGTTTCGACCACGGGGGCGTCGGTTCGTTCAATCAGTGGCTCGAAAATCGACCGAAGGATGTCTGCGGCCCACTNGTCGTCTGCAGTACCGAGAACAATCTTATCTGGATTCAGAAAATCGTCGACGGCCGACCCCTCACGGAGAAACTCGGGATTCATCCCGAAGGTGATCGTCTCGCTGCCGCCGGCCGCCTCGCGGACGACCGGAGCAATCTCGGTTTCGGTTGTGCCAGGAGTGACGGTGCTTTTGGTGACGACGAGATGTGATTCGGATTTCTCGGCGAGTGATTCACCGACTGATTCGGCGGCCGCCAGAATGATTGCTGTCTCGAGGCTGCCGTCTTCTTTGGAGGGCGTTGGGAGTGCCAGAAAGGTAGCGTCGGTCGCAGCGATTGCACCGTAGTCAGTCGTTGCGGTTAGACGGTCGCCGACATGATCGGCCAAAAGCTCCTCGAGGCCAGGTTCGTGTATTGGGGGCCGTCCTTGATTGAGCGCCTCAACGACCGTCTGGTCGATATCGATAGCGGTCACCTCATGACCCAACTCCGCAAAACAGGCTGCGATCGTCGTCCCCACATAGCCACTGCCGACAACGCTGAGTTTCATTACTCACAGCCAGTGTCGCAACTGGTTTGATTGTTATGTCTATCAGACAGACACTCAGGACAGATTACCGACGGTGAAAGTATTTAGCCGTTGAGTAGTAATCCGGAGTATGAAAGCTGTCGTCCTCGCAGCAGGCAAGGGAACGCGACTCCGACCACTCACAAACGATAAGCCGAAAGGAATGGTCGAAGTCGCTGACAAACCGCTGCTCACACACTGTTTCGAACAGCTCGCCGAGTTAGGTGCCGATGAGTTCGTCGTTGTTGTTGGCTATCTCAAAGAATCAATCATCGAACACTACGGTGATTCGTTCGATGGGATTCCGATCACATACACTCACCAGCGTGAGCAAAAGGGATTGGCCCACGCCCTGTTGATGGTCGAAGAACACATCGACGATGATTTCATGCTGATGTTAGGCGATAATATCTTCAACGCCAACCTCCAAGATGTCGTTCGTCGACAGGCTGAAGACCGTGCGGATGCAGCCTTTCTCGTCGAGGAGGTTCCGTGGGACGAAGCTGGCCGCTATGGGGTCTGTGAGACCAACGCCTACGGTGAAATCACGGATGTCGTCGAAAAGCCTGATGAGCCGGAATCAAACCTCGTGATGACCGGCTTCTATACGTTTTCCCCAGCGATCTTTCCTGCCTGCAAGCTCGTCCAACCGTCGAATCGTGAGGAGTACGAGATCAGCGAAGCGATTGATCTGTTGATTCGGTCTGGTCGAACAATTGATGCAATCGGTATCGACGGCTGGCGGATCGATGTTGGGTATCCAGAAGACCGCGAGAAAGCCGAACAACGGCTGGACGACCAGAAGCCCGAACCGTAATCAGCCGTGTAGACGACGTTTCGCTTACTGGCTGTGCTTTCAGGCGTTGAGCAGCCAGATTGAGCCGTTGAGAACTGCTGCAAAGCTCACCCAAGCGAGGTAGGGAACCAATAGACCAGCGGCTCGCCGATCAACACGCCAGAAGGCCCAGATTGTTGCGCCGATTAGCAGCCACAGCAGCCCGATAATGCCGAGTGCCAAGCCGGGTGCCTGGAGTTCGAAAAACGCCGGCGACCAACTCACGTTGACGGCCATCTGGAGAACGAACACACCGAGAGCAAACCGAACGTCGTTGCGGTCGGTGCCGGCTCGGTAGACCAGATACGCCGCAACGCCAATCAGCGTAAACAGGAGCGTCCAGACGACGCCAAAGGCCCACGTCGGTGGATAGAACCATGGCAGCGTCAGTGACTGAAACCACTCGCTTTCGGGCGTCGTGAACACGACGCCACTGGCACCGACGAGGTTCACCAACAGCACCGCGAGTGCCGCGCCGATAAGCTCACCGCGATCGACCGCACTAGCCTGTGAGTACACTGAGTGGCGGAGAGACATACTACCAGTATGTCGGCTGACAGAATGAATCTGTTGGACGCTGCGGCACTCGGTGTCATCGCCTGTTGGCTAAGTGTGGTTGCCTGCTGTTTTGCTTAGCATTCAACCCACTCGCCGCGGTCGTCTGCACGCTCGATGGCCTCGAGAATCGCTTGAACCTGGTAGGCCTCCTCGAAGGACGGCGAAAAAGCCCTGTCGGCTGCAACCGCCGAAAGGAACTCGTAGTTTTCGTGAACGAACGTGTGTTCCCAGCCGATGACGTGACCCGGCGGCCACCAGTTGCCAACATAAGGGTCGGTTTCGTCGGTCACCAACACCGTCTCGTAGCCTCGGCTCTCGGCACTCAGCACCTCGAGTTCGTTGAGTCGCTCGAGTCCGAACCGGAGGCTGCCCTCGGAGCCGTGAATCTCGATTGTGTGGTCGTTTTTATGACCGGTCGCAAATCGGGAGGCTTCAAATGTGCCGACCGCACCGTTCGAAAATTCGGCCTGGGCGCTGTAAGCGTCGTCGACCGTCACTGGCCGGTACTCCTCGAGTGTCTCGCCGTCGTCTGCGTAGACTGGCCGTTCGTCGACAAAGGTCTCGAGATGTCCCGAGACGCGTTCGATCTCGCCGGCTTGCTCGCCGACAAGGAACCGTGCGAGATCAACCGTGTGTGCACCAAGATCACCCAGCGCGCCCGAACCCGCCAACTCGGCATCCATCCGCCAGGCCCACGGCGCGTCGGGATCAACCAGCCAGTCCTGCAGATACTGGCCGCGGACGTGTCTGATCTCGCCGAGTTTGCCGCTTTCGATCAACGCTTTGGCATACTGGATCGCAGGGACGAATCGATAGTTGAACGCACAGCCCGCCGGCACACTGGCGTCGGCAGCCGCATCCCGCATTGAACGGGCTTCCTTGAGCGTCGGCGCGAGCGGTTTCTCACAGAAGACGGGCGTGTTGGCCTCGAGGGCTGCAATGGAGGGTTCGGCATGCAAGTGGTTCGGTCCGAGGTTGTAGAAGACGTCGATCTCCTCGAGTGCGTCTTGCCAGTCGGTCGCCGTCTGTGAGAAACCGAAACGCTCGGCAGCATCCGCCAGTGCGTGTTCGTCACGGCCTATGAGTGTGTGGCGTTCGATTGTCGGTGCGTCAGCAAAGAACATCGGGAGCCGAGCCAGTGCGTTCGAGTGGGCTTTGCCCATAAAGCGGTAGCCCAGCATCCCAATTTTCAGTGGCTCAGACATGGTTACTCCGCCCAGTAGGCATCGCCAGGGGTTGTTTCGAACATCGCACGTGAGAGTACGTTGACGGCCTTCTCCAAGCCTTCGGTCGCCGAGGTGAGCGAATCTTCATGTTCGATCGAAAGTGCGCCCTCATAGCCGACCATCCGTAGCGTCGAGACGACATCTTTCCAGTGGCTCTCGCCATGGCCATAGCCAATCGAGCGAAACAGCCAGGCGCGGTTAGGCTCGTCAGTGTAGTCAGTTGTATCGAGAACGCCCTTCTCGCGGGCCTGTGGCTCGTAGATCTTGGTGTCTTTGGCATGGAAGTGGTGGATCGCCTTGGCGTCGCCCAACAGCCGAATCGCGTCGGTAACGCTGATCCCCTGCCAGTAGAGGTGTGAGGGATCGAAGTTCGCCCCGATCCGCCCGTTGGTTAGCTCGCGTAGTTTGAGCATGCCGTGGGGTTCGTAGACGAGCATGTTGGGATGCATCTCGATCGCAACGTTGACCTCGTGGTCGTCGGCAAACTCGGCGAGGTCTGTCCAGTAGTCTTCGGCAATAGTCCACTGATACTCGTGTGCCTCGGCGTGCTCGAGAGGCCACGGTGCAGTAATCCAGTTGGGAACCTCGTCGTTCGGCCCGCCCGCGGGCAGTCCTGAAAAGCAGGTGACTGTGTTCACATCGAGCTTGGCGGCCAACTCGATTGCCTCTCGGAGTTCCGTATCGGCTCTTCTAGCCCGTTCGTCGTCGGGGTGCAGCGGGTTATTGTGGGTCGCCAGCGCGCTGATCGCCAAGTCGTAATCTGTCAACTCGGCATCGAGGTCGGCCCGTGCGTCGGCGTCCTCGAGCAGTTCGGTTCGATCAACGTGGTCGTCGCCGGGAAAGCCGCCGACGCCGAGTTCGACGCAGCCGACGCCAATCTCGTTCAGATAGGCGAATGCTTTCTTGCGTGGCTGGTCACCGAGTGGGACTGTGAGTACTCCGAGCTCCATACGAGAATTAACTACTACACCCTGAATAAATGTTTATGATAAATTTATATATGACTTGTGTCTGTGTGCACCATCGACCGGTTGGCCTCTCGGAGAGTCCAGACTGAAGCCAGTGCCGTAGTTCCCACAGTGGTCGGTGACGGCTTGGACAGCCACCGTGAGACCACCATTTATTAATAGACGCCCGGTTTCTGAGTTAGCAAACAGCGCTTTTGTCCTGATTTGACGTTTCACGACGTATATCTTTAATTTCCATGAATATATTCACCACGTTGCCGTTGGTTGCCGGATTGCCAATCGAAGAACCAGTGTATGTTTTCACACTCGCAATTGCGGCGTTTCTCATCGGGCCGCTCGTTATCAAACGGGTCGGCTTGCCCGGTATTGTCGGCATCGTCCTGCTGGGTGCGCTGTTAGGCCCGGGTGGCAGCGGCCTTGTTGCCCACAGCGACGGCATTGTCCTCCTCGGTGAGGTCGGCTTGATCTATCTGCTGTTTACTGTGGGTCTCGAACTTGATTTACAGGGCTTTTCCGAAGATCCACAGGGTGCGGCCATTTTCGGCCTGACGAGCTTTTCGCTCCCGTTCGTGGTCGGCACCGCTGCGGGTGTGGTTGTACTCAACCTCGAGTTTTGGGCTGCCGTCCTGCTCGCTGCGGTGTTTGCGTCCCATACGCTCCTGTCATATCCTATCGCAAACCAGTATGACGTCACCAAAAACGAGGCGGTCACCGCCGTGTTCGGTGGAATCCTCTTTACCGACACGCTCGCGTTGGTCATTCTCGCCATTGTCACCGGAGCCGTTGCGGGCGGACTGAGTCCGCTGTTGTTAGCCCAGATTTTCGGTTCAGTGCTGTTGTTGTTCGCCGCAACCTGGTATCTCGCACCGCCAATCGCTCGCTGGTTTTTCCAAAACCTCAGCGAAGAGAGCTACTTCGAGTTCCTGTTGGTCTTAACAGTATTCTTTGCTGCGGCCAGCTTTGCAGAAATCCTTGATATTGCGCCTATTCTCGGTGCATTTGTCGCCGGTATCGCCCTGAACCGGCTGATCGCCGAAGGTGGTGTGCTTCGGACACGAATCGAGTTCGTCGGCAACGCCCTGTTTATCCCGTTCTTTTTGATTCACGTTGGAATGTTAGTCGACTTTTCGGTGATTTTCGACGGCGTTCGAACCCTCGAGGTTGCGGCGGTCATTATCACCGTGATGGTCGTAATGAAGGCCGTCGCTGCGTGGGTTGTCAGTAAAATCCAGGGGTACGACACAAACGAACTCGGAGTCATGTTCGGACTGTCGACCGGCCAAGCCGCAGCAGCTCTCGCGATTACGCTTATTGGGTTTGATATCGGACTCTTTTCGGAGGCCGTGTTGAACGCGGTCGTGCTTATGCTGTTGGTCACCGCACTGATTAGTCCGTTTTTGACCGAGCGGTATGCCGCACGACTCGCACTGTCAAAAGAGGTGGAAGTCGACACCGGCGAACTCACCGACCCACGAATTCTGCTTCCGTTATCACACAACGCTGAACTCCAGCGTCGACTCTTAGAGTACTCGTTTGTGCTCAAAGGCAACAAAAAGAACAACGCGGTACACGTGATAACGGTTGTCCAGCCGAAATCGCCCAAAGAGACCGAAACAGAGGTCTCTCGAGTTCGAACCGAGTTGGATGCCTTCCGCGAAATCGGCAATCAGGCTGAAGTGCCAATCGATGTCGAGACGCGAATCAACCACAATCCTGCCTCCGGCATCGTGCAGGGTGCACTTGAGGTGCAATCGAACGTCATCTTAATGGGGTGGGACGGAACCCAGTCGTTCAGTCGACGGATGTTCGGAAACGTGATCGACCAGGTGCTTTCGAAAACAAGCCTGCCGGTTCACATCGCCCGTCTTGGACACCCAATTAATACGACAAAGCGCATTCTCGTTGTCATTCCGAGCGGCGTTGATCGACACGCGGGCTTTTTCGAAAACGTCTATTTCATCAAGCGGATCGCCGCCCAACTCGGGATTCCACTGCGGATTCTCGTTGTTGATGACGATGTCGAAAAGTTCGAACACCGCTTCGGGCTTGTCGATCCTGAGGTCTCAATGGGGTTCGTTTCCGTTTCGTCGTGGGACGGGCTTGTACGAACGCTCAGAGAAGAATCAACTAAAGACGATTTCGTTGCCGTGCTTTCGTCCCGGCCGGGTGAAATCGGCTGGGATGACCGGATGCAACGGCTCCCATCTCAGTTGGCGTCGCTTCCGCCTGCGTCGTTCACCATCATGCACCCACGAGAAGGTGACCCAGAGTACGACCGGCAGTTCCTCCGGTTTATGTGAGTTGGTTTCGGTTCGTGGTTCGGAGATGACCCCCTCGAGGTCGGTCGGCTGTCGTAACGTTGGGTCACAAGGCTGCTACTCGAGGCGGCCTTACAAGAAAGATTCAGTCCCCAGACTGCGTTCGAACGTCAAAAAACAGCGCCCGTATCCGCAACCGAACCGTAAGGACTGCTCAGATCTCAGTGACACGGTGGTGGCGCTCGTCGAGTGCCTGGGCGTCTTCAGGCAGTAGCGCGACGACAATGGTCTCGACGTACTCGCTGAAATACTCGACGAGTGCGGCGATCCGCTCGGAATCGATCGCCTCCAAGGAGTCCAGAATCATCACTGGCACCTCCTCGTAGACTTCGTGCACCAGATAGCCTGCGAGCGCGAACACCAGTCCGGTAACCTCGCGTTCGCTCTCGCTGAGGTGCTCAATGCTGTCTTCATAGCTGCGGCCGTCGTCAGTTTGTCGGACGATATGCAGCCGAAACACCGACTGCTCGAGCGTCTGTCGGCCCTGTTTACGTTCTTCTGTCGATCGTTCGATCCAGATGCGAGCCAAATTGTCGTATCCTAGCATCTCGAGTACAGCGTCCATATGCTTGTTGAACGCCTCGACGGCCTCTGTTTCGAGCTTCCCGATTCGGGTTCGAAGCTCGGTGAGTCGCTCGGCGAGGTCTTGGCGTTTTAGTTCCAAGTCCTCGCGCGTTTCGAGTTTTCTTTCGACGGCCTCGATGCGCTCTGTGAGTTGTTCGCGTTCGGTTTCAGTCCGACCGAGTTCGAACTCCAGGTCGTTGATCTCGGCGTGGATGTCGAGCAACTCGCTGTGTTTCGACTCTTCGTGGCTCTCGAGTTCGGCTTCGAGTTCGCTGGCTTTCTGGCGGAGCATCTCGAGTTCCTCGGTCAGTGTGTCGACACGCTCGCTGCGGGTTTCGATCTCGTCGGTTGTCCGTTCGCGTTTCTGCTTGAGTGTGTGGCGTTGGTCTGCGGCCGCCTTGAGCGTTCGCTGCTGTTCGGAGAGCGAATCAATCTCAGTGCGAAGTTCACGTCGTTCGGCGAGTTTCTCCCGGCGAAGACCTTTGAGTCGGTCGAGCGTCGATTCGATATCATCCGTACTGACCTCGCTGCCGCAGGTCCAACAGACGATTTTCTCGCTGTCTGTGAGTTTGTCCGTTGGGCTCGAGCCGACAGACTCCTCGCGGAGTGCCTTGGCAACCGCCGGGTTTGTCCCCTCGAGCATCTCTTCGTTGAACTGAATGACACTCTGGAGTTGGTTGGTCGTCGAATCGAGCTCCGAGCGACGAGTTCTGTACTCCTCGAGCCGCTGGGCGATCCGCTCGCGTTCGTCCTCGGGATTCTCGGCAAGCCCCTCGAGTTCCTCGGTGAGCGCTTTGCGTTCTGCCCGGAGCGTCTCGATGCTTTCTTGTTCGGTCTCGCGTCGGAACCGGAGTTCTTCGAGTTCCGAGTGTACTGATTGGAGTTTTTCGAACGTCTCCTCGATGGCATCCTGTTCGGCCTGGGTGGCTTCGATGCTGCCGTCCATTTCGGCGAGCACCGTACGTTTGGCCTCGAGTTCGGCCTCAGTCTCGTCGATGTCGGCTTCGAGTGTCTCGAGGTCAGCTTCGAGCACTGGGAGTTCAGTCTCGAGATCCGCTAGGTCTTCGATCCGATCATCAAGCCGGCGTTTTTCCGCCACTGCCGTATCGATTTTAGATTGAATCTCGTCTGTATCGATCGGCTGCATAATCAGCTCGCGGAGATCTTCGCTTCGGGCGACCGCCTGACGGGCATCGTTGGACTCCAGCAGAAAGGCAAACAGATCCCCAACGGTTGGATCGTCGAGATACGGCTCGCCCGACAGCACAACCGAACCGTTGGTTCGCTCGAGCCGACGGCTGTAGCTGTCTGTTGGCATCTCTAGGGTAACCCCACCTGTTTCGGCGTCGGCTTTCAGTGACACCTTGTTGCTGCCGAGTGCGCCCATCAGCGCGCGACAAAACGAGGTTCGGTTTGTCGCGTTCCGACCAGCCAGCACGTTGACGCCGGTTTGGAGGTCGACCGTCGTTTCATCGATACCCCCGATGTTGCGAACCGAAACGGACAGCTCTCCCTGGTTTAGTTGCGACTGTCCCATAGTTTCGATAAGTATCTCCACTGGTTAACTATTGTCACTCGAGCCGACACTCACAGCCACCCTGCTCGAACAGTTCGGCGACTTCGTAGGTATGCCCACAGTCTGTACAGACGACTTGCAGATCGACAAGCACGCTACAGTCGCCGACATCGAGCCGGTCGGTTGCTGCCGAGCGGCTGACTGTGTTTTCGGTAACGGCCTCGAGGCGGCTTGCGAGCCGTTGGATCGTCTCGCGGTCACGTGCGAGTCGATCAGCCACCGACTCGTTGTCGCCGGGTGGGTCGATCTCACGGTCGTCGGTTAGATAGGTGTGGACTGCCTGATGGGAGACGAAATCCGTCCGCAGTCGCTCGATATCGAGGCCGTCGCGTTCGAGACGCCGTTCGACCTGCGTTTGCATTCCTGCGCTTACCTCGTCGTCGGTCAATAACCGATAGGTGTTGTCGACTTCGCCATCGAGCGGTGTGAGTCCGGCAGCCTCCATACCTGCGGCTAACACTCGTCTGTTGAATCGCTCGGCAAGCGACCGCAGGCTCTCGCGGTCGTAGCCGTCGCCAACCCACCGGGCGGCGAGTTCGTCGCCGAGCCCCGACAGCTCATAGCGGTCGATGACCCGCCGTACTTTCGTTACCACCGGCTGGCACCCCGCTTGTGACCTGGGCCGTTATGCATAGTTGCAAGGCGGGACTGCGTGTATCTGAATCTGTCGGACAACTGTGTGTACTGCCTGCTTGATGCGTCTGTCCGCTGTGTACTGTACGGCAGTCGTGACATACTGTTATACACCGAGGCCACGATGACTGTTAGTGGTCACCGTGCTCATCAATGTGCCACTCTCAGTACTACCTGCCCCTCGAGTGGGTTCGAACGGCTGCCGCTGAACTGCTCGCATCCTATCCTGCCCTCGAGTCGCCGCTTTTGAGACTCCGTGATTTGGCCGCAGGCGGATTCGTCGCAGCCACCCGACTCAGAACTCACCGTCGCTATTCGGCGTCTACTAATCCGTATCGTCTGTACTGGATCGACCCCCAGAGAATCACCGACTCGATTTCATGGCANGAGATAACCGGCGACTGGACCGAGACGATCCCTGCGCCGTTCAAAGGGCCCAACTACTATTTTGCGGGCCGCGTGCTCGACGGCGAGTGGGATCGCGAGCGCCGACCGTTCGCCGAGTCGGTGGTCTACCGGTCGTTTCGTGCTCACTTCGAAGGCGGCCAGCGGTGGGTTGAAACTGACCTCTACAAGCAGACTCTGACCGCAATAGACGACGGCGGCTCACCGTGGGGCTGTTCGTCGTCGGCTGACCTCGAGAGTCGTTGTCAGGAGATCGACCACCTGTACGCAACTGTCGAAGCCGAAGGCTACCGTACCCAAAGCGAGATCGCCGACCATGACGACCAACCGCTCGAGGCGGCCCGCACCAATCGCTACGCTCAAACTGTTGATGGTGAGATCGCCCTGGTTGTCGGCCACGACGGCGAGTTGCTGTTTTATGACGGTCGCAACCGCCTGGCGATTGCCAAACTCGTTGGCTGTAAGGCCGTCCCAGTCGTCATTTTGGCTCGCCACAGCCAGTGGCAAGCGCTTCGAGATGTCGTCGCCAGCGGTGAGCTCACACCTAAAGATCTCGACGACGAACTCCAGACACATCCAGATCTCGTCGATCTACTACGGTAGAACACAACCGTTTGTAGCCGCTCAGCTGTTTTTGCGGACGATCAACACCGGGCGTGGAGATTCATCAATCACGTTGTCGGTAACTGTCCCAAGCAATCGTTCCCGCAGCGAAGGCTTGGTTTCGCCGACGACAAGCAGGTCGTAGGACTTCGCGGCCGCAATGATCGCACTGCTGGCCGACTCACCGTGTGTCTGTTTCCAGTCGACTCGCTCGGGGGCGACGCCGTGTTCCTCGAGTCGGTCACAGGCTCCCCGAACGATGAGTTCGCCTTGGGAGGCGTCGTCTTCGGCGGTGATGACGTTGAACAGTGTCGCTGTGGCATCGCTTTTGCCCAGCAGTTGTTCGACGAACTCTAGGATCGACTCGAGCGTTTCGTCGCCCCGCATCGGAACGAGAATACGATCCAGCGTCTCCTCTACGGCCTGGGTCGTGAGCACGGCATCAGCATCGTATTTTGCGGCAATGCGGTCGATGGTTTTCGTCCGATCTTTAGTAAAGACTAACACTGACTCGGCGCTTGCGCCCTCTCGGGCGAACCGTTCGGCGATTTCGGCAATCTCTGTTTCGCACTTCTCACCAAACTGCGAGCGAAGCTGGTCGCTCGACGACTGGTCGGGAACTGGGTAGTAACCAAGTACGACCACAGCGTGTGGACTTAGCAACTCGACTAACGCTCCGGATGGTGCTCCTGGATCGCTGGCGTTGACCGGTACCAGTATAGTTGTTTCATCGAGCCGTTGTGACATCGAATAACTCCGTTACCGTTACTACGTGGATGAGTGTTTAAAGTGGTACTGCAAGACTGCCTCGAAGCTCGGGGTGCTGGAACTTTCTCTCGTCGGGCTTAACAAACGGCTTTAATGCACGCTGGATTCTGATATCTCTTGTGAGCGACGCTGCCGGCGAACTCGATCGGACAATCGGCCTTCCTGGTGCGCTGACGATCGGTATCGGGACAATGATCGGCGCGGGAATCTTCGTTTTCCCCGGCTTGGCTGCCGGACGGGTAGGGCCTGCAGCAGCCGTCTCTTTTGGAATCGGAGCAGTGATTGCGCTGCTGGTTGCACTGCCGACCTCAGAGCTCGCAACGGCGATGCCGAAAAGCGGCGGCGGCTACTACTTTGTTTCGCGTGGACTGGGTGCGTTTCCGGGTGCCATTGTCGGCATCGGGCTGACGTTTGGTCTCATTTTTGCGACTGCGTTTTATTTGGTTGGCTTCGGTGAGTACGCCGCTGCCGTGTTCGTTGAGGCCGGCCTCGTCGAGTCGGCGACGGTTTCGGTTGGCCCGCTCGAAGTCGTGACTCTGCTTGGGATCGCCCTTGGTGTGGGACTATCAGTTATGAGCGTATTCGGCACCGAAAACACTGAGGCGCTCCAAAACATCGTCGTCGGGCTGCTGTTGGCTATCTTGGTCGTCTTTTTGTCGGTGAGTGCAGTGCGGCTGAGTGGGCTCACCGAAGGCCCACAGCCGGCGACAACGTTCGCCCCGGCAGGATATGGCCCGATTATCTCGACGGCTGCACTGGTGTTTACGTCGTATTTAGGATTCGCCCAGATCGCGACGGTTGCCGAAGACATCACCGAACCCGACCGCAACCTTCCGCTATCGATGGTTGGTTCTGTGATCGTTGTCGGTATATTTTATACTGCAACGCTGTTGATCGCGGGCTACACGTTCGAGCCCTCAACGATTGAGGCAATGGGCGAAACGGCGATTGTCGAGGTCGCCCGCGAGTACCTCGGTATTACTGGTGCGATAGCGATTCTGATCGGTGGGCTGTTGGCAACGCTGTCGTCGGCCAACGCCTCAATTCTGAGCGCCTCGCGGGCACTGTATGGAATCAGTTCAGATGCGCTCGTACCGCCACATGCTGGGCGTGTCAACCGAAAGTACGGGACGCCACACTTCGCGCTTGGCTTCGTCGGTGGGACGGCCGCCCTGCTTGTCGCATTCGGCCAGACGGCTGTGCTCGCAGAGGTGGCCTCGTTTCTCCACTTGGTTCTGTATGGGTTGATCTGTGTGGTGTTGATCGCGCTGCGTGAGCGTGACCCAGCGTGGTATACGCCGTCGTTCCGGTGTCCAGGCTATCCGCTGGTGCCTGCGGTCGGTGGAATTGCCAGCTTTGCGCTGATCTTTTTCATGCAACCGCTATCGCAACTCCTCGGGGCCGTTGTTTTACTCGTCGCTGGAGGCTGGTATCTGCTGTATGCTCGAGATGTCGAACTAAAAGACACACTCTGAGAGCAGCCAGAAAAGAGGGCCGTAGGCCCCTGCTGGCAGGAATGGTACACTTCCCCAAGTGCCCCCACGTTCCCACCATCGGATTATTCGAACTACAGCGTAAAAAATTGTTTGTTATTGACAACAACACGAATAGATCTGCTAGTATGTAATTCGAAGTTAGACGCACTGGCGTACTTTTGTCACTGGTTGATGCTGCGACCACTCGAACCGTCATGAGAGCGTTCGGCTCACTTGGTTCGGCAGAAATGTTCCGACCGGGTTGTGAATCTCACTCGTTCTGCTCGCTGCGTTCGTGCCGCTGTCTGTTTCAAACCCGGCGTGTTACACACTATCTCGGGGGGGGATGCGAGCGACACAGTGGCCGCTCGTAGTGTTGTCTTCGACAGAATGTGCCGGCCGGGATTTGAACCCGGGCCATGAGCTTGGAAGGCTC